>Ga0233424_10002820_pt1 | contig 11774 bp, 11 predicted proteins | sample Watercolumn_Towu_FD_181011 | JGI IMG/M metagenome (GOLD analysis project Ga0233424, IMG submission 181011) | Freshwater microbial communities from Lake Towuti, South Sulawesi, Indonesia - Watercolumn_Towuti2014_125_MG | ecosystem: Environmental > Aquatic > Freshwater > Lake | place: Indonesia... | reverse complement strand
CGCGCTGCTGCAGGGCGGCGGGTCGCATTACGCGCCGGTGGCCGGCAAGCCGCTGGTGGCCGACCTCGGCTCGACCTACCTCGAGGACGACCAGGTCGTCACGCTGCCGGCCGATTTCTACTCGACCACCAGCTACACCGACAAGATCATCCAGTACCTCGATGCGGGCAAGGGCGACGGCAAGCCCTTCTTCGCCTACGTGGCCTACACCGCGCCGCACTGGCCGCTGCAGGCACCGGACGCCGATGTCGCCAAGTACGCCGGCAAGTACGACGAGGGGTACGAGGTCATCCGCAACCGCCGCATCGCCAAGCAGAAGTCGCTCGGCCTGATCCCGGCCGATTTCAATCCGAACGCCGGGCTGGACAGCACCACCGGCCGGCCGAAGTGGACGGACCTCGACAGCACGCAGCGGGCCACCGAAGCGCGCAAGATGGAGGTCTACGCGGCGATGGTCGAGAACATGGACCGCAACATCGGCCGCATCGTCCAGCACCTGAAGGACACCGGCCGCTACGACAACACGCTGATCGTCTTCACCTCCGACAACGGCGCCGAAGGGTCGGGCAGCCAGTTCGCCAACAACGCCAACACCGACAACTCGCTGGCCAACATCGGCAAGCCGCTGTCGAACGTGGCCTACGGCGAGCGCTGGGCCGAGGTGAGCGCCACGCCGTACCGGCTGTGGAAGGGCTTCGCCAGCGAAGGCGGCGTGAGCGCGCCGATGGTGGTGCGTCTGCCGGGCCAGAGCGCGCAGAAGCCGGCGATCGGCGACCTCGCGCACGTGTCGGACCTGCTGCCGACCTTCATGGAAGCCGCCGGCATCGCCAACCCGGGCACCACGTACGGCGGCCGCACCATCAAGCCGATCACCGGCGTGTCGCTGCTGGCCCGTCTGCAGGACCGCACCACCACCAGCCCGCGCGGCAGCACCGCCGTGCTGGCCGACGAACTGTTCACCGGCCGCTACGTCATCCGCGACGGCTGGAAGCTGGTGTCGGTGCAGGCCCCGTTCGGTGACAACAGCTGGGAGCTCTACAACCTGCGCACCGACCGCGGCGAGACCACCAACGTCATCGGCGCCAACGCCTCGCTGGCCGCGCAGCTGGCGGCCGAGTACGACGCCTATGCCGCGCGGGTCGGCGTGATCTCGACGCCGGCGAGCCTGGGCCGGGCGCCGGCACCATGAAGGCCGCCGGCCGTTACCTGACCGTGGCACTGGGCGCCGCGCTGGCGGCGGCCGGCACCGCCGCGGCGCTGCGCCCGGCGCCCTCGCCCGCGGCGGCGCGCCTGGGCAGCGAGACCGCCTGCGGCGCCTACGCCGGGCTGCCGCCGGGCTGGGGCGAAGCGGCCCACGCCGGCATGGTGCGGCTGGACGGCGGCCGCTTCTCGCTCGGCGCAGACAACGGCTACGCCGAAGAACGGCCGCCGCACGAGGTGGCGGTGCGCTCGTTCTGGATCGACCGCACCGAGGTGACGAACGCGCAGTTCGCCGACTTCGTGCAGGCCACGCGCTACGTGACCGAAGCGGAGCGCCACGGCGAAGGGGTCGTCTTCCGTGCGCCGCCGAAAGGCCAGGACGTGGCGTACGGCGGCTGGTGGCATGCCGTGCGCGGCGCCGACTGGCGGCATCCGGACGGCCCGCAGAGTTCCCTGCACGGCCGCGAGCACGAGCCGGTGGTGCAGGTCACCCGGGCCGATGCGCAGGCCTATGCCGACTGGCTCGGCCGCTCTCTGCCCACCGAAGCCGAGTGGGAGTACGCCGCCAAGGCGGCCGGCCGCAGCGAGCGGCTGGAACGCGGCCCGCGCGATGCCGAGGGCCGTCCGGTCGCGAACTTCTGGCAGGGGGTCTTCCCGTACCTCGACGCCGGCGAGGACGGCCACACCGGCCGCGCGCCGGTGGGCTGCTTCGCCGCCAACGGCTTCGGGCTGCACGACCTGATCGGCAACGTCTGGGAATGGACCGCCGACCCGTGGAGCGGGCGTCACCAGGCCCACGGCACCGGCAGCGCCGCGCCGAACGGCGAACACGGCCCGCTCGGGTTGATCAAGGGGGGCTCGTTCCTCTGTGCGACCGATTTCTGCGTGCGTTACCGCGCCTCGGCACGGCATCCCCAGGAACGCGACGTGCCGGCCTCGCACATCGGCTTTCGGACGGTGGCGCGCGACTGACGCGACCGGCTCAGCGCGGCGACCCCTGCACCGCCAGGCGATCGCCGCCCGCCTGCTTGACCGCGAACATCGCGGCATCGGCGGCCGCCATCAGCGCGACCGGACAGGCCGGGCCGGCAGGCGCGAACACCAGCCCCGCGCTGACCGCCGCCCGCACCGAACCGCCACCGTCGAGCCGGACCTCGACACCGACCTCCGTCATCAGCCGCCCCAGCACGGCTTCCGCCTCGGCCTCGGCCTGCAGACCGGCCAGCAGCACGACGAACTCGTCGCCGCCGACCCGGGCCACGGTGTCCTGCGGCCGCACCGCGGTGCGCATGCGGTGGCCGAGCATGCACAGCAGGCGGTCGCCCGCGGCATGGCCAAAGCGGTCGTTGACGCCCTTGAAGTCGTCCAGGTCCAGATACGCCAGCGCGACCCGCGTGCCTTCGCGGCCGGCGATCTCGAGCGCCTGTTCGAGCCGCAACTGCAGCAGGCGGCGGTTCGGCAGGCCGGTCAGGGCATCGTGCAGGGCCAGGTGTTCGACCTCGTCGTGGCGGGCCTTCAGCGCTCCGATGTCCACGCAGGCCAGCACCGACACGTCGGCCCGGCCGGGCAGGTGCGCAAGGCTGAACTGCACCCAGCGGTGTCCGCCATCGAGCCGCTGCAGCGGCACTTCGAGCGGGCCGGCGCCCACGTCCAGCGGCACCGGCAACAGGCGGGTCAGCGGCCGGCCGATGAACGCGGCGGCGGGCGCGCCGATGAGATCGCAGAACGCCGCGTTGGCCCACCGCACCAGGCCGTGCTCGACCCGCAGCAGGCCCACCGGCGCAGCCTGCAGGACCTGCGCGTGTTCACCGCCGGGCGCGGCGGCGCGCGGCGGCGCTGGCGGGGCCGGCGCGCGCGACAGGTCGCACAGCACCCCGGCCAGGCGCACGATGCGGCCGGTCGCATCCCGTTCGGTGGTCTCGCCGCGCGAGAGCATCGGCCGGTAGTGGCCGAGCCCGTCGAGCAAGCGGAAGCGCGCTTCGTACGAGGACCGCCAGCCTTCGAGATAGGCCGTCAGCGCGCCGAGCATGGGCAGCAGGTCGTCCGGGTGCACCCGCGAGCGCCAGAAGCGCGTGCTGTCGAGCTCGCTGGCGTCGCCCAGCTGCAGCCAGCGTTTCCATTCGGCGGGGTAGCGCACTTCGCCCCGCACCGGGTCGAGGTCCCATCGCGAGGCGGGGCCGCCCGTGGGCGCGTACAGGGGATCGAACTGCATCTCGCAATGGAGGACGGACTGAGGCCCTCGAGCATGGCGCATCGCGGACCGCCGCGACGCGGTGAACAGGCATGGAACGGCCGCACATTCGCATGCTTTGTGTGCCAGCGCAAGGCGCGTGGCGCGCCGGGAACGGCGGGGCTTCCCCGACGCGGGCCAGGCGACCCCCGACCCCTATAATCCCGCGGTTTTGCGCCTGCCGAGGCAGGCGACATCGCCGAGACCGAATCGAACGACGACGCGACCCTTCGCGAACCGAGGACTCCATGACCGCAGCGCACGACATCGAAGAAGGCCACGACACCCCGATCAAGACCCCCAAGCAGCTCGTCACCGTCATCGTGCTGGCCTTCGTGGTGCCGATCCTCGCGATCATCCTGCTGGTCACGAACGTCACGACGAACACGAGGGAAGGCGCCGGCTCGACGGCGATGACCGCCGAGGCCGTCGCCGAGCGCATCCAGCCGGTGGGCAAGGTGCAGATCAAGCTCGAGGGCGGCCCGGCCAAGACCGGTGAAGAAGTGTTCAAGGCGCAGTGCACGGCCTGCCACACCGCCGGCCTGGCCGGTGCACCGAAGTTCGGCGATGCCGCGGCCTGGAGTGCCCGGGTCGGGCAAGGCTACGAGAAGCTGCTGCAATCGGCCCTGCACGGCAAGGGCGCGATGGCGGCCCAGGGCGGCGGCGACTTCAGCGACTACGAGATCGGCCGCGCGGTGGTCTACATGGCCAACGCGGGCGGCGCGAAGTTCGAGGAACCCAAGGCACCGGCCGCGGCTGCATCGGCACCCTGACCCTTCGGGCCGCGCAAGCGCAGATGGACAGCCGCCTTCGGGCGGCTGTCGTCGTTTCAGGGCTGTGGATTCAGCTGCACGCGGTACTGCGCCAGCAGTTGCGCGAAGGTGGTGGGCTGCGGCTCCCAGCAGCCGGTTTCCACCAGGTCGGCGGCGGCGGCCATGTCGGTGGACCGCACCAGCCCGAGGCCCTGCGGCGAGGCGAGGAACAACCGGCCATCCTCGTCGACCCAGGCGGCATCGACCAGCGGCCACGCCTGCCCCGTGTGCGCACGCACCTCGACGCCCTCGCTGCCGATGCGCTGCACGCCGAGGATCCACGGGGCCGCGGCCAGCGACACGAACACCCGCTGCGGCCCGTTCTGGAAGTACGCCGCGCCGCTGTCGGCCTCGACCTCGTAGTTGCGTTCGATGAACGCGCGCAGTGCGGCGTGTTCGATCAGGTCGCCCCGGCTGCGGGGGAACGGGCCCGCGGCCTGCGCAGCCTCGTCGCGCAGGTACCACCGGCCCCGCTCGTCGAGTCCGAGCCAGCCGTGGCAGGCCGGCACGTTGGGCCATTTCTTCAGTGCGGCTTTGACGAGGTCGTCCATGGGCGCGATCTTGCCGCAAACGCGGCTCAGCGGTGCTGCGCGAGCCAGCCTGTCACTGCGTCGGCCAGGGCCATCGAACTGCCGGGGAAGCGCCCCGCCGGGAAGCCGACGTGCCCGCCGTGCGCCGGCTGCCAGCGTTCCACCGACGGGCTCACGTCCCGCGCCAGCGGCAGGCTTGCGGCCGGCACGAACGGGTCGTTGCGCGGGTTGAGCAGCAGCGCCGGCAGCCGCAGCCCGCGCAGGTGCGGCTTGGCGGAGGCGCGGGCCCAGTAGTCGTCGGTGTCGCGAAAGCCGTGCAGCGGCGCGGTGAACACGTTGTCGAACGCGTACAGGTCGCGCGAGGCCATCATGCGCCGGCCGTCGAACAGCCCCGGGAACTGCGCCAGCTTCGCCGCGGCCTTGGGCTTCATCGTGCGCAGGAACATCGGCGTGTAGGCGAGCCGGCCGACGCCGCGCCCGATGGCGTGGCCGCCCGCGGCGAGGTCGAGGGGCGAACACACCGCCGCGGCGGCGCGCACGCGCCGCGCGGCCTGGTGGCCGGCCTCGCCGGCCCAGCGCATCAATGCATTGCCGCCCAGCGACACGCCGATCGCCAGCACCGGACCGGCATGGCGGGCGGCCGCCTGCGCCAGCATCCAGTCGATCTCGGCATGGTCGCCGGAGTGGTAGGCCCGCGGCGCCAGATTGAGTTCACCCGAGCAGCCGCGAAAGTGCGGCACCACGAAGGCCCAGCCGCGCTGCCGGGCCTGTTGTGCGAACGACAGCGCGTAACGGCTGCGCGAGGAGCCTTCGAGGCCGTGGAACAGCACCAGCAACGGTGCCTGCGGATCGTCGGCATCGAGCCAGTCGGCGTCGACGAAGTCACCGTCCGGCGTGGTCCAGCGCTCGCGGCGGTACGCCGGGGCGTCACCCTCTTGCCAGGTGGTGAAGAACGCCGGCCAGATCGTCTGCACGTGGCCGCCGGGCAGCCACCACGGCGCGTCGCTCCAGGCCAGGTCGGGCATGCGCCCCTGCCCGTTCAGTGCAGCAGCGCGGCGCCGCGCTCGGCCGGTGCCTCGAGCTCGTCGGCGCTGCCATTGCTCGCGTGGTGCACCATCAGCCGCCAGCCGCGCGGTGTCTTCACGTAGACATTGGTGACCAGCATGCACGCGGTGTCGGGGCCGTTGGCGGTCTTCACCGCCACCGATTGCAGCACGTGGTGGATGGCCACCGAGCCGCCGCACGCGGTGCGGCGCACCTGCAGCGGCTGCGCGGCGACGCCGCCCTGCGCGAACATCATCTCGAACACCGAGCGCGCGGCGGCATGGCCGTGCACACGCGCGCCCCCGGGGTGGGCACAGGCGATGTCGTCGTCGTCGGACCACACGGCCATCAGCTTGTCGATGTCGCCCTGGTGCAGCGCCTCGTAGAACTGCGCCTCGATCTCTTCGGGCGTGGCCATCAGGGCGGCTTGCAGGGGCTTGGAACGCTTCATCGGCAGGGAGCGGCTGGAGGTGCGGCGGATTCTACGAACGCGTTCTCCGCACCGCAGCCCGCAAACGGCAATTCACCCGCGGATCGAAGCACCGCCCCCCGGGACTCCGTGTGGCACGGCCCGCAGGATCAGCCGGCTTCGGCAGTCCGCGTGGCGTCGTCGAGCGCCTGCAGCGCCCGCTCGGGCTTCACCTCGGTGAGACAGCGCGTGTGGCCGAAGCGGCATTGGCGCTCGAAGCACGGCATGCAGTCGAGCCCGAGCTCGTCCTTCAGCCACAGCACGCGGGCATGCCGGTTCAACGGCGGCGTGTGTTCCGGGCTGGTCGAGCCGAACACCGCCACCTGCGGCACACCGAAGGCCGCGGCCACGTGCATCAGGCCGGAGTCGTTGCTGACCATGCCGCGGGCGCCGCTGATCAATGCCATCGCCTGGTCCAGCGTCGTGCGGCCGATCAGGTTGACGCAGGCGCCGGGCGCGAGGCGATCGATCTCGGCGGCCAGCGCGGCTTCCTTGCCCGACCCCAGCAAGACGATCGGCGTGCCGTCGCGTTCGAACAGCCGGCGCGCCAGGTCCGCGTAGTGCTCGACCGGCCAGCACTTGGCCGGACCGTACTCGGCCCCCGGCGCGAACGTGACATAGCCCTGCGCCACCAGCGGCCGATCGGCGGCGGCGAGCGCGGCTGCCAGCCGCTCTCCGGACACCCGCAGCGCCGGCGCCGGCACCGGGGTCGGCAACGGTCCGGCCAGCGACAGGTAGAACGGCACCATCGGCGGCCGGCCCTTCGGGTTGGGCAGGCGCTGGTTCAGCAACCCCCAGCGCATCTCGCCTTCGTAGCCGATGCGGCGCGAGATGCCGGCGAACAGCGGCAACAGCGCGGCCTTGGCAGCGTTGGGCAGCACATAGGCGGTGTCGAAGCGCTGCCGCCACGCCCGCCCCAGCCGCCAGCGCGCGCCGAGGTCGAGACGGCCGTGCGCGAACGGCATGTCGAACACCTGCGCCACCCGCGGCATCGCGCGGTACACCGGCGCCACCCAGGGCAACGCGGCCACGCTGATCACGCTGCCCTGCGCCGCCAGCGCGGCGACGAGGGGCTCGCTCATCACCGCGTCGCCGATCCATTGCGGGGCGATCAGCAGTACACGGTCCATGGAAGGCCTCTCGGGATGTGGGTCATGCAAAGGAAGGCGCGTGCTGCGAGAGCCCGGAGGGGCCGGGCGGCTCATGCTACGGTGGTCGTCGCTGCGCGCCGACTCCGCTGCGATGCTCGGCCCAGGGGCACGCGGCGCAACTCGCTGCGTTCGCTTCGCTCACTGCGCTCGAACAGGCGCCGCGAGTCAGAGGTTGAAGCGCGCTGCGCGCGCCGCCCCTGGTCCTGCGCTTCTCGCCACCGTAGAAATCGCCGCCCGGCCCCTCCGGCCTCTCGCAGCGCCACCGCTCGTGGTCTGCAAGGGAACACCACGAGCGGTGCCTCGAAGGAGTGGGTGGGGTGCCGCCCGGGCGCCTATGCGAAGGTGAGGAGCGCAGGGCTTGCGGCCCGCGGGCGCAGCCCGCATCAAGATCTGACTCGGCGCGGCTGTCCGAGCGCAGTGAGCGCAGCGAACGAAGCGAGTTCCGCGACGGGGCCGCGAGACCGAGCACCGCAACGCACCCTCGCGCAGCGAGGGCGAGCATCGGCGCCCGGGCGGCACCCCGCCCGCTCCTGAGCTCAGGTCGTCGGCAAGAACTCAGTGCGAACCGATCTTCTCGCCGGCCTTCAGCCGGTAGACCGTGCTGCAGTACGGGCACTTGCCCTCGCCGGTGGAGGTCACGTCGATGAAGACGCGCGGATGGTTGCTCCACAGCGGCATCTTCGGGTTGGGGCAGAAGATCGCGCCGTGACCCTGCAGGTCCTTCGCGGTGACCTCGACCGGCGCTGCGTCTTGCGTGCTCATCGTGCTTCCTGTGCGGGGGTTGCTCAGACCTTGGTCAGCCACTCGGCGTACTTCGGGTTGCGGCCGTTGACCACGTCGAAGAACGCGGACTGGATCTTCTCGGTGATCGGGCCGCGGCTGCCGCTGCCGATCTCGATGCGGTCGAGCTCGCGGATCGGGGTCACTTCGGCGGCGGTGCCGGTGAAGAAGGCCTCGTCGGCGATGTACACCTCGTCGCGGGTGATGCGCTTCTCGACCACCTGCAGGCCGAGGTCGCGGCAGATCGCGAACACGGTGTTGCGGGTGATGCCGTTCAGCGCGCCGGCCGACAGGTCGGGCGTGTAGACCACGCCGCCCCGCACGATGAAGATGTTCTCGCCGGCTCCCTCGGAGACGAAGCCCGACGAATCGAGCAGCAGTGCCTCGTCGTAGCCGTCGTCGGTGGCTTCGAGGTTGGCCAGGATGGAGTTGGAGTAGTTCGAGACCGCCTTGGCCTGCGTCATCGTGATGTTGACGTGGTGGCGGGTGTAGCTCGAGGTCTTGACGCGGATGCCGCGCTTCATGCCCTCTTCGCCCAGGTAGGCGCCCCAGGCCCAGGCCGCGATCGACAGGTGGATGGTGTTGCCCTTGGGGCTGACGCCGAGCTTCTCGGAGCCGATCCACGACAGCGGACGGATGTAGCAGCTCTTCAGGTTGTTCGCCTTCACGACGTCGAGCTGGGCCTGCATGGCCTGCTCGATCGTGAACGGGATCTTCATGCGCAGGATCTTCGCGCTGGCGAACAGCCGCTCGGTGTGCTCGCGCAGGCGGAACACTGCGGTGCCGTTGACCGTGTCGTAAGCGCGCACGCCTTCGAAGACACCGCAACCGTAGTGCAGCGTGTGGGTCAGGACGTGGATCTTGGCATCGCGCCAATCGACCATGGCGCCGTCGAGCCAGATCTTGCCGTCGCGGTCGTGCATCGACATGGGAAACCTTTGCAGTGGGAAAGCGGCGCCGTGCGCCGGAAAACCCGGGATTTTAGTCGGTTGCGCCGCCGGCCCGGCGCGCCGATTGCAGCGCGATCAGCGCCGCGCGCAGCCGGTGGGCCGCCAGTCGTTGCGACAGCCGCACCAGCCGCGGCCAGTCGGCCGCCGGGTGGTCGGCGGCGGCCATCAGCAGCACGGCCGCGGGCTGCTGCGGCCAGGTGCGCTGCCAGCGCGCCAGCAGCGCCTGCTGCAGCGCCGGCGGCACGGCGCCGAGCACCAGCACGTCCGGTGCCGCGGCCGGCCAGCCGCCGTCGGATTCGATGGTCTCGACCTGGGCATGCCAGAGCCGCAGTTGGTCGACCACCTGGGCGGCCGACGGCAAATGCGCATTCAGCACCGCGATGCGCTGGCCGGCCAGCGTCAACAGCGCCGAGGCGGCGGCCGCCGGCGCCGCCGCCTGTGGCCGGGCACGGGGCAGCTGCAGCGAGAACACCGTGCCGCGCCCGGTGGCCGAGCGCACCGCCAGCGCGCTGCCCATCAGCCGCGCGAAGGCCTGTGCGATCGTCAGGCCCAGCCCGAGGCCGCGGGTCGACGACGAGGCCGGGCCGCGGTAGAACTCGTCGAAGATGCGCGGCAGCACGTGGGGCGGGATGCCCGGGCCGGTGTCCCAGACCTGCAGCAGGCACTGCGTGGCCCCGCGCGGACGGCAGGTCACGAGCACACCGCCGTCGACGGTGCAGTCGACCGCGTTGGCCACCAGGTTGCGCAGCAGCCGCTCGAGCAGCACCGGGTCGGCCAGCACCCAGTGTTCGCCGCCACGGAAATCGAGCGACAGCCCGCGATCGAACGCAGTGGTGCGCCAGTGCAGCCCGATGCGGCGGAACAGCGCCTCCATGCGCACCGGCGCCAGCTTCGGCTGCACGGTACCGGCATCGAGCTGGCCGATGTCGAGCAGCGCATCGAACAGCCCTTCGAGCGCCCGCACCGACTGCAGCAGCCGGGTCGCCTGCGCGGTGGCCTGCGGCGGCAGCGGCTGGCGTTGCAGCGACTCGCCCAGGATCACCAGCGACTGCAGCGGCTGGCGCAGGTCGTGGCTGGCCGCGGTGTAGAAGCGCGAGCGGCTGGCGGTGGCTTCCTCGACGCGGCGCTTCTCCACCGCGAGCTGGCGTGCCAGCCCTTCGGCCTCGCCCTTCAGCGCGAAGATGTGCCGGAACGCGGTGCGGTAGGCGTGCGCCACCAGCGTGGCCGCCAGGAACACCAGCGCCAGCACGACGGCCAGCGGCGCGCCGTGCGCCTCGCCGACCAGCACCACCAGCATGAGCGGCAGGAAACCCAGCGCCGCGGTGGCCAGGTAGACCCGGTAGCCGCTGGCCGGCAGCACCAGGCACAGCGCACAGACCAGCACCGTCAGACCGATCTGCACGCTGTCGCCGGCGGCCGGGAAGAACAGCACCGCGGCCAGGCCCCACAGCGCGCCGCCCATCAGGTTGGCGCGGTCCCAGGCCTGCAGCGCGCGGCCCTCGTCGGCCGGCACCTGCGCACGCCGCAGGCGGTAGCCACGCAACGCCTGCCAGCGCAGCAGGCAGGCGGCCAGCCAGCCGGCCGTCCACAACGCACAGGCGATCAGCGGCGCGGTGCGGAAGCACAGCAGCCCGACGATCAGCGCGCCGATCGCCTGCGCGATGACCCCGGCCCGCGCGTGCGCGTGCAGCGCGTCGAGCACGTCGTACGGCCGGTCGGGCGCGGCCGGTTCGGCGGCAGCGGGGTTCACTTGCTGCCCGGCGGGGTCGCCTGCAGGTTTGCCTGCAGGTGCGCCACGGCGAGCACCGCCTGGGTACGCGAGTGCACGCCCAGCCCGCGCAGCACCGCCGCGACGTGGTCCTTCACCGTCTCGACGGACAGGTTCAGCTCGCGCGCGATGACCTTGTTCGACTTGCCTTCGAGCAGCAGCACCAGCACCTCGCGCTGGCGCTTGGTCAGGCCGAGCGACTCGAAGTTCGGCACCGCGGCGGCCGCGCCCGGCACGGCCGGCGAGGCGTCGGTGAGCCCGGCCACCACCGCGGTGCGCGAATCGGTGGAGAGCAGCGGGCCGAGCGGCTCCGCGACGCGGTCCATCGTCGGCGGCACGTAGACGCCGCCGGCCATCACCAGCTTCAGCGCCTCGGCGAGCAGCTCGTTGCTGGCGCGCTTGGGCACGAAGCCCATCGCGCCGTCCTGCAGCGCGCGCATCATGTCGTCGCCCTTTTCCGACGCCGACACCACCATCACCGGCACGGTGGGGTGGTCGCGGCGCAGCTCGGCCAGCAGCTCGAAGCCGTCGACATCGGCCAGCATCAGGTCCATCAGGATCAGGTCGAGGTCCGCATGGCGGGCCAGCAGGTCGCGCGCTTCGTCGGCACTCTCGGCGCCGAGCAGCTCAGAGCCCTCCTCGACCCGCGAGATCAGCGACTGGAAGGCCGACAGGATCAGCGGGTGATCGTCGATCAGCAGGATCTTCACGGTGGACGTTCCTCCCCTGCGCCGCACGGGCCGGCGCGGTCTTCATCATGGTGTGTTCGTCATGCCGCCGCGGCGTTGTCCATCCACGCCACGACGGGGGCCCATTGCGCAAGATCGCGTGTCACCCGGC
>Ga0233424_10002816_pt1 | contig 11786 bp, 8 predicted proteins | sample Watercolumn_Towu_FD_181011 | JGI IMG/M metagenome (GOLD analysis project Ga0233424, IMG submission 181011) | Freshwater microbial communities from Lake Towuti, South Sulawesi, Indonesia - Watercolumn_Towuti2014_125_MG | ecosystem: Environmental > Aquatic > Freshwater > Lake | place: Indonesia... | reverse complement strand
CTCGGTTGCTCATTCAAGTGAGCGAAAGGTCGGAGTTCTCACGGTTGATGCCAAGACGAAAGTGAAACCCTATTGATTCCTGACGAAGAGTTTCCCCGGCAGTTGTTTGATCAACCGCTTCATTTCCAGACTCAGCAGCGCGACGGACACCGCCGAGGCGGGCAAGCCGCTCTGCCGGATCACGTCGTCGATCCCCGTCGTCTCGATGTCGAGCGCGGCAAAGACTCTTTGTTCGTTCTCCGACAACTCCAGCGCGGGCAGCACGCCGGTTTCATTCGGCGAAGGCGCGCGATTGGTTCGCGGGAAGAGGTACTCGAACTCACTCAAAATATCTTCGGCGCCTTCGCAAAGCTTGGCGCCTTTTTTGATCAACTCGTGGCAACCTTTGCTGCGCGGCGAATCGATCCGGCCTGGCACCGCGAAAAGCTGGCGGCCATAATCCACGGCCATGTTCGCGGTGATCAACGCGCCGCTGGTCAGGTTGGCTTCGACCACGACGGTCCCCAGCGTCATGCCCGCGACGATCCGGTTGCGGATCGGGAAAGACTGCTTGTCCGCCGTGCGATTGAACGGGAATTGCGTCATGACCGCGCCGTTCGCGGCGATGCGCTCGAACAGTTCCGCGTTTTCCGGAGGCACGACCAGATTGATTCCAGTGCCCAGCACCGCGAGGGTCCGGCCTTTGGCGCTCAAGGCTCCCTGATGCGCGGCCGTATCGATCCCGCGTGCGCCGCCGCTGACGACGCTCACACCGATGTACGCGAGTTGGTAAGCCAGCTTCCTCGCCACTTCGACGCCATAGTGCGTGGTCATGCGGGAGCCGACCATCGCGACCGAATTCTTGTCCTTCAGGTCGAGCCGCCCCTTCACGTAGAGAACAATGGGCGGGTCATAAATCTGGCGCAGAAGGCCGGGGTACGATTCGTCCGCCTGCGTGAGGACGTGGCAACCGAACTCCTGGATTCGCCTCAATTCACCCTGGAGATCCACGCCGCTCTCCCAGCGCGAAATCGCCTCGGCGGTTTCATCGCCGACGCCGTGGACCTTGAGCAATTGGTTTTTCGTGGCGGCGAGGATGGCCGGGGCTTCACCGAAGTGTTCCAGGAGTTGCCGGACGCGAACCGGCCCGACGTGATCGATCATGTTAAGCGCAATCAACGCTTCCTTGGCGTTCATGCGCTCTGGAGTAACGGAATTCGACACGAACGGCAACTGCGAATTCTGGATGGCTTGGTATCGCATTTTCTGAGGCTCCACTCATGGGAAAAATGCAAAACAAGCCGCACTAACTAACTAAGCTAAGGACTCGTGCGAAAATAGCATCGGTTTTCTATGGCACCGAACCCTCACCCCAGCCCTCTCCCATGGGATGGGAGAGGGAGAATCGTTTTCCGGTCGGGGTCGAAGCCAGACGCTCCAACCGGGACGAAACACGGGTGGCGTGATTCCCTCTCCCGTTGGATCGGATATTTCGGTGCGATGGAACAGCGGTTGCGTCAGGACAACATCCGCTGCTTTGACTTCAAACATCTTGCCGAACCACTGCGCGAGGCCATGCAGATCATGCCATTCTACTGGCGCGAGCCGCCGGGCTGCAGGTCGAATTCTTCCGTCGCTGGATTGTTGATGTGCGTGAAATTCCAGGGCGGGAGACTTGACAGGCTCGACTCTCAGAAGCACCGTCTGACCACACCGATGAGGAAAGTCACTGCCAAAGAATTTCAACACCGCTTTGGCAAACTTAGCGCGTCGCTCAAACCGGGTCAAACCTTGCAGGTCATCCGCGACGGCAACGTGGACGGCGTTTACCAAAAGGCGCCGAAGCGGAAGATTCCGTTCCCCGATTTCAAAACGTGGCTCAAACAGCATGATTACAGCGAGGAGAGTGGCGAAGCTCTCTTGAGGACGCTGGATGGGACCCTTACCTTGACATGAAAAAGGCGAAATACAACGCGAGCCGATCACCACAGAAAACGATTGGCACTCGGATCGTGGAAAAGTATCGACCCAAAATGAACAAGCTGACGGAGGACGAGCGCAGGCAGCTTCTACACGAGGGACTGTCCATCATTTACGGAGTTGCCGCTAAGCCCGGGCATGCTCGTCGCCGTTGCCACCAACATGCTGATGGATTTGGCCGCCGAGGTCGAATCCGTGGCTGATGCGCTTGATCTGATTCGCAAAAGGATTGCCGGCGTCCGCTTGGTCGTTCTGCCCACATGGCATCGGGTCTGGATTTTCCTCATCCTCTTCAGTGCGATGAAGCGCGCGCCCTCACCCCGGCCCTCTCCCCCAGGGAGAGGGAGTGACATTTGCACGCCGGTGGACTCATCACCGATTAGTAAGCGTTTCCCAGTGCGGGAAAGAGCGGTTCCCTCTCCTGGGGGAGAGGTGAGGGTGAGGGCGATTCAAATTTTCAGTGAAAGATACGGCTAGGAGAATGCGTTGAAAAGGCTGTCAGATCGGCCTATCGTATGATGCTATGAACTCCATCTCTCGCCGTGAGTTCCTTGAAGAATCCATTCTCGCCACGGCTGCAGCCGCGTCGATCCCCGGTTCGCTCATTGCAGCGGAGCCGCGCCCAGCGAGCGCCAACGACAAGATTTCCGTGGGCATCATCGGATGCGGCATTCGCGGCAAACAACACGCCCAGGCCTTGGCTCGCCTGGCCGATTGCGAAATCGTTTCCGTGTGCGATCCAGATCGCGACCGCGCCGCCGAGGTCGCAGACTTGCTCGTCAAACTCAACCGGCCCCGGCCGAAAACCGTTCAGGATTTGCGCGTCCTTCTCGAAAACAAATCCATCGCCGCCGTTTTCATCGCGGCTCCGAACCATTGGCACGCCTTGGCGGCGATCTGGGCGATGCAAGCGGGCAAGGATGTCTATGTCGAGAAACCCGTCAGCCACAACATCAGCGAAGGCCGCCGGATCGTTCAAGCCGCGCGCAAGTTGAACCGCATCTGCCAGGGTGGAACACAGAATCGTTCCGACGGCGCGGTGGCCGAGGCCATGAGGTACATCCAGGCCGGCAAGCTGGGTGAAGTAAGGATGGCCCGCAGCATTGTTTATGGGGCGCGCGGCTCTATCGGTGGCCCGGGCCAATATGAAGTCCCGGCCAGCGTCGATTACAACCTCTTCGCCGGGCCGGCGCGGATGAATCCGCTCACGCGCCCGAAGTTTCACTACGATTGGCACTGGTTTTGGAGCACGGGCAACGGCGAGCTGGGGAATAACAACATCCACTCGGTCGATATTTGCCGCTGGGGCCTGGGCGTGACCGGGCTCGGCCGAGCGGTGATCAGTTACGGTGGACGCCTCGGCTACACCGACGCCGGTGAAACGCCGAACTCCCAGGTTTGCATTTACGATTTTGGAGGCAAAACCATTGTCACCGAGACGCGAGGACTCAAGACCGAGCCGTTCCATGCCAACTACCGCGGCGGTTGGATTTTCCACGGCACCGAAGGCATCATCTCAGGCAGTTCGCTTTTCGATTTGGCAGGCCATCTGGTTCGGAAGTTCGAGGGCAAAACGGAAGACCACTTCGCCAATTTCTTGACCGCAGTGCGCAGCCGCAAGGTCTCGGATTTGAATGCTGACATCCTCGAAGGCCACCAATCGACTGCGCTCTGCCACATTGGAAACATTTCCTATCGGCTGGGCCATACGGCTTCGCCGAACCTGATTCAGAAGCAACTGGCTGAATTGAAAGTTCACGACGACGTGCTGGAAACGTTTGAACGAACCCGGCAATACCTGATTGGGAACAATCTCGACCTCGAAAAATCCAAACTGACGCTCGGCGCGTGGCTGCGGCTGGACTCGGACCATGAAAGATTCGTCGATAGCCCAAGCGCCGACGCGTTCCTCACCCGCGAGTACCGCAAACCGTTCGTCGTGCCGGTGGCCAGTGAGATATGACCTGGTCCGTCACCCCCGGGTGGCGCGCCTTATACATGGTAGGGCTGACCTGCTGGTCAGCCGACTTCTCTCGCACGCATCCCATTTTCGTTTTTCGAGTTCAAGAAGAGGGCCGGAGCGCGGCCTTTAGGCCGCTTCGTCGCGGAAATTTTTTGAGGCATTGCAGAACAGCAAACCGTGGAATTTCGAGGGCGAAAGCGGCGTGAACGCCGCGCTCCGCCGGGATTCTTCAATCATCCTTGGGCTCGCGCTCACTCAACCTATTTTCTTGTGCTCCGCGGGGTGAGCCGTATCCTCCGCGCCAAGGTGAAAAAACAAATCTCCCTCTCGCTTTTGGTTGCAGCGCTTTCCTGCTGCACGGCCGCCGCTCAAGACAAACCCCAACCACCGCTGGTCCAGTTGAAGATTCAAAGCTTCGATGCGCTGGCGGCGAACTCCAAACGTGTCGCCACCGCGCTAGGATTGAGCGCCGATTTGGACCTCGGAGGCCACCTTTCCGGCGCCATCGGCAGTCCCGATCTCGCGGGCGTGGACCGCAAGCGCGTGTGGCAAGTGGCCGTGGCGACAAGAGGTCCGGGCGCTTTGCCGTTGGTGACGCTTTACGTGCCGGTCGCGAACTTTGACGCGTTCAAGAACGGCTTGAAAGATTCCAGCCCGCTCAAAGGGGGAGACAAACCGAACCCTCTGATTCAAGCGGGCGACTTCGCAGTCGTTGTTTTCCAGATGGGCCAGGGCGGCGAAGTCTCCGACGACGAAAAGCAAAAGCTGACCGCCTGGGCGCCTGCCGCCAGCCTGGGAACGCATTTGATCGATTTCGCCCTGCAAATGGACGAGATAACGCGCCAGCAGGTGCTCCAAGCCATGACGATGGGCCGGATGATTATCGGGCAAGTCCTCAGCCAGCAAAAACTGCCCGCGGGCGTGCCGGTCAATCCGCAGGCGATGACGCAGATGCTTGGACTTTATTTCGATGGAATCGAGACTTTCCTGAAAGGACTGCACCGCCTCGAGGTTCAGGCCGATTTCGGGGAACGAACGCTCACGCTTGCGAAAACCGTCCTGCCGCAGCCGGACTCGGAGTTGTCGCGCTGGTTCAAGTCGAGCGGTGGAGGCGTCGCGGCGCTCGCGAACCAGCTTGATCCAAAAGCGACGGCTTCCTTGGCGGGCGCGGTCGGAGAAAACCCGGCCTTCATGCCGATCATAAAGAAACTCATGCGCGTCAGCTTCCAGATGCAAAACCAGGAAGTGGATGAAAAACTGGCGAGCCAGATCGACCGCATGATCGAGGCGATGGCGCCGATGAGATTTGCCGGGTCGGTCTATTTCGGGAAAGCGGTTTCCTATTCCGGGTTTTATGAATTTCCGAAGCGGGGCGCGAAGGCAGTCTATGCATCGTTCAAGCAAATCTTCACCGACGCCATGCCGTCGCTAGCCGGCAAGGACAAGGTTTATTCTTCTTTCGAGTTCAAGGAAGGCCATCACAACGTTGACGGAACGCCGGTGGACCGGTTCAGCATGGCCTTCAATCTCGACTCCCCGATGTTCAAGATGCCCGGCCAGCGAGAAGCTCTGGAGCGGCTATGGAACGGCGGCAAAATGGAATTCGACTATGCCATGAAAGCGAATCGATTGTATCTCGCCAGCCCTGACAAAATGAACGAAGTCCTGACGGCTGCGGCGCGGCCATCGACCGCGGCAAGCTTGAACGCGACGCCGAACACAGCGTTCATCGGGCGCGCGAACCTGCTGGCTTTAATCAAGCAGATGCTGGCGGTGAACCCGATGCTGCCGGCCGAGATCAAAGAGAAGTTCGAGCGTCTCAATCCGGAAGGCAGCGACGTTCAATTCCGCGTCGATTTGGACGGGCGGCTGTCCAGCCGTGTGGATGTCCCGCTCAAGCTGATCGAAGCGTTTCGTCATTTCCGAGAGAAATGAGAGAAGCGTGGCGACAAGTGTCGCAGCGTTCAGGTTCAATCTGCTACCCAGACCATAATTTGCTGTGGTTGCTCGGCGCCTTGCTGGGACAAATCCTGGCCGAGAAAAGCGTTCGCAAATCAGCTTGACGCCCGCCGCGGATCGGACTACGCACGAGGCCGTTATGACCCCGAGACTGAATCTTCCCGTGTTGGTTTTTGCCCTGGCCTTTGCGTTTCTTGGAACAGCGCCGCCGGCCGTTGCCCAAAAGGTCAAAGTGCTGGTCGCGGCGGCCAATCTCAAGGATCTGCAACCGCTCGCCGAACGCCATCCGAATCTTGAACTGGTCCCGTTCAACACGTCACAGGACTTGCTTGCCAAGGTCGCGGACGCCGACGCGATTGTAGGATTCGGAGCCAACAATCCTGCCCCACATCTCGTTGCCGCCGGCAAGAAATTGAGGTGGATTCAAACCAACAGCGCCGGCGTCGAGACCACGCTGGCCGAGCAGGCGGTCCGGGACAGCCACGTCATTCTGACGAACGCCAAGATTATCATGGGGCCGGAAATTGCCGATCACGCCCTGGCGTTGCTGCTCAATCACACGCGCGATCTGAAGTTCCACAACGAACAAATGACCAAGGTTGGCTTTCAGCGCGGCAATCGGCTCCCGCAAATCGAACTGCGCGGAAAGACCGTCCTGATCATCGGACTGGGCGGCATCGGCACGCAGGTGGCCGAGCGCTGTTTCGCCTTCGGCATGCGCGTCCTGGCGGTTGATCCGAAAGACATTCCCTTCATGCGCGCCGTCGAGGAAGTCCGCAAGCCGGACGAATTGCACAAGCTCCTTCCGCAGGCCGACGTGGTCATCAGTTGCACCCCGCTCACGCCGGAATCGAAGCGCACCCTTGGCTCCAGCGAGTTCAGGATGATGAAGGACGGCGTATACATCATCAACGTCTCGCGCGGGGAAGTCATCGACACGGAAGCGCTCACGGCGGCGTTGAACTCGGGCAAGGTTCGCGCCGCGGGCCTGGACGTGACCGATCCCGAGCCGTTGCCGGGCAATCACCCGCTGTGGTCAATGCCGAACGTCACCATCACGCCGCACAACGCCACGAACTCGGATCATTTGCAGGAGCGCCGCCTCCAACTCTACGTCGAGAACATCGAGCGCTTCCTCACGAGCCGGCCGCTGCGCAACATCGTGGACAAACAACGGCGTTATTAACCTGGTGCAATGTTCAGCGGCAAGTTGCCGCGGTAGCCCATTCACCCTTAGCTTATAATTAATGAGGGTCTGTTGAACAGACCCTCATTGGGCGATGGCGCGGTAAAAACGCCCGCGAATACTAACGGCCGCCGGATCGCTGAACGCGGCCACGCCGTCCACGAACTTCACCTCACCGACACGCGTCCAGTTCAACAGGTCCGTGGATGCTTCAATCGCGTAGCTTTCGCCTGGGCTTCCCGTCAGATTGAATCGGAACTGCCCGCCGGAAACTCCCGCTCCCTTCGATCCCAGGCGGCTGGAGGCCCGGGTTTCCCGTTGCCCGGTGATTGGAAGGGTGTTTCCGTCGAAGGAGGCGACCCCGACGAACGCGACGGTTTTTTCCGGCTTCGCGCTGGGCACGACTTCGTAGCTCAACTCCCGCGCCGTGTTGTCAAAGAAAGGCCCCCATTTCACCTGATTGTTGACCGTGTCAATCGCGCCTCCATCGCTGGGATTCTGCGCGGTCCAACCGGCGGGAATCTGATCCTGGACCGCGTACACAGAAACATCCGGCGTGGTTCGTATCGGCAGCCGAACTTGGAAGGTTTCCCCGGCCACGAAGGCCGGCGGCAAATGGCTCACGACCGAGGGGCTGGACGCCTCGGCACCCGTCGCGCTGAGCCGCAGGAGACCGGCCACCCGCGCGCTCTGGACATTCACCCACCAAAGCGGCGGCGCCGGAATCTTTGGATCCAAAACGTAGCTTTCCCCGTCTTTCCAAAGCGCTGCGCCTCGGGTGACGTAGTCGATCGAGATTGGATTCGGCGGAGCGGGCCACACCGAACCCTTCCGCCAGGCCGCGCCGTAGGCCGTCACTTCATCGAGCGTGATCCGGCTGTCGGCGGGGCTGATGTCGGCCGGGTGCAAACTGGCGAGCCGGATGACGCGATCTCCTCCAATAGGGCTGCCGACGCCATTGACCGAGGCGATCCCGCCGAACTCCTTTGCGCCAGTCTCCCCGGCGGGCGGGGTCGCCACATACGACAGGACCCGCGAATTCGCGTCGAAAAACGGCCCCCACTTTACGTTCTTATTATTGGCATCGTAAGCGCCGCCGCCGCTGATTTGGCTAACCACCCAATTGGCCGGCGGGCGGTCCTCGACCGCATAAACACTGGCGTCCGCCGGCGGGGAGGCTTGTAGCGTGACGTTCAACTGCGTTCCTGCGGAATAAATGGACGGAAGCCGCCGCTCCACGAAGACCACCGGCAGTGAAACAAGGGCGACTTCGCTCCTGACGGAGCCGAGACTATTGGAAACGACCACGGTGTACCCGCCCTCATTCGCCGCGGTGGCATTGCTCAAGGTCAACGTCGGGCTCGTGGCTCCAGAGATCACGGCGCCGTTTTTCCGCCATTGATAAGTCAACGGCGCCGCCCCTGTGGCCTCGACGCTCAAAGTAATCGTGGTGCCGGTGATCAAGGTCTGACTTTGCGGTTGTTTGACGATCACGGGCCGAGCCGGGTTTCTCAGCACCGTCAGCGCCGCATTTTGACTGGTCACGGACCCGCCGGCGTTGCTGACCACGACGCTGTAATTGCCTGCCTGATTGGATTCGACGCGGCTGATCGAGTAATTGGCGCTGGTCGCACCGGCGAGGTTGTTCCCGTTGTAGCGCCATTGATACCGGATCGGCTGCGTGCCGGTGGCGGTCACGGTGAACGTCACGTCCGTTCCTTCGAGCACGGTTTGACTGGTTGGCTGACGCGTGATCGTGGGCCGCGCCACGTTCAATAATCCCGCCCCGTGGCTGTCTGTTGTGAGGCCGAGCGCGTGAAGCGACACGAAGACAGCAGTCCAGGCAATGGCGATCCTCTTCATAAGTTTGATATTCCCAGGGGTTCCCGAGTGGCTCTATCCGGCGCCCACGCCTTGATCCACGAATGGCATCTCAGGCCCGGAATTTCAGGGAATTTCAGGATTTTGAAAAGCAAAGTCTGTGGGATTCTTGTACGGATTGCGTAAAACGCAAAACGTAAAACGTAAAGCGTAATGCTTAATGCGCCGGAGCACCCCAAGCCAAGCCCGCCAAGCCCTTTTCAGTCTCTTGACTTGGATCGACCTTTTGCAAATATTCGACGCGCAGTGTATGCCGAAGAAGAGTAGCGCCAGAAAACGGCTTAGCCGCCAAGAAAGACAGAACCTTGACATTGAGATTGGGTTTCTCGAAGGGGTCGTTCGCCGCGATCCAGGTTATGTCGAAGCGCTGCAAATCCTGGGAGACGATTACACGCGGCGCGGTCGGCTGACGGACGGCTTGAAGGTCGATGAGACCCTGGCGAAATTGCGCCCCGAGGACGCCTTCGTGCAGTACAATCTGGCCTGCAGCTATTCGCTGACGCACCAGTGCGAGTTGGCGGCAGAGGCGTTGAATCGGGCGCTGAATCTGGGCTACCGCGATTTCAAGTGGCTGGCTCAAGATTCGGATCTGGCGAACCTGCGCCAACACCCGCTCTACCGCAAACTGCGTGCGAAGATTCGGGCCCTGCAAATCAAGATTCTTTGAGGCGGGCTGGAATTGGAGTTGGATTGCTTGACGGGATGCGCGCGCTAAGTGGCGTCGAGCTTCCTGAATGCCCTGAAGACAGGAATCCAGACTTGCGCCGTGGGAAAAGTTCACTACCTTTCCGGTCACGCCTGACATGAAAGGCGGGGTAGCCAAGTGGTAAGGCAGGGCTCTGCAAAAGCCTTATGCGTCGGTTCGATTCCGACCCTCGCCTCCAAATTATTGGTTATCGAGGCGCACACGCTTTGTATCTCGCAAGTCATCCCCGTCCACAATGAGCCACAAACTGGGATGGTCCATGAAGAATCCTCCCGCGCGAAGCTTTCGACAAGTACGCCGGTGAACTAGTGATCTTGTTTCATGTTTGCATGGAGGGATGATAGGACTCAATATCGTCTCTGTGAACAGTGACGGTCTGAAATATGTCTTGCGAGAGTTTGCCGGAAGGACGCTGCCGGAAGGACGGCCCCGGGAATTGTCGCTACCCACCGAGTCGGGCAAGGTGATCGGCCTCTCCGGCGTGCGCCGCTGCGGCAAGACATTTCTCTTCTTTGACACGATCCGCCGGTTGTTGGCCCAAGGCGCGGACCGCCGCCGGATCGTCTATCTCAACTTCGAAGACGACCGGCTCCAACCCCTGAAACCGGCGGAACTGGATCTCGTGCTGCGCTGTCTGCATGAGGTTTTTCCGGAAGCCGCAACGGGACGACTTTATTTGTTTCTCGACGAGGTCCAGAGCGCGCCGGGTTGGGAACGCTGGGTCCGGCGGCTGTGCGACACGGAGGATGTTTCCGTTTTCGTCACGGGTTCCTCATCCCGCGTGCTGACACGCGATCTCTCGTCGGCGATGCGTGGGCGGAGTGTCACCTTGGAGGTATTTCCGTTGGGATTCCGCGAGTTTCTCGCCTTTCGCGGACTCCAGCAGCAAGCTTACAACGCCCGCAACGAGAGCCTGACCCGGGCGGCGTTCGAGGAATACCTCCGTTGGGGAGGCTTCCCGGAGGTGGCGCTGGCCGAGCCCGCCATGCGGCCGTTGATCCTCGAAGAATACGCCTCGGTCATGCTCCACCGCGACCTCATGGAACGAAACTCCATCCGCAATGAGGCGCTGATGCATGCCTTGTTGCGGCATTGTTTCCGCAACACCGCCACCCTGCTGAGCCTGAGCAAACTGCACCGGGACTTCCAGTCTCAGGGTTACGAAATCTCGAAGAACACCCTCTTCGATTACATGGGGATGCTGGAAGACGCAGGATTGATTTTTCTGCTGCCTCGACACGAGGAGTCGGTGCGCAAACAGGCGCGGAACCCGAAGAAGCTCCACGTGATTGATCCGGGGTTGATCGGCGCCTTCAAGGCCGGAGCCGATCGCGACGTCGGGCACAAGCTCGAAACCGCCGTCTTTCTCGAGTGCCGGCGACGCGCGCGGGAGTGGCACTATCATGCTGGCGCCAGCGAGCTGGATTTGTGCGACCCGGAGAACCGGCTTTTTATCAATACTTGTTGGAGCCTGTCTGATCAGGCCACGCTTGAGCGCGAAGCGGCGGCGATGGCCGTGGGCGCGGAATGGATGCCAAAGGCAGAGGGTCTTTTGCTCTGCCACGAATACACCGCAGAAAACCTGCAACGGCTCCCCGGTGTACGCCCCGCTTGGCGCTGGTTCCTGGAACAGGGAAAGGAGAGATCATAAAGATCGAAACCCGGTCCGCCTGCAACGGCGTCATCACGAAAGTTCAGGCCACCGCTGAAGAAGACGGCGAGGAAATTGTCCGCCAGCAGATGGAGGGAGACGATGTGGAGGCATTTGCGGTTTTCCTGCGCTTCTCCTTGACCACTACGGTCCACAAACCAGCCGCGACTCGCCGAAACGGATTTACATTCGGGTGAACCGGATGACGAATTCGAATCGCCCGCAAACGGGAAGTTTGATAAGATTCCCCAAGCCACCAGTCGGCACATGCGCTTTTTTTGGGGAAAATCTCAATTTGAATAGTTACGGATTAGAAACTCCCCCCGGCCGCCTATTCGCCGTCCTTCACTCGAAACGAGGCGCTGGCGCGGTGTTCGATAATGTCTCGCTTCCGGAACGCGCTGTCGCCTGGCCGTCTTGGGGGCACGCGGTCGAAGTGAAAAATGAGCCAGCCGCGCAGGAACCGGCCTATCTCTGCGCA
>Ga0233424_10002814_pt1 | contig 11796 bp, 12 predicted proteins | sample Watercolumn_Towu_FD_181011 | JGI IMG/M metagenome (GOLD analysis project Ga0233424, IMG submission 181011) | Freshwater microbial communities from Lake Towuti, South Sulawesi, Indonesia - Watercolumn_Towuti2014_125_MG | ecosystem: Environmental > Aquatic > Freshwater > Lake | place: Indonesia... | reverse complement strand
GATGAAATTCGCTTGGTGATAACCAAGGATGGTCACGGTTCTATGCAAATCACAGCGTGCAAAGCCGTTTGCGAAGCGCTTGAAAAATTAAAGGCTGTCCACGGGCCCAACCCAGAAAAATGGCCTGAGCCTCAGGGTTCTACCCACGCCGATATTCTAGTGCGAGAGTTAATCATGAAAACGCAAGGGCGCTTTCATTTTCCTTATGAACATGAAGAGTTGTGCCATTGTCGAACCGTGCCCGCTCAAATCGTTGATAAAGCCATCATGGCTGGGGCTCACACTGTTGAATTGGTTGCACAGATCACAACCGCCGGGACCTCTTGTGGCACCTGTCGTCCTGATACTGAAAAAATCATTCAGTTTCGTCTGGCTTCTTCGGAATCTCGATAATTTTTTCTGGAAATTCGTTATTTTGCAGATAGTGGTCTAAAAGAGGTTTTAATTTGCGTCGACAAGAACCTCCACAAGGACCAACCCCGGCGGTCGTGGAGTCGAAAATTTCATTGAGAGTCTTGCACCCGCCGAGGATGGCTTTCTCGATGGTTTCGCGGGTGACAGAATTGCAACGGCAGATAATCTCGCTTTTTTTCTTTTTCAATGCTTCTTTCCGCTTGATTCGGGCCAATCCATTCGCTTTGACGGCAAAAAGGCTGGTCAGTTGAGTCGATGAATGTTATTATTTCGCATATTGTTAGTTTTGAAAAGCGATGATTTCTTGTCAGCGGCCATGAAAACATGCTACATTTTTCGCCTTTGTTAGAGAAATCAAGGAGATACCTATGTCGAGTGAGAAAATTCCAATGACCCTAAAAGGTAAGGCCATGCTTGAAGCAGAGCTTAAAAAGCTCATGCACGAAGAAAGACCCGCTATCATCAAGGCCATTGAAGAAGCTAGATCTCTAGGAGATATCTCTGAAAACGCTGACTATGACGCTGCTAAAGAACGTCAAGGCATGGTTGAAGGGCGTATTGGAGAAATCCAAGGTAAACTGGCCGTGGCTGAAGTTATTAATCCTGCTGAAATTAAATCCGATCGAATTGTTTTCGGTGCCACCGTTAAACTCGTTGATATCGAAACAGACGAAGAAGTGACTTACCAAATCGTTGGTAGTGATGAATCCGATGTGAAAAAAGGTTTGGTCTCGGTGATGTCTCCTGTGGCTCGGGCTATGATTGGAAAGAAAGTGGGAGACAGTGTGACTGTGCTCAGTCCTAAAGGCGACCGAGAGTACGAAGTCGTTTCATTCGAGTTTAAGTAGATTGCCCCATGAAGCCTCAAAACGCCGGTTTTAAACCTGATAATTTATCAGTGATGGATCAACCCGGCTGGACTCTTGTTTTTATCGGGCTTTTCATTTCATTTTTAATTGGTTTTTCACTGAATAGTTTTTTAGCTCCGGGAAGAGTGAAGGGCCTTATTGAATCAGCTTCCCAGCGCATTCATAAAGATTTTTCTTTTAAGATTGGTCAAGCAGAAGCCTCGCTTTCTAAGTTCGGTTGGCCCAGTTTTTCGGTGATTGTTTCTGATATTCGTATCTCTTCCACTCATCCTTGCTTTCAACAGTCAGTGATTGATATTGATCAAATTGAAATTCCGGTTTCTTTTTGGTCTGTTCTTCAAGGGCATCCTCAGGTCGACGCCCTTGAAATCGGAGAGGTTGAATGGCGTTTGCCGAAAGTTGATTTGAGCTGCAATGAATTTTACGAATCCGTGGGACGAGTGAGTGCTCCAACGAAAGTCGTTGAAAATAAAATCAAAGACGAAAAAAAATCTCCTTCAATCACTCCTGTTGCTTTGGCAAAGAATGAATCAAAGGCCACTCCCTCGGCCCCGAGTAATTTGATTCAAAAGATCTCGCTGCAAAAATTGAGAATCATTGTGAGTCAGTACTCTCATATTCCTTTAGAAGTCCGCGGGGCTGAAATTGAAGTTCTTCAGCATGATCCTTTGAAGTTGCGCTTGAAAGCTCAGTTGGAATTGTTTCGAGATTCTAAACTTTCAGATTATCTTACGCACTCAAGAGTTGTGATTGATTATGACGAGAATGATCCAGTCACTCTTTCGACCTCGATTTTAGGAAATGTGCGCGAAGGAACCTACACACTGCATTCGCAGTTGGATTTGAAAGATCGATTTTTAAAGTTTGAATCAGAAGTTCAGCATTTTCCGGTGAGTGAGCTTTTTCCGCTTTTTGAACAGTCGGGTGTTGGTAAGTATTTTCGCTCGAATAAACAGTTATGGTTGAGTGGCAAGTTCAACGTGACCAGTGAATTGGACAAGCTGAATCGTCTTCCAAAAACTTTCACCCACTTAAAGCTCGAAGGAGAGGCCATGGATATCACCTCTCCTAAGTTTGAAATTTTAAGTATGGAACCGTTGAAATTCACACCCTTTCAAATTCAAGTGCAAAGACTGAATTTAGATTTGTTGAACGATATTTTAGTTTATCCGTTAAAACATTCCAGTGTGCAGCGTTTTGGGAATTTTATGGGCGCTATCTTTATTCGAAATGAAGACGAGATGTCTTTAGCGGGGGAGTTGCGAGATTTGGAGTTGATTTTTGCCAATAAAGGAAAACGGCAAAATCAAAAATTTAAAAAACTCAGCCTTGATTTGAAAAGAGAAAAAAATCAGATGGTTAAGATCAATATCAATCGTTTTGAGCCCGAGGGAGGAGCGATGATTGGTGAGGTCAATGTGACCCATGATCTAATTAAAAAGTTCACCTATTTTGATTTTGTTTTGGATGAATTAAGATTTAGTGAAAGCGTCACTCAGTTGATGACCTCTGGGGGAGAATTTTCTGGAGCTCAAGGGCATTTGAATATGGTACTCAGTCCTGAAAAGATTGAATCCCTCAAAGGACGTTTGATTTTAGATGAAGTTAATGTGGACGGGGTGGCCGCACAAAAAGCCACTCTTGATTTGATACCAGATCATGGGCAAACGCGTTTTAAGTTTGCGGCTCAAAATATCGCTTTAAATCGCAACGAAAGTCCCTTTCTTTTTGAGTCATTAGAATGGCCGGACCCTATTGAATTTAAGCAAGGGGCTGTTGAGTTTTTAACAAAAGACTTTAAATCTCTGGAGTGGAATCGCCTTAGTTTTTCGAATGATAAGCCAAAAATAAAAATCACGAGCACTGGACGTTGGAACCAAGAGGGCGAACTTTCTGGATCTTTGCGATACGAACATGATAAAAAAGTAGATACTTATGAAATCAGTGGTCAAAGAAATGAACCAAGGTTGAAAAGTAAATGACAATTGCAATCCTCTTTTTTATCGCCCTCGTTAAAATTTATATCCTTCTTTCTATAGGCTATCGATGCTTAACTTATCGAGGTCGTGGCTCGCTGATGGCCTCTTTTCTTTTACCAAAATGGCAAGCCCATCGCGGTTATCATTTGAGTGGGGTGCAAGAAAATACATTGGCCTCCATGCGCGAGTGCAAACGGCGTGGCTCGATCATGGCCGAGTGTGATGTGCAAGTGAGTTCTGATGGAGTTGTCTTTTTATATCATGATGCTGATTTAAAAAGACTTCATGGAGATCAACGAGCCCTTCCCAAAGTTAAAAGCACAGAACTTATGGCTCTTGGACTGACGACATTAGAAGAGGTCTTGGTGAGCGATGAAACACCAGAAAAAATAAACATCGAACTTAAAACAGCGCAGATTTTTGATTCCAAACTAGAGAGAGCTTTGGCCAAGCTGTTAAATCGGCTTCCTCACAAAAAGAAAATTTTATTTTCAAGTTTTAATCCCTTCAGCCTGATGAAGTTGGCAGTTCTTAGGCCCGAAGTTCCGCGGGCTTTGTTAGCCTGTGAAGAAAAAGTGAACTGGAATAAGATTTTTTTAAGAAAATTATGGCTTTTGCCTTTTTGCCAAGCGGATCTTTTACATCTTGATCAACACATGATTCGAGCTGAGCATGTTCAACTGAGTCGGCGGCGCGATTTAACTTTGGTGGCTTGGACTGTGAATGAGAGATCCCAATGGGACCGTTTAGAGCAAATCGGCGTGCAGTTTTTTATTTCAGATCGTGAGCCTCAGTTTTTTTCTGAGGCCGAAGACTTGGCTCGCACGCCGGTGCGGCTGTTTTAAATTTTCAATTAAGAATTATTTTGATTGCTGTTTTGTTTTTGCGCTTGCGCTTGATTGTTCATCTGGTTTTGGTTGTGTTGAGCTTCACGCAATTGTTCATTCGGATTAGAAACATCCTTAGCTTCGGCATCAATTTCGTTCAAGCCTTGCTTGAATCCACGAATGGCTTTTCCAAGCGATTGACCAAGAGCTGGTAAGCGACTGGGGCCGAAAAAGATCAGAAAAATAATAGCCAATAAAAGCAAATGAGAAATACTAAATTCACCCATGAAAGACCTCCGAAGAAATATGAACTATTTTAGGATAACCGCTGTCCCTAAAATAGTCATGTGAAATTCTATTCTTGAATGGGGTTTTCAATGGTTTCGTCTTCAAAGCCATACGGAACCTCTTTGCGATGTGTAGGTCTCAATTCGACACTCATAGGAGGCGCGGCTTCAGGAGCCACAGGCGTCACTTCGGGGAGGGATTGAGGAGTGCCAATCGCCATAGGTGTTGGTGCTGAAGAGATATTTTCTTTTGCTGGTAGAGTCGAGATTGGCGCTCTCGCCACAGGCGCAGGGGTGGTTGATTTTTTAACACTTTGTTTTTTTACATCAACTGAACTCGCTTTATTCACGAGGGGCTTGCCGCTCACTTTGCGAAGTTCCGCATCGTAGTAATCTTTAAGCTCTTTCAGTTTTGTTTGATAGTCGGTTCTAATTTTTTCAAGTTGGGCCTGTTTGGACTCGGTGACACAAGTTTTATAAGTTTCATTCGCAACCTCTTTAGCTTTTGAACGGCAACTCAGTTCAATGCTAGAGTTTTGAGCGGCTGCAATTTGACTAGCCACAACGACGAGAACGACAATGCTAATGACTTGGAGTGAGTGTACGATGCTTTTCATTTTTCCCCCGAAAAATTAAACGACTTCTTCGGAATTTCACATCCAAGAATCATGCCTTTGAAAGCAGTCTTGTTCTTGAGTTCATTGCGATTTGATTCAAAAAAAATTGAAATAGATACAGGCCTGTACAAACCTTCGCCGTCCAATGTCTTGGCCGAGAGCCAAGGCATTGGTAAAATTGCAGAGACAATTTGATTTTATCGACGAATTGATTTTGGATCTATGGCGTCTTGCAAGCCGTCGCCAACAAAGTTAAAGCTGATGACTGTTAAAAAGATCAGCAATCCTGGCAGAATCGCTAAAAAAGGCGCTTGATAAATTAGCTCTTGAGCATTGAACAACATATTCCCCCAACTCGGTGTGGGAGGTTGAATACCTAAACCTAAAAAGCTCAGCGCGGCTTCAAATAAAATAGATTCTCCCACGCCCAAGGTGACAGAAACCAACATCGGAGCCATCACGTTCGGAAACATATGACGAAGAATAATAGTTGAGTCTTTAGCTCCAAGAGTGCGAGCCGCAAGAATGTACTCTCGTTCTCGCAACGAAAGAATCGCACCTCGAACCAAGCGTGCGACAGTCATCCAAGAAAACAAGCAGAGAATAAATACCAATTTATAAATACTTTCATTCTGGGCCGACAGAAAAAAACTAATACCTGGAATTTTTGTTAGATCAACAGCAGCGATCACAATTAGAACTGGCAAAAGTGGAAGAGAGATCAAAGCATCTGTGATGCGCATGAGGGCTGTATCAATAAAGCCACCATAAAAGCCCGCCAAGGCACCAATCAATAAGCCGATTAAGGCCGATACAATTGCAACTAAAACTCCAACACCAATTGAAACCCGAGCCCCATAAATAATACGAATAAAGACATCACGCCCTAATTCGTCAGTTCCAAAAAGATGATAGGTTTCAAAACCTTTTATCATTTTTTTTAATATAGGAGCCTCTGAGCTTTTAAGCTGATCAACAATATTCAAAGCTTCAGAGCGATCTTTAGCTACAAGATCATATAGAACATCTTCGGGTTTGGCAGAGATGATCAGATTTTTTTCAATAAGTTCGGATTGCAAAGTGGCAGCCACCTGGGGCTGAAGTTGAATCAGTTGTGAGACGGCCGTTTCTTTTATATCGCTATTGGCAGTGGCCATGGTCATAGGTGGCTTGTAACGATTGAAGACATTCTGAGCGCTGGGGTCTAAGCCCGTGAACTGTTCAATCAATGGTGCAGCTAAAGAAATTAAAATAAAAAAGGCGATAATAACACTACCAACTAAAGCCATTCGATGTTCAACAAATTGTCTCATGACGATTTGAAACATCGTTTGCGATTTTTCTAGTTTCTGAATTTGTTTTTCGGTCAAAGCCGGCATAACTGCTGAAGACATCTGATCACACTCCTAATTGTAAGCGATACGTGGATCAGCCACGCCATAACAAATATCTGCGACTAAATTCATGATAAGAACCATACTGACCGAAATCACAAAACTCACCATAGCAACATTAAAATCATTGGCCATGATTGACTCATAAATCAGACGACCTGCTCCTTGATAGGCAAAGAGAGTTTCTGTGATCAAAGCGCCTGAAAATAAAGATGAGATGCTTAAAGCGAAAATGGTAATTAACGGAATCAGGGCATTTCTAAAGCCATGTCTCCACACAACGATTTGATGCGAAAGTCCTTTGGCCTTGGCTGTTCGAATAAAATCATTTCTCATAGCTTCCAACATCGCTGAACGTGTGAAGCGAGAAAAACGACCAATTTGCTGAATGCTCAAAGACAGCATGGGTAAAATTAAATACTTTAAACGATCAAAGAACTCTGCCCAAAAACCTTGGCCTTCAATGCCCACGGTTTGAGTGCCACCTGCTGGTAACCACTGCAAGTTGACGGCAAAAATAATAATAAGAACGATGCCCAGCCAAAATGAAGGCATTGAGATGCCTCCAAAACTAAGAAAGTTAACGATGTAATCAAATTTTGAACCAGGTTTCAGACCCGAATAAATTCCTAATGGAATAGCGATGGCTAAAGAAAAAATCATCGCGACCAAAGAGAGATAAAAGGTGTTTACCAAGCGAGGTCCCATAAGTTCAGATACGGGGACTCGGTAAGTACGAGAGTAGCCTAATTCGCCTCGCACGAAATCTTTCACCCAATTGACATATCGTACGTATGCGGGCTGATCGAGCCCGTAGAGGGTTCTCAAACGCGCTACGTCTTCTGAGGTGATGCGGGGGTTTGATGAAATCATAATTTCAACGGGGTCCCCTGGCATCAAGGTCATCAGATAAAAACACATGTATGAAAGAAGCCCAATCACAACCAAAGTTTGAATGAGCCGGCGGGTGATATATGTACTCACGAAATTACCCTTTCAAAAGCGACCTAATAACTATTGTTCAATCGTCCAGTATTCAACCTGATTAGTTTCAGGGAACTGGTGACCTGTTAATCGGTAATTTTTGAGTTTTTTGGGCACCACAGCCACGTCCGAACGATAGTAAAGTGGAATCACAGGGACTTCATCGGTGTAGGCTTTAAGAACTTCGTGTATAAGACTCACACGACCTTCGTGTTTAAGTTCCAAATCAAGTTTATCAAGAGCCGCATCGACTTCTTTGTTACTCCAGCCCATGTAGTTTTGGCCAGAATATCCATTCTTTGGAGAGGCAATATTGCGAGAGTGAAACGTTGATTTAGGATTATTCTCGGGAGAAGAAACCCAAGCAAACATAGCCATAGCATCGAATTGACGTTTTTTGGTGGTTTCCCCGAAGAAAACGCGGGCCGGTTCATTTTTAGCAATCACTTCAATGCCCACTTGTTTCCATTGGTTTTGCAAATACACCTGAACCAATTCACGAGTTTTGTTTCCCGCCGTGGTCATAATTGTGAAAGAAAGCTTTTTGCCATCTTTATATCGATAGCCATCCGCACCCATTTTCCATCCAGCTTCATCAAGAAGTTTTTCAGCATCACGTTTAGAGTACTTATAAAGAACGATCTTATTTGGATCATCAGTGAACCATGGATCTTTGGGAGTGATTGAGTGAATGGCTGCTGTTTGTTTACCTTCAAAAAGAGCTTTAATGAGATCTTCTCTGTTCACCGAAGTAACAAGAGCTTTACGAACACGGATGTCTTTGAGAATTGGATTTTCTAGGTTCAAATCTATGTGCTCATAGACCGCACTGGGTTGATAAAGCACAGTGTAAGGTAGTCCTTCGGATTGAATTTTTTTATCAAAAGCCAAAGCTTGATCTAGAGCCAAGCCGAGAGTTGAAATCAAATCAATGGTTCCAGAGCGTAAGTTGGCCTCTAAAGTTCCCGTATTTGGGATCAACTTAACGATGATTTTTTTAATTTTTGGAGCTTCGCCGTTGAATTTTGGATTCGGAACAAAAGTCACATGGTCACCCAATTGAATGTCTGAAACAAGGTAAGGGCCATTGTAAAGACCTGGGTTGGTCGGATCTTTCACATAAAGAGAGTTTTTCTCATAACCTTCTTTTTGGGCTCCGTACTTTTTAAACACCGGTTCTTCAAGATGTTTTGGCATTACATAGAAAGTTCCCAATTGATAAAAATCCCAACGTACTTTTTCGTAAGTGAAAGTGCATTTTTGAGGATTTTTAGGATCTGCTTCAATCTTTTCAACCTGTGTATAAACTTCTTTCTCGCCAACACTCACGTTGTCTGAAGAAGCCACTTTTTTTGTAAAAGCAAGGTCGTCGCAAGTAACTGGCTTGCCATCTCCCCAAACGGTTCCTTATTTGATTTCCAAGATGGCAACGATTTTCTTTTTTCCACCTTGCTCAACAATTTTAGCCAAGCCGTTTTCAAGAGTGGGAATTTCTTTTGCGATCACAGGGACCCATTTGCCGTCGGCATCAATAGTGACTAAGTTACGGTTCACCATACGAGCCATATAATTTGTGGCTGACATTGTGGCGATCACCGGGTTGAAGTTTTCAAATTCTTGAGAGATGCCGATTTTTAACTCATTGTTATTCAAAGATGAAGCACTGGCACTTCCTCCTTGAGCTTCGCCACCTTCACTAGGGGCTGATTTCTTTGTGCAAGAGGCAAAGCTGGCGGCTAGGGCCAAAACTAAGGCGTACTTAAAAGAGTGTTTCATAAAGTCTCCTTTGGGCTAGATTCGTTTGAATATAAAAAACAAGAAACTAAACTTGATTCAGATCCGGACCCCGCTGTTGTTAGTTGCGGAGATTTTTGAGAACAAATGTCCATTTTTTTAGGACAACGAGGATGAAAGTAACATCCTTGTGGAGGATTGATGGGCGAAGGGACCTCTCCACTTAAAGATTTTTTCATCTTCTTTTTGCCTTCACCCACGCGAGGAATAGCGCCAATTAAAGCTTGAGTGTAGGGATGCTTCGGATTTTTGAAAAGCTCGTCACGAGTAGCAAATTCCACAATTTTACCCAAGTACATGACGGCGATACGGTCGCAAATATGCTCAATCACCGAAAGGTCGTGAGAAATAAAAATGTAAGTTAGTCCAAGCCGGGCTTGTAGATCTTTAAGGAGGTTTAAAATCTGCGCTTGAATTGAAACATCGAGGGCGGAAACAGGTTCATCGCAAATAACAAGACGAGGCTCAAGAGCAATGGCTCGCGCAATAGAGATTCTTTGTCTTTGACCGCCAGAAAATTCATGGGGATAGCGGTTCACATGAGAGGCTTTGAGTCCCACTGTTTCTAAGAGTTTCTTAACTTTTTGCTCTCTTTCAGCGGGAGTGAACATATTGTGAATTTCAAAAGGCTGACGCAGAATTTGTCCCACAGTCATTCGTGGATCGAGGGAGGCATAAGGATCTTGAAAGATCATTTGCATATGACGGCGAGATTGTCTGAGTTTTTCTCCGCCGAGTTTTAGAAAATTTTCACCTTCGAAATTGAGGTGTCCCGCCGTGGGTTCGTAGAGACGAATCAGAGTTCTGCCCAGGGTGGATTTGCCACAACCACTTTCGCCAACGATGCCGATGGTTTCGCCTTTGCGAACTTGAAAACTGACATCGTCAACCGCTTTCACTTGGCCCACTTCGCGCAAAAGAAGACCCTTTTTAATCGGAAAATATTTTTTAATATTTTTTGCTTCTAAGATAATTTCGCTCAAAGCACGGGCTCCTTTAGAGTGGATTGAAGCAAGCCACTAAATGGCCTGATTTCAATTCAGTGAGGGGTGGTTTGTGGTTTGCACACTCTGATTTGGCTCGAGAACAACGGTTTACAAAAGGACAGCCGGCCGGTAGCTCGTGAGGAGCCGGAACCGTTCCCTCGATGGTGGTCAAACGGTCGACGCGAGTTCCAAAGCGGGGGCGCGATTGAATCAATGCGGCCGTGTAGGGGTGCTTTGGATTGTTGAAAAGTTCTTGTGCCCCAGCGTACTCGCAAGTTTGGCCACCGTACATCACCATCACTTGATCTGAAATCTCAGAGATAACTCCGAGATCATGGGTGATGAATTGCACAGTCATATTCATTTTTTCTTGAAGATTTTGAATCAGCTCTAAAATTTGGGCCTGAATGGTGACATCCAAAGCTGTGGTCGGTTCGTCGGCAATTAAAAATTGTGGATCGCAACTCAAAGCCATGGCAATCATGGCTCTTTGTCTCATTCCCCCAGACAGTTGGTGAGGGTAGTTGTGATAGCGATCTTGAGGAGAGGGGATGCCCACCAACGAGAGCATTTCAATGGACCGTTCTTTGGCCTCTTTCGCAGAGATTTTTTTATGGCGGAGAATTTGTTCGTCGATTTGAAAACCGATACTTAGCACGGGGTTGAGCGCGGTCATGGGCTCTTGAAAAATCATGGCCATTTCACCGCCACGAACGTACTCCATTTGCGATTCGTTCAATCGCAATAGATCACGACCATTGAGCATCACTTGTCCGTTAGAGACGCGACCTGGTTTTTCAATCAATCGCATGAGCGAATAAGAGGTGACTGATTTACCACAGCCACTTTCACCAACGATTCCCAAAGTTTCACCCTTGCGAATGTCGTAAGAGACATTGTTGACGGCGCGAAAAGGACCACTTGATAGATTAAAGGTGGTCTCTAAATTTTTCACACTCAATACGACCTGTTTTTCCACTTCATCTCCACTTAATAAAAACCAGATAAAAGCTAGATAAAAACCAAAAAATAACCAAAGTTCTATCGCTTTCAAAAAAAGCTAGGACATTCAGATATATCCGTGTGGTGGATTAGTCAAAACCAAGACACATGTCAATCTGCGTTACATGTGTTTTTGTTTTTCTAACTGAGTCCAAACTTTGACAAGAGTATTAGCTACAGCAGAGCCCATGGCTTGCGATATTTTTTCTTGAAAGCTCGGCTTTTTTTCGTGTTTGATATGCAAAATTTGCGCGGTTGAACTGTGTTTGAGCAGGTAATCGTCGCTTGTTGAAATGGCATCAACTAATTTAAGTTCAAGGGCTTTTTGGCCGTACCAGTACTCTCCTGTGGCGACTTGGCTCATATCTAATTGAGGTCGAAACTGGCTGACGAAGCTTTTAAAAAGTTGATGTGTTTCTTCAAGTTGCTCAACAAATTTTTGCTCTCCTTTGGGGGTGATCTCACCAAACAGGGTCACGGTTCGTTTAAATTCTCCGGCTGTGTACTCTTTGAACTCGACATCGTGTTTTTTTAAAATTTTATTAAAATTGGGAACTTGGGCCACAACACCGATGGAACCGACGATAGCAAAAGGGGCGGCCAAGATTTTATGGGCCACGCAGGACATTAGATAGCCTCCGGA
>Ga0233424_10002813_pt1 | contig 11797 bp, 16 predicted proteins | sample Watercolumn_Towu_FD_181011 | JGI IMG/M metagenome (GOLD analysis project Ga0233424, IMG submission 181011) | Freshwater microbial communities from Lake Towuti, South Sulawesi, Indonesia - Watercolumn_Towuti2014_125_MG | ecosystem: Environmental > Aquatic > Freshwater > Lake | place: Indonesia... | reverse complement strand
CGGAAAGTTTGCTTCTAGTTTAGGATTTATTCAACTAGATACGGCAAAGAATTATGTGAGAAATCAAGACATCCACCACGCGTCATATGGAAGCCTCGCCCTTTAGGGCGGGGAGGATGTCACTTTTAGCACTTTTTTTATGTTCTAATATCTCAAACAATTTTTCTTTAGGCATATCAAACCTAAGCAACTCAAAATCATAACTTTCATTACTTAATCTGCTTTCCAACAATCTGCCAGATTTATAGACATCATGAAAAATAAAACTATCTAATGCAACCAATCTAGCATTTCTTCTTCTTTTTAGCTCTTCTTCAGATCCTATATTAAAATCTGGAGCACATACTGAAATTACTCCAGTATTAGCATTTTCTAAATTTATTTCAATCGTATATTTTTTCGGAATAAAAAGATATGGCTGATCAAAATTTCCAACTTGATTAAAAAGTCGAGGATTAACCAAGGGAATTGTTATTATTCTATTATATTCCAAGAATTCTTCTCTTATTTGTCCATAACTTAAAGGACGAACTTTAAAAGAGGAAATTCCATTAGGTAGAAAATAATTATCTGGAATCTTAGATTTAAGAATGTCCTTAAAGAATCTACCAGTTGCACATAATTTGGCCATATATTACTTACCAGAATAATAAACATCATCTCCATTTGATGCTTTTATACCTTTCAATCTAACCCCCGTCAATCCAGATTTAATAACTTCTGTAAGGTATTCATCAACACCATCACTTTCACCATTACTCATAAAATAAGGTAAAAAAGCCCCTTTTAATATTATATGGTGAATCATAATATATTTTATTCTAATCTAGAGAGAGAATGTTTTTAAACAAGTTATATCTAAAATAATAATGGCCAATAATTTAGATTTTTCTTCAATAATAACAAGCGAGTGGCCTATTTTAAAAGTCATTTTAGGAGTAGCATTTATAATTGTTATATTTAATTTCTTCTTTAGTTTTTTAAAAAAGAAGCTTCTTCAAAGTGCAAAATCAAAAAAGCAAATCTCAAATATAAAGATAATGTCTAAAATAACAAATGTAACCTTTTTCTTAATAGTTATATTTCTAGCATTTTTCTATGCTGTTGGTTCTTGGACTGGTTTAGGATTAATGGCAGGATTAGTAACTGCAGGTTTAGGTTTCGCTCTGCAAAAACCAATAACAAGTTTAGCAGCATGGGTAATGGTCGTTATAAAAAGACCATTTAGTATAGGCGATAGAATTATGATTGGAAATATTAAAGGAGAAGTATATGATATAAGCTTAACACATATATATGTAGATGAAGTTGGTGGAGATGTAAATAGCGAAGAATTATCTGGAAGAAATGTGATGGTCCCGAATCATCTTTTATTTGAACAAAATATAATAAATTATACTTTGGTGAATGATTATGTTTTGGCAGAGGTTACTGCAAATGTAACTTATGAAGGAGATTTAGATAAAGCTATAGAACTTACAAAAAAAGCAGCAGTAAAACATCTTCAACAATATATAAAAGAAACTAAAAAAGAGCCAAAAATTAGAGTTGAAATGAAAGACTCGGGAATCGATCTAAAAGTAAGGTTCTATGCACCTATAAGAGATATTCCTAGAGTAAAGAGCGATATTAGTAAGGAAATATACGACATTATTAAAAAACAGAAAGAAGTCAATTTTGCATATCCTCATACAGAAATGATAATAAGCGATGAAAAAGCATCATCAGACTTTAAGAAGAAATGATTTCTCAAGAAGAAATATGGGACTTAGAATACAAGAATGATGATAATAAATGGAAGAAAGAGAATATTTTTCTTCCAAATATACTGAAATATAAAAATGTTTTAGAGCTAGGAGTAGGTAATGGTAAAACTCTTTCTTCTATTATGAAGCAGAATCCAAGAGCAATCACTGCAATAGATTTTTCACAAGAAGCAATAAATATCTGTAAATCAAATATAAAGAATAAGGATATTTCTTTCATCAAAGCAGATGTAAAAAGCTTACCTTTTGCCAGAGAAACATTCGATGCAATTATCTGTTATTATTTATTAAATAATTTGAAAGAAAAAGAGAGAGAAAAGGCAGTAATGGAAATAAAGAGAGTTCTGAAGAATTCAGGCATAATTATTTTTGAAGACTTCGCAGTAAATGACTTTAGACAGAAAGTAGGTCAAATTATAGAAACTAACACTATAGTAAAGAAGTCAGGTCTAATACATCATTTCTTCACTCAAGAAGAACTCTCAAATTTATTCAAAGATTTTTCTCATATAAATTTAAAGGAAAAATCTTTTCTACCTTTCAAGAATAAAAAAGATATTCAAAGAAAGATAATATTTGGTATAATTAAGAAATAAAAAAGCGCCAACGCCCGGATTTGAACCGGGGAATCCATTGCTGGAAACGGGATTAGCAATCCCGCGCCGTAACCGCTGGGCCACGTTGGCATATTTATTTACAGAATTAACAGCTTTTAAGCCTTGTCATGCTTATTAGAATTAGCTATCAAACTTGAGCTTGATTGTATCTTCTCTCCCAGTCCGTCAATTATCTTTATACCTAATCTTCTACAAACTTCTCCTTCAGGTATCTCTCCAGCTGTTCTATCTCCACCTTTAGCAAAAATATCTGGTCTTACTGCTTCAAGAGATTTACAAACAGTCCTATCTTCGTCAATACTAGGAAAAACTTCGTCAACCCACTTTATAGCTTTAATAATTCCCAATCTTTCTTTAAAGGGCATAAACTCTTTACCTTTTTTGAGAGCGGCTTGTTTATCATTATTCACAATTACAATTAACTTATCTCCAAGCTTCTTAGCTTTTTCAAAACATTCTATATGTCCAAAATGTAGACAGTGGATCGAAGTAGCCAGAAGTAGCCACTACGATCGGTTTTTTAACCATTAATAATCACCTCCTTCGATTTCACGATAATTAACATAATTCAATTAGATATTAACAACTTATAACTTTTTCTGTATTAAAAAGATTTCTTTTTAATCTTTTTCTCTGCTCTAGAAATCATGTTTTTCTTTAAACCTAGAAAAACACCTCCTTCTTTGGCTCCAACATAAGTGCTTTCTCCAGGCTTAATTATATCATTTAATTCATCTAATTCTACATCTATATGCGTAACTGACGCATTACTATTTCCCTTCACATGAAGGTAAACATCAGCTTTTCCAAGCTTTATCTTTCCAGGACCAGGACCACTCATTTATCCTCCATATATAACAAAAGAAGTCTTCCATTTAAATATTGCAAATATGTTAATTCCTAAGAATACTAAATTCATTATCAATAATCCCCAGTGTCTATGTTTTATAGCGAATCCCATCCATAATATATTAGCAAGACTCCAAACATAAAAGCAAGATATCAACTTATTTGCATTCAAAATAGCACCAACCAAACTCAAAAAAGTGGCACTCCACTCTACAACATGATGTCTAAACTCTTTCTCAATTGTATACTTTACCATTATTTCATACCTCCTTTTTGTAAATCATAAACATAATAACAAGCAGATATAACTCCACATAAACAAGTAAATAATGCTAAGTATATTGAAAAGTCAAAGACAGAATATTTGCTACTAAGTAAAATCATAGGTAAAGTAATTCCTTGTAACAATGTAACAAGCTTTCCAACATTTCTCGCCTCAGGTATTTTCTTATTAGATACAAAAGCAACAATTGCGAAAGGAGAACTTATTATCTCTCTTGATAGAAGTAATAATATTTGAGTCATATTATTTCTGCTCAAATCTCCTCCTGCTTGATAATCAAAAACAAGAGCAAAGAAAAATCCTATTAGAAGAAATCTATCAGCAACCATATCAAATTTTCTTCCAAATTCTGTCTTCATATTAAATCTTCGTGCTATTTGCCCATCCATAAAATCAGTTATAGCTCCTACTACAAAAACAACTACTATAGAAATAACGTTAGCTTTAATAAAAACGAGATATATTAGTATAAAAGTAGCAATTATTCTAACGAAAGTAAGAGCATTAGGTATATTCCACACATTCTCTTTTTTCATAATCTATTAAGAACGACAAGGTTTAAAAGCTCTTTCCCGTCAATAATTATATAGCGCGGTAGAGCAGCCTGGAGTGCTCGCGAGGCCCATAACCTCGAGATCGTGCGGTTCAAATCCCACCCGCGCTATTTTATTTATCATATTTTTAGGTGGGATTTTCAAACAAGATAGGATAAATTTTTATACAACAATTCTATAATTCTTCTATGAAAAGAGTATTTATTATCCATGGCTGGGATTTCAATCCAACTATGCACTGGTACCCTTGGTTAAAGAAGGAACTTGAAAATAAAGGATTCTCAGTTTATGTTCCAGAAATGCCTAACACCTCAACCCCAATAATAAAAGATTGGGTTGCACACTTAAAGAGTATAGTTGGAAAATTAGATTCTAATACTTATTTTATAGGACACAGCATAGGATGTCAGACAATTATGAGATATCTTGAAAATGAAAAAGATAAATGCGGGGGAGCTGTTTTTGTCGCCGGCTGGTTTAAACTTGATAACTTAGAAGATGATGAAGTAGAAAGAATAGCAGAACCTTGGGTTCAAAATAATATAGATTTTGCTAAAGTAAAAAATAACATAAATAAACTATCCGTATTTTTATCATCAAATGATCCTTATGAATGTTTAGAATATAACAAAAATATCTTTGAGAGTAAATTAGTCGCAAGAGTTATTGTCCTAAAAGATAAAGGCCATTTTACTCAAGAAGAAGGTGTAACTAAGATTCCAGAATTGCTTTCTGAATTTATAAAAATAGCAATCAAATAGTTTTTATACAATCTTATTCACTATTTATCATGTTAATACTAGGAATAGATGATGCTGGAAGAGGACCTTTAATAGGGAGCATGTTTTTAGCAGGAGTTCTAATAAGAAAGGAAGATGAAAAAGAATTAAAGGCAGAAGGGGTAGCTGACTCAAAGACTCTATCTCATACAAATAGGATGCGTCTAGCAGGACTAATAAAAGATACTTCAAATAATTTTAAGATTGTTGAAGCAACACCAGAGCAGATAGATCATGCAGTAAATTCTGGATTAAATCTAAACACTCTAGAAGCAATAAAAACAGCAGAAATAATAAATTCTCTTTTAATAAACATGAAAGAACCAGTAAAAGTTATAGTAGACTGTCCATCAGTAAACACAAATGCTTGGAAAGCAACACTTATACATTATTTAAAAGAAAAAGAAATTGAATTACATTGTGAACATAAGGCAGATGCAAATCATATAAGTGTTTCAGCAGCATCTATTTTAGCAAAATGCGCAAGAGAAGAATCTCTAATTGACTTAAAGAAGAAATTCGGAGATTTTGGTTCTGGATATCCAAGCGATCCATACACAAAAGATTTCTTGAAGAAATCTGGAAAAAAGCATAAAGATTCAGGAATATTCAGAAAGTCTTGGGCAACGTGGAAGGCAATGTATCCTGAGAATAATCAGAAGACCTTAGAAGGATTTTAATATTCTCTCATACAATTAAGAAACTTGAATTAATACTCAAAAAAGGGACTATCTGGATTAAACGCCCATCTTCTTCTTGGCATCTTTTCTACCCTATTCCATTCTTCTTTTGGGTCAGAATGTACAATATACTCGTGAGTTTCTTTTGGCTTTTGATATATACTATACTTGGGATTTTTTCCCCGAGGAATTAACTCTGGGGAGAGAGGTATTAATCCTTGTAAGATAGAGATATCTCCTTTATTTATTAAAGGCATCTTTATAATCTCAATCGGAGGACGAGCATAATTAGGTTCAGACAATCCAACATACCCTTTTCCAGTATCACCAAGAATTTGCCAAGCAAGAACAGGAAGCGATACTAAAGCACCAGTATTTCTAACGTGAAGAGCATCCATAAGAGTATCAAAATCATTAGGATTGTAGAAAAGAGAAGTTACCAACGATCTACCATATAAACCAGCGTCAAAACCAGAAGAAACATTAACTTTCCAACTTCTTTTTTTTACACTTTCTTTTGGAGAATCCCCATAGGTAGCACTAACAATCTTAACAGGAGATTGAGTTAGAGATTCTAAATTTCCAGCTAAATGCTCATTGCCTGTTTGAAATACAATTCGAGGAGCAGGTACAGACGGCACTATCATTTTATCCATTGTCCCTAATTGACTTATCATATACTAGCATAAGCCCCACACTATTTAAATCTTTCTATAGTAACTACTCATAAGTTACATTATAATCAACAAATTTTGAGATAATTTTATTAATAATTTTCTCCCTGGTTAACTTTTCATAAATAATTTTTCTAATTACTGTTATCTTGCTCTTCACTTTCCTGCTCTTCAGTTACTTGAGAAAATCAAGGAACATTGATATAATTTATATACTCATTACTATCTGATTTTATATGGAACTAAGTCAGATTAGAGAAGAAATAGACAAAATAGATTCATCAATTCTGGAACTTCTTGTAAAGAGATTTAAGCTAGGCGATCATATAGCTCTGGCTAAACACAAACAAGGAAAGCCATTAAAAGATGTAGAAAGAGAAAAAAGCCTTATAGAAGATAGAACAAAAAAAATGGAATCTCTTGGCTATAAAGATCCAATTTTCATTGAAGGTTTCTTTAGATTGATAATAAATAAAATGCTTCAATTAGAAGAAGATTATCTAAAAGAATATATTAAGAAAAATGAAAATAATAAAAAATCCTAAAGTAATTTCTATAATTGGCGGTCGTGGAAAAATGGGTTCTATGTTTGCTAAAGCTTTTAGAAAGCAAGGATATGAAGTTATAGTTTCAGGAAGAAACACACCTATATCTAACATAGAGGCTACAAAACTTGGTGATGTTGTAATTATTTGTGTTCCAATAAGATCAACAATAAAAATGATAAAAGAAATAGGACCTTTTGTAAGACAAGATGCCTTACTGACAGACTTCACATCTGTAAAAGTATACCCTTGCAAAGCAATGTTAAAGTATTCAAAATCAGAGGTAATTGGAGCACATCCCTTATTCGGTCCAACTGTTGGCCTAAAAAATCAAAATGTAATTATTTGCCCAGTTAGAGGAAATAATTATGTTGAATGGTACAATCTTTCTTTAAATAAAATGGGGCTCAAAGTAGATACTCTAACTCCAGAAGCACACGACAAACAAATGGCTTTAGTTCAAGCTTTAAACCACCTATCTAATTTAGCTTTTGGTAGCACTCTAAGACATTTAAACATAAAGAACATATCAAGTAAACATACCACTCCTGCCTATTTACTTAGACTTTTCACTCTTGGAAGACTTTTTTCACAAGATAAAGAATTATATTCTGATATAATGAGTTATAATCCTTACACAAAAATAGTTATGTCTGCCTTAACAAAAAATATCCTAAATTTAAACAATATTGTCCAGAAAAATGATAAGTTAGCATTTGAGAATTTCTTTGATAATACTAAAGTAATATTTAATCCTATTATAGAAAACTCTACAAAAATAACCAGTGAATTTATAAAGCTTTTAAATAAAAAAAGAATATATGAAAATGAATGAGAAAAATAAAATTGCAGTTTTAGGAAAGTATAGTTATTCGCACATAGCTGGGCAAAAGGTTTTTCCAAATGCAGACTTCATTTTCTGTCACAAAATAGAAAATATATATGAAGCAGTGTCTAATGGAGAAACAGAATTAGGATTTGCCCCAGTAGAAAATATGCTCCAAGGTAGCGTAAGAGAATCAATTTATGCATTAAGTGCAACAAGATTAAAGATAAATCATTCATATGATTTACCAATTCACCATTGTCTAGCTTCATTATCTCAAAATTTCAAGAAAATTATTTCTCATCCTCAAGCCATAGGTCAGTGTTCAAAATTCTTTGCTTCAAACAAAAATTATCAATCAGAGGAATGTGCAAGCACATCAAAAGCAATGGAAATTGCTTCAAAGAATCAGGAATATGCAGCAATTGGTTCAAAAGAAGCTGCAAAATTCTTCAATCTTAAAGTTATACAAGAAAACTTAGAAGACAATCATGATAATGTTACAAGATTTATATTAATATCAAAAGAACATAAAACAATAGCAAAAAATAATCTAAGAACAAGTTTAATGATAATTCCTCATGAAGATAAACCAGGGCTATTATTCAATATATTAAAAGCATTCAAAGATAATAACATAAATTTGACAAAAATAGAGTCTTTACCTTTAGGAAAGAAGCTAGGAGAATATCAATTTTTCATAGAAATAAATGGTTCAGAAAAAGATATGAATGTATCAAATGCAATAAATGAAATATCTAAACAAAATGAAGTCCATTCATTTGGAAGTTATTCTTTAACTTTATTAAGTTAAAGATTTTATCAAGCCTTCTTCATTATTATCTTAAAAAATATTATCCAGAAGTACTATTTTTTGATTAATGATTCTCTTAATTGTTGTTTAACAGCTAAATCAAGCATTCTATTAATTATTATATCATAACTTTCACCATTCAATCCGAAAGATAATATCTTATCTTTAGTTTCTTGATTTATTTTAATAATGTCCACATAAGGTATATAATATCAAAGTATAAATATTTTATCTTTTCATATATTTCCTTCTTAATTATTCTTCCCTTCCACCCTCTTCAAGTGTCTGTTCAGCTAATGGTGCAGAATCAATTGTTATTTCTGGCTTAACAGCATTCTCTGTTTCTTGTATCTGTCTAACTTCTTTAAGAGATTCTTGCAAATCTAAACTAAGAACTTTAGAAACTTGCTCATGCATACTCACACCATAAAGTTTCTGAGCATTCATAATAATAGCATCATTGTGTGTAATAACTATATATTGTCCTGATTTCATATATCTATTAAGCAATACAGCAAGCCTTTCTGAATTTCTCTTATCAAGAGCAGCATCAATTTCATCAAATATATAGAAATGATATGGCTTATACTCTTGTATAGCGAAAAGCAAAGACAATGCTACTAATGTCTGCTCTCCTCCAGACAAAGAGGTAACATCAAAATACTTTCCTTTAGAAAGTCTAACAACAATATTAACTCCACCTGCGAATATATCTTCTTTATTCTCAAGTTCAAGGAAAGCAACTCCTTTAGTATATAGTTTAGCAAAGTTTTCAGAGAACAAATCAGACATTGCCTTGAAAGTTTTCATAAATGTTCTCTTCTTCTTATTATCAATCTCTGAAATTATTTCCATAATTTGCATCTTTTCTTTCTCAAGTGTTTGAGTTTTCTCAAATACAATATCATATTCTTTCTTAACTTCCTCATAAACCTCCAAAGCCCTCATATTAATACTTCCAATTTGCATAAGTGACTCTTGAGATTTCTTCATTCTATCTTCCAAAGATTCAATACTTCCTTGTATAAGTTCAACACTAGCATAATCACTCAATTCCATTTCCAAAGATTCTTTTTCGGCATCAAGTTTAGCTCTTCCTATTTTAAGATAATTAACTTGGTCTTCAACAGCTCTAACATTCTGATTTATTTCATTTAATTCAAGATTACTTTCTTGTATTTCATGCTGTGTGCTTTCTCTCTCTTCAAAAAGCTTCTTGAATTTCTTCTGTAATTCTTCTTCCTGTTTCTCTTTTTCATTAAGCATATCTCTCTTTTCTTTTAAGCTTGAAGATATGTCTCCAATAGTCTGATTCAATTCTCCAATATCTTTTATACTTCTTTTTATTATGGAATGCATATTTTCAAGTTCTCTCTGCTTATATAATATAGTTGTATCAATATCTTCTTCAGTTCTTGAAGATATTTCTTCAATTTCCATAATTTTATTTTGATATTTTTCTTCTATGCCATAAGAATCATTTGACTTTTCTTCAAAGCTCTTTCTTTTTGATTCAAGAGCATTTATTTCATTTCTTATAATCTTACTTTCTTCAACAGCTCTTTTGAGCTGTTCATGTTTATCTTTCATAGCTCTATGTCTTATAGATTCAACTTCACATTCAGATATTCTACTCTCAAGCTCCTTCATATCATCTTTAAGCATCTTACTCTTTCCTTCCCCATTTTTAAGATTCTTAACAAAATCAGAAACTAACTCTTTAGAACTATTAATAATCTTAATCTGTTCAGAATTAACATGATATATATGGTCAGCAGTTATCTTACTCTGACATAATGGACATACATCAATCTTAGAAACATCCTTAGCTATTTTTTCAGCTCTACTTAAATCAGACTCTGCTATAGATATAGATTTTTCATAACCAATCATATCTTTATTAAGAGAATCTAACTCATTCATATTATTCTCAAGACTCTTTCTGTATTCTTTAAGAGCAGATACGCATTCTTCTTCGCTCTTAAATTTCAAAAGCTTCTCATATTCTGCAAGTTGTTTTACAATATTATCAATCTCAGCTCCATTTCTAGCAAGCATTCTCTCTCTATCTTTTATTCTCTCTCTTACATTATTAAGTTCAGACTTAATAGTATGCATCTTCTTCTTTTCTTCTTCAATTATAGCAAGCTCTTCTTTTTTCTTTCTCAATTCCTCTCCTTTCTTAGCCATCATAGGAGATTCTTTCTTAAGCTCTCCAATTTCACTTTCAAGTCCAGGAATAGAATTCTTAAGCTCATTTATTCTTCTCTGAAAATCATTCATTCTGTTTTCATAATTCTCTTCCCTTACTTTCAAACCTTCAATTTCAGCTCTTAAATTAGAAATACTATTATGCAAGGTTTCTTGTTCCAATCCAGTAGATTTTTGTATATGTTTTGTTATCTCTTCTATTCTTCTATTCAATCCACTCAAAGTCTCCTGTATTTTTTCAACTTTTCTTTTGAAAGAGTCTTGTTGTTCAAGCTTCTCTTCAATACTCTTCTTAAGAGAATCAAGCTCTTTTTCTTTATCCCTTATCTTTTTAGATAAAATAGAAGCTTTGCATCTTTTAACACTCAACTCCAGCTCTTTAAACCTCAATGCCTGACTTCTTTCTTTATCAAGATTTTTAAGATAAGCAGTTCTCTCTCTAAGAATAGCTCCAATTTCTTTTAATCTATCTTCAGTTTTTTCAAGTTCTTTTATACTCTTCTCTTTTCTAGATTCATAAATAGCTATTCCAGCTACCTCTTCTATAATTTTTCTTCTATCTTCAGGATGCATCTTAACAATAGCTTGAATTTGTCCCTGTAAAACTAAGTTAAAACCATAAGGATCTATTCCCGCCTGAGCAAGCATCTCTATAACTTCTATTCTTGTTTTAGTTTCCTCATTAATTTTATACACACTCTGACCATTATATCTAACCATTCTCTTCAAGCTTATCTCATTTTTATCAATAGCAAAAGCCTTATCAGAATTATCAAAAACTATCTCAACCATTGCCTCTCTTGCAGGTTTAACATACTTACTTCCCATAAATAGCAGATTTCTAGCCTTTGCAGCCCTCATACTCTTTATACTCAACCTTCCAAGTACAAAACACAAAGCATCAGATACATTACTCTTACCAGAACCATTAGGCCCAAGAATTACATTAATACCCTGTCCAAATTCAATCTCTGTTTTTCTAGCAAAACTCTTGAAACCATGCATCACCAGTTTTTTCACATACACCATCTCTTGTTTTAATGCATAAATCGATATTTAACCCTTACTAATTAATGAGCGTGTCTAATAATTCCCTGTAAATCTTTATTTCACATCTTATCAATAACTTAATTTGATAACATAATACTCTCGATGCAATGCGTGTTTGCATTGCATATAAGTTGATAGCGGTAAATCTA
>Ga0233424_10002811_pt1 | contig 11807 bp, 16 predicted proteins | sample Watercolumn_Towu_FD_181011 | JGI IMG/M metagenome (GOLD analysis project Ga0233424, IMG submission 181011) | Freshwater microbial communities from Lake Towuti, South Sulawesi, Indonesia - Watercolumn_Towuti2014_125_MG | ecosystem: Environmental > Aquatic > Freshwater > Lake | place: Indonesia... | reverse complement strand
TAGATTTACCGCTATCAACTTATATGCAATGCAAACACGCATTGCATCGAGAGTATTATGTTATCAAATTAAGTTATTGATAAGATGTGAAATAAAGATTTACAGGGAATTATTAGACACGCTCTGAATTTAGCAAAGTTTAATAATTATGAATGGGAATTATTAAGATGAAAGTTTATGATAAGGCTAAGAGGTATCTTGATAAAATAAATAAGGAAAATGGTAAGTTAAATATATTTTTACATGTGAATGAAAATGTTCTTGAAGAAGCTAAAAAATTAGATGAGAAGAAAGAGAAGGGTAGATTGTATGGATATATTATTGCTGTTAAATCAAATATAAATGTAAAGGGAATGATAACTAATTGTGCTTCTAAGGTATTAGAGAATTATGTAGCCCCTTATGATGCTAGCGTTATTGATAAGATAAAGAAAGAAGATGGATTGATAATTGGTATGACTAATATGGATGAATTTGCTGCTGGAGGTTCTGGAGAGAATAGTGCTTACGGCTGCTGTGAGAATCCTAAGGCTAGAGGATATATATCTGGAGGTTCAAGCTCAGGAAGTGCGGCTGCTGTTGCTGCTGAGATGTGTGATGTCGCTTTGGGAAGCGATACTGGAGGAAGTATAAGAAATCCTGCGAGTAATTGTGGAGTTGTTGGAGTTAAGCCAAGTTATGGTTTTGTTTCAAGATATGGTTTGATAGATTTATCAATGTCTTTAGATCAGATAGGAACTCTTGCTAGAAATGTTGAAGATTGCGCTTTAGTTTTAGATGTAATAAAAGGTGAAGATGAGAGAGATAATAGCACTTTTTATTCTGATGAAATTGTTTTGAAGAAAGCTAAAGAGCTTGGAAAGATTAAAGTTGGGATTTTAAAGATTAAAGGAGTTAATCCTAGGGTTGGAGCAATTATTGAAGAAGGAATAGATTACTTGAAGAAAGTGAATAAATTGGATAAATTGAATTGGGAGTTTGTTAATATTGATATAAATTATATTGATTTGGCTGTTGAAACTTATTATCCTTTGGTTTATTCAGAGTTTTTCTCTGGAACTAGAAGATTTGATGGAAGAAGATATGGAAAAAAGATTGAAGACGCTTGTGGAGAAGAAGTGTTAAGAAGAATTCTTGGAGGAAGCGAGATTACAAAGGCAGAGTTTGCAGGGCAGTATTATGAGAAAGCTTTGAAGGTTAAAGAATTAATAAAGGAAGAGTTTGGGAAAGCTTTTAAAAAAGTTGATTGTGTAATCTCGCCAGTTGTTCCTAATTTACCTTGGAAAGTAGGTGAAGGAAATAAAATGAAAGTTGAAGAAGTTTATGCTTATGATGCTTTAACAATTCCTGCTAATCTGGCTGAGATATGTGCTGTTAGTGTTCCTGTTGGAAAGAGTATTGATGATTCTGGTGTTGGTGTTCCTGTTGGAATTCAGGTTATGTGTGCTAAAGGACAGGAAAGCAAGATGCTTTCAATTGCTAAGCTGTTTGAATAAATGAGGAAAGGTTTAAATATAAGTTATACATGTATAACTTATGGAATTGATACATGGTAAGCTTAAGAAGTGGGGTAACTCATTCGGATTAGTTGTACCTGTTGAAGTAGTTAATAAAAATAACCTTAAGGAAAACTCAGATGTTGTTTATAGTCTTCAGTCAAGTAAAGTTTCTACAGGTAAGGATTTAATGAATCTTGGAAAGAACCTAGGTTTAGATAAGAAACTTAAGAATTTAGATACTCAGGAAGCTTTAAGAAAAATTGATGAGGTTTTTTCATCAGATTAGAATGAAATACTTTTTTGATACTTATGCAATTATTGAATTAATTAAGAATAGTGAAAGTTATTTAGCTTATAATAAATATCCCTTAATAACTTCTACTTTTAATGTTTCAGAAACTTATTATTTCTTTCTTGAGTATTTTGGTAGATCTAAGGCTGATTATATATTTAGTAAATTAAATATTAATATATTAGAAGTTGATAAGGATGTTGCTATTAAGGCTTCCATATTCAGACATGAGAATAAGAAACTTAAGCTTTCTTATGCTGATTGTATAGGATATTGTTTGGCTAAAAGCTATAATATGAAGTTTCTCACAGGTGATGATGGTTTTAAGAATATTGAAAATGTAGAATTTGTTAAATAGGGAAGGAGATACAATTAAGCTTAAAAGTCTAAGATACATAGGTTTTTTATGGAAGTTGAGGGTGTGAAGATAGACTTTCTAGGTCATGATGGTTTTTTAATTGAAAATGGAAATGGTAAGAAGCTTGTTATAGATCCTTATAATGTATCTGATTCTATACCTAAGGTAGATTATATATTAATTACACATAGTCATTATGATCATTGTAGTATAAAAGATATTGTTAAATTGGCTAAACCTGGAACTGTTGTTATTGTGCCTCCTGACGCACAGAGTAAGATAACTAGAATTGAAGGCGTTGTTATGGAAGTTATGGAAGTTGGAGATATTATTGAGCTTGGAAAAGTTAAAGTGGAAGCGTTGCCTGCTTATAATATAGGTAAGGACTTTCATCCTAAAAGTGAAGGATTTTTGGGTTATTTGATAAAATATGGTCATGTTATAATATATCACGCAGGAGATAGCGACAATATTCCTGAAATGCAGAAACTTTCTGGATATGGTAAGCATGGAAATAACTTTATAGCTTTACTTCCAGTTTCTGGAACTTATGTTATGAGTGCGGAAGAGGCCGCAGAAGCTGCTAAAATAATAAATGCAGATTTAGCTATTCCTATGCATTATGGTGCTGGAGTTATTGGAGACCAAGGAGATGCTGAAAGGTTTGTTAAACTGTGTAGAGAGAATGGAATAGATGCAAATATTTTAGATAAAATATAGTAAATATATAATTATATACTCTGATTTAGTGAGATTTTATGCAGAAACCTTTGTTTATAGCTGGAAATGAACTTTCTTTTATTGATTTTATGAGTAGGGTTAAAGAGAGAAAAGGAAGAGTAGCTTTAATATCTCATAACGATTTAGATGGTTTAGTTTCTGCTAAAGTATCTAATGAAGTATTGGGAGCAGATATGGTTAAGTTTGTGGATTATATTGATCTGAATCAGTATTTAGTTAATGAACTTAGAGAATTAAAAGTTGATTTTGTTGTATTTACTGATTTAAATATAGAAGATATTCAGATAATAAAAGATATATCTCAATTTGCAGAGGTTTTGATTATTGATCATCATAGATTTACTGAAGATATGAATTATGAGAGAATTGTATTTCTAAATGCTCAAGGTTTTTGTGCAGGATATCTATGTTATTATCTATTTTCTAAAATAGAAAGATTAGAAAATTTTGATTGGCTTGTTGTATGTTCTTGTTTATCAGATTGGCTTTTTTTAAAAAATGCTGAATGGATTTCAGAGGTTTATAGAAAGTATGGATTTGATTTTATAATAGATAATAATAATTTTAAAAAAAGTCTTATGTGGAGTATACAAGAAGATCTTTCATCTTCAATATTATATTTTAGACCAAACTTAAAAAGAGTTTTTGATCAGATTGGAAAAAATATAGGCCAGATAGGAGACTTGAAAAAATATGCTGATGAAGTTAAGAAAGAAGCTAAGAAAGCACTTGATAGATTTTCAAAAGAAAGCTTAATCATTGGAGGAGTTTATTTTTGGGAAATAAATTCTAAATATCCAGTAAAGGATATTGTCGTTAATATTTTAAGCATGGAACAGCCAAATACTACATTTATCGTCGCTGAGAGAAGAGGTAATTATTATAAAATATCTGCAAGAAGACAGAATAAAGATGTTGATTTACCTAAATTAATGAAATATTTGACTCAAGAATTTAAAAATTCTAGTGCTGGAGGACATATTCCTGCTGCTGGAGCTAATTTTCCTGTTGAATATTATGAAGAATTTAAAAAAAGACTTAGAAATATTAAAATTTTTACTTCTTTTTCAATACAGTCAAATATTTAAACTAGAGCTTACTGATTAATTGAACAAACTTAATAGTTTGTAATAAAAAATTTGAAAGGAGGTTGAAAAAGATGGTACTAGATTTTGCAAAAGAAGCAATACAGAACGCTTCTACTCATAGTATTAATTTTGATGAGTTGAGAGCTGGAAAAGCTAGCATTAAAGTTGTTGGTTGCGGTGGTTCAGGGTGTAATACGATAACTTGGTTGTTCAATAAAGGCATTAATGGTGCTACAATTTATGGTGTTAACACTGACGCTTTGCACTTGAGTATTACCAAAGCTGATGAGAAGATTCTTATCGGTAAGGAATTAACAAGAGGGCTAGGTTGCGGTGGTTATCCTCAAAAAGGAAGAGAAGCTGCTAAAGAATCTCTTTCAGATTTGAAGAAAGCTGTAACTGCAGCAGATATGGTCTTTATTTTAGCAGGAATGGGAGGAGGAACTGGCACAGGATGTGCACCGGTTGTTGCTCAGCTTGCTAAAGAATCTGGAGCAGTAGTTATTGCTGTCGTTACAATGCCGTTTGAATGTGAAAAGGCAAGACAGGATAAAGCTGAATTCGGATTACAGGAATTAACTGAAGTTGTTGATACTGCAATTATCATAGACAACAATAGACTTGTAGATATTGCTGGAAATCTCCCTATGGAGCAAGCCTTCGCAGTAGCAAACGAGCTGGTCAGTACAATGATTAAAGGCATAGTGGAAACTATTACCTTGCCGTCCTTGATTAACTTAGACTATGCAGACGTTTCATCTATTATGAAGAACGGTGATGTCGCAGTTATTGGAGTTGGTGAATCAGATACAACTGCTAGAGTTGATGAAGCTGTAAGACAAGCTTTGACTCATCCTTTGCTAGATGTAGATTATAGAGGCGCAACAGGCGCTTTGATCCACATCACTTGTGGTCCAGACTTCAAACTTGAGGAATTCGCAGGAGTTGGTGAACTTGTAACAGAGAACATTAGCCCAGATGCTCAAGTAATTATTGGAGCTAGAATAAACAAGGACTTCGCTAATAGAGTAAGAGTTATTACAATTATGACTGGTGTTAAATCACCATACGTAACTGGAAGACATATTCAACGTGAAGAAACAGGAATGCGTTCTGAAATGTCAGATTTAGGAATAGAAGTATATAGATAGAACCTAAGGTTCTATGACTCCTTGACTTTTATTTTTTAAAAAATAAATTTTTTTTATTTTCTCTTTCAGGGGCTGAATAAGCCCCTGACTTATATTATATTTGTTTAATAATTTTTATATAGATATTTTTCTAATTAAATCTATTTTTCTCCGAATACAACTGGTGTTGTGTGTCTTGGAGGTTCTCTGAATACATAATCTCTTCTCTTTTGTTGCCAGTTGTTCCACCAGACATTATTGTCTAGTTTAGGTCTTCTTGTTGATATTTTCTTTCCTTTTGATTGCGCTTTTGCATATCCTATTGGTAATATAGCTTCTATTTTCATATCCGAAGGGACGTTCATTCTAGAACAGATTAAATCATCATCATAAGCTCCTATCCAACAAGTTGAAAGTCCTAATTCATTTACTTTTAGAAGAAAGTTTTGTATTGCTGCGCCTGCTTGTTGATGTCCATATCTTAAACCACGTTCTCCATACATACTTTTTAGATTTCTATTGTTTGATGAAACTACTACTACCGTAGGAGCTTCTTGTATCCAGAGTTGGTCGCAATCTTCCGCTAATTGTTTTATTCTTTTAGGGTCTTCTACTATCGTGAAGTTTAAGTTATAGTTATTTCCTGCACAGGGAGCTTGTAATGCTGCATCTACACAATCTAGAACATCTTTCCAGCTCACCTTTTTATCTTTAAAGGAACGGACTGAATGCCTTTCGTATATAGCTTTGTCTAATTCCATATTTTAGTTAATTGACTTGAATATAAAAAGGTGTTGATTATAGTTTGAAAGGTTTTGATTGATTCCAGTAGAGGTCAAATATAACTTTCATTGCTTGAGTTACTTGTTCATTTTCAACTATAAAACCTAGCATCTCTTTTTTATTCACAAATATAGCCGTTTTCTTTAGATTTCCATATATGAATATCATTGCAGGGAAGTTTAAGAGACTAGAATTCTGTTTCATTTCTGTTAATGATTTGTATTTTTTTGTGTGGAAAATTGGATCATCATTATTTTCAATTACTATTTTAGCAGGTATTTTCTTTTTTAGTCTGATTTCTCTTGCTAGAGGCATGAGGTGTTCCATCGCAGGCTTTAGATTTTCAAAGTTACCGAACCAATATTTCATTTCTTTATCTTTGAATATTTCCATATACATTGCAAAAATACCTTTAGGACCTTCGTATACTTCTATTCTGCTCTTTTTGTCTAGAGTATTCTTTAGAGAGGTTAATTCCGGTAGAGTTTGTTCTAAAAGAATTTTCTTTCTATCTAAGATGTCTATCATTTTTTCTGGATCTGTTGCTGTATAGAATGCTATTTTATCTTTGTCAGCTTTAGAGACGAGACCTTTTGATATGAGATAGTTTAGATTATTGTATACTGTTGTTCTAGGGCAATTACATCTTTTGCTTATTTCTTGAAGACTTGATTCCCCAGATTTTATAAGATTAACATAAACATCTATTTCTTTATCATTTAGGCCGTATTCTTTTAGTGCTATTTGTATGCTCATTGTTAATTTAAGTGTGTTTATTATATAAACTTTGTCCTCCAAAATGGAACACAATTGTTTAAAAGATAGGTTTTTTGAAAAATATTATGGAAAACAAAGGATTAGACCTTATTGAGAAACTGCCTCTTGTGCAGATAAGAGGACCAGATGCTATTAGTCAGAACTGGGATTTTTATGAACATCCTAGATTTTTTGGTGCTTATGTTTTAATGAACGGATTTGGAAGAAATTATCTCTTCTCATCTTGTCCTAGCGAGAATTCTTCTGATTTAAGTCTCCATTTCTTGAATTCTGCAAAGGCACTAGGCATTTCTGAACCGAGGAAGTTATTCACTCTTCAAGATACTGGTACAATGACTATTTCAAACCAAGAAAATAGTTTACGTTCTAAAAATAGTCTTTTTGCCCAGAATAGCGAAAGAATAGCTAGAGGGTTGCTTAAAGATTATTTTTTAAAAAATTATGGAGGAATAAGGAACTTTACATGAACAAAAGAAATTTGTTAATTAGATTAAGAAAAGCAGTAGGAGAAGAAAATACTAAGCAGTTAAAATTGCCTGATCGAGATTTAAACGTTGTTCCGGCACATTACACTCCTTTTAATATTGATTCTATTGTTACTGCTTACGGCCTTTATGAATTTTTTAAATGTGCCCGAGAAAAAATAAAAGAAGGTAATTCTGAAATTTCAGCTCAGCAATATTGGTATAACTATGATTTTAAAAATGATTGGTTAGGTTTTAGAAAAAAGGTTCCAATATTATATCAGGCAAGATTTTTTACTGATGATTTTGAACCAATGAGTGATGCAGAAATAGGAAACAGATTCGGACCCGATGTACCTTTTCAATGTAAATATCATCTTAAATCTAATGGTTTTGTAGCACCTTTAATTAATACTAATGATATAATTTTAGGAGAGTCTGCTAAAATGATGCCTAGTCACGTATTAGGTAATTTTAAAGTTTGGAACGCTGGTAAAATGGGATTAGTATCTAGTTTAACTAAAGATTTTGGTAAAAATCCAGTAGAAGTTTATAACAAATTATACAAAAAATTTGAAAGTTTTTGTAATTGGGGAATATTGGATAATCAACAAAGACAAGGTCTTCCAAAATTAAACTCTTTTCTAAGAGATGAAAGCAACTTTAAGGGTTTAAGAGACTATACCCTTCTTCAAGCTTTCTATACAAAGGCTCTAGGTTTGCGTAATTATGAACAAGTAAAAACATGCAATGATCTAGAGAATATTTTTAAGCGTGATAAATATTTTTGTCAACACCCTAAATATGTTGTTACCAAAGATGAAGTAGGAATGATTCATCCATCTATTGAAGCAACTCCTAAATTTATCTTAGAAATAACACGAAATGTAATTAATTATGCTGATAAATGTATTTCAGAACTAAAAAAATAATTGATTGCATATCTATTTCAGAAACTATTTTTAAAAGTTTATTTTTTATGAAATAAGTATATAAAAATAAGAAGGTTGAAAATTAATCTTATTTTATAACTCCGGATGCTATTAACTCGTTGTTTTTGTATAAAACAAGATATTGTCCGGGAGCTATTGCTTTAACTGGTTTGTTGAATTTGAAAGTGTATTTGGATTTATTTTTAGTTAGAATTCCAGAATGGAATTCTCCTAGACTTCTTATTCTAGCTTTTAGATTCTTATGAATATCCTTTTTGGGATTGATTATATGAAGTCTTTTTATATTAACTGAAGAGGTTTTTAGTAAAGAACTATTTTCTTTTACAGCTAAGAGGGTGTTATTTATCTTTTTTCCTACATATAGTCTATTTTTTGATAAGATTCCTTTTTCTAATTTTAGTGTGTTTGAATCTGTGAGCTTTTGTCCTATTGTGTAAAATGGAATGCCTTTATGAGTACCTATAATCTCTTTACTTTCTAGAATAATTGGTCCAGGTTTTTCTTTTATCTTTTGTTTTAAGAAAGATTGCATATTCATCTTTCCTACAAAACAGATACCTTCAGTGCTTTCTTTATTCCAGTTTGGTAAATTAATGGATTTTGCTAAATCTCTCACTTCGTTTTTTGTTAATCGCCCTATTGGAAATAATGTTTTTTCTAAAACTTTTTGATTTAAGTCTGCTAAGAAATATGATTGATCTTTTTCTTTATCTTTTCCTTGTTGAATTGAGAAGCCTAGTTTTGTTTTTTTAGTTTGTGCATGATGTCCTGTTGCTATAAAATCACAACCTAACTTATTGGCTTCTTTTATTAGAAAAGGAAATTTAACTAATGAATTGCAGAGTATATCTTGATTAGGTGTTAGCCCTTTTTCATATTCTTTAAACATAGGATTCAAGATGTGTTTTTTGTAGTAATCTTCATAATCTAGTTTTATAAGAGGTATATTAAGAATTGAGGCTACTTTTTGAGCCGTTTTGTAGTCTTCTATCCAATTACATTGATTAGTTAATTTATTTTTTGAATCTGAAAAAAGCTTTAGAAAAGCAGCTTTTACTTCATATCCTTGTTTTTTAAGTAAATATCCAGCAACTGATGAATCTACTCCTCCCGATAGACCTATTAATACAGACTTTTGTTTCATATTTATTAGTAATATTTATAACTTTTAAAGGCTTTCAGTCAATATGAGTGAAAATGTTCAGACTGGTGGTGTGATGAGCTTTAATTATAAGAAAGACGATAGGAAAGAAGCTAGTGAGAGAGTTAAAAGAGAAATAAGAGAAGCTTATGAAAAAGCTGAAGAGAGGAAGGAAAAAGAGAAGAAAAGGCAGATTATTATTTGGACTATTGTGTTAATAGCTGTAATAGTTCTTTTTGGGATATTGATTTATTATATTAAATAGAACGTCCCCTGCTGGACTCGAACCAGCGACCCTCTGATTTCTACAATTTCTTACGAAATAATTTCTAACAGTCAGATGCTCTACCGGACTGAGCTAAGGGGACTTTCATCTAATGAGTAAATTAGATGTTCATTAAGAATCTGATAGTACTTATTTAAAGCTTTTGGGATGAGAACATAAATGGTATATTTATCTTTCAGATAATCTATTTTATTTTTTAACTTTATGGCTTTATCATATCCTTTCCAAGCAGTACATTCTATTATGATATTATCATTTATCAAAAAATCAGGAAAGAAAGCTTTACTTTTATGAAAGATATAAGGTTCAAATTGATAACTAATTCCCATATCTCTCAGTTTATCTGCTGTATCTTTTTCTAATTGATTCCTAACTTTTTCTCCATTTTTAGTTATATATTTATACTCTCCTATTTTTTTGAATTTTTCATACTGAGATGTGTAGTAACTTTTTGGGTCTTTTATTTTCCACTTTTTGTGTAATTGTTTCATGTAAATAGAACTACCTTTGTGACACTTAGATAATTGTTCTTGAAATGTTCCAGCAGATAAAGATTTTTTTACACGGTTCTTTCCACCAATAATTTGTTTCCAGTTACTTGGTAATTTTGTTTTAATGTGACTTTCTTTAAAACTTTCATTTGCTAGTATTATTAAATTATCTAGGACTTTTTGAGGTATTGGTCTATTATGATTTTTATATTCATATAGTGCTGATTTTGCAATCTCTAATTTTTTTGCTAGCTTTCTAAAGTTTCCTTCTTTTCCGTATGCTTTTAAGAACAGTTCTTTCTTCCATTTTTCTTTTAGTTTATAATACATTTAACTTTCATAATCCTTTAGTTTATATAAATCTTGCTACCTAGCTGAGCTAAAGGTACTATCTACACTTTTAGAAAGCTTTTCCTTTTCTTTGAGTATTTATTCTTTCAAGGAAATTGTATGCGTTTGCTTGTTTTGTTCCACGCACTATATTTTTTATAGCAGTTGTTATGTTGTCTATTGATTCTGCTGTACCTATTATGCTTATAGTATTATCTTGGATAGCTATCTCGCAATTTGCAATGTTTTCTAGAGTGTGTTTTGTTTTTCCTTCTTTTCCTATTATTCTGGCTCTTACGCTCTTAAGGTCTTTTCTTCTTGTAAAATCTTTTATGTGTATTTTTCTAAATATTAAATCTACATCAGTTAGAAGAAGAGCTTTTTTTACAGAGAAACCTGAGGATATTGCTTCTAATATATTCATTGCCTCATATTCATCTAGTGGTTCTCCTGATATTGTGACTTTTTTCCCAGAAATTGTTAACTTTACTTTTAACTTTTCTTCAAATTCTTCTATATTTTTCTTCAAGTCAAGAGTTTTGTTTATTAGAATTGTTTCCATGTATTAGTTAGTTTATTAGAAGTTTTAAGTTTTATGTTAGAAGGCTAGTGCATAAGGGATATTTTGTATCTTTCCTATATTACCTTCTTGTATTATTCCTGCTTCTAATGCTGTTTTTATTGATTCATGACCTGCTATGTTGAATGTAGCGTCTTCTACTGCTTGTCTTCTTAAAAATTTTATAACCTGTTCTTTGTTCATTTCTTCTCCTTTGTAGAAACTTTCAGTTATATGTAATTGATATATTCCTGATTCGAATTTTTTACCAATTAAATGTGTGTCGCACAAGGCTACTACTGGACGATATGATTTATGTATTTTTATTTGCATTTTTAGACTTTATGTTTTACAGGAGATTTTGCTCCACAAGCAAGACAGTGCTTAAGTTTTATTCCTTTTTCAGTTATAATCTCAGTATCTGGCTTTTTACATTCAGGACAGATTACGAATTCTTTTGAATATTCTTGTATTTTATCGTTTACTTTTTGAGAGTTAAGCTTAGTGTTTAGAATTAATCTTTCATTTTCTATTTTTCCTGATGTTGCAAGTTCTTTTTGAAGGAATTTTGATATATGGTCTACTTGTCTTCTTAGATATGAGGCTATTTCAGTTATGTTTGATATTATAGTGTTCTTTCCAGATACTTGTCCTATTACTTTTGGTATGTCGAATCTATCTTTGTTGTTTTCAACTACTTTAACCTTCTTGTATGCATTTTCAAGCAATTGTTCGTATGATTCCATAGCTTTATGGATTTCTGAAGGTTTATAAAGCTGATGTAGATTTGAGCGTGTCTAATAATTCCCTGTAAATCTTTATTTCACATCTTATCAATAACTTAATTTGATAACATAATACTCTCGATGCAATGCGTGTTTGCATTGCATATAAGTTGATAGCGGTAAATCTATC
>Ga0233424_10002808_pt1 | contig 11817 bp, 7 predicted proteins | sample Watercolumn_Towu_FD_181011 | JGI IMG/M metagenome (GOLD analysis project Ga0233424, IMG submission 181011) | Freshwater microbial communities from Lake Towuti, South Sulawesi, Indonesia - Watercolumn_Towuti2014_125_MG | ecosystem: Environmental > Aquatic > Freshwater > Lake | place: Indonesia... | reverse complement strand
GCTGTCGAGCCAGTGCGATTGGAGTGGCGCGCGTCGGAGCCGGGCGGCAGAGTGCGCGCGCCATGCCGTTTCGCGCACTCGGGCTCGACCCCCGCATACTCCAAGCCATACAGGAAGCCGGTTACACCGAGCCGACGCCGATCCAATCCGCCGCCATCCCGCTCGTGCTCGCGGGCCAGGACGTGATCGGAATCGCACAGACGGGAACGGGCAAGACAGCGGCGTTCACGCTGCCGATTCTGACGAAGCTCGCCCGGCGCATGGACCCGGCAGGCGGGCATCGGACGCGCGTGCTCGTCATCGCGCCGACGCGCGAGCTGGTCGTGCAGATCCATGAAAACGTCCGCGACTACGGACGCCACCTGCCGTTCACGGCGGCGACGGTGTTCGGCGGCGTCGGCGAAGTGCCGCAGATGCAGGCGCTGCGCGCGGGCACGGACATCATCATCGCGACGCCCGGCCGGTTGCTGGACTTGATGCAGCGCGACTGCGCGAACTTCAGCGCGCTCGGCTACCTCGTGCTCGACGAGGCGGACCGGATGCTCGACATGGGGTTCCTGCCCGACATCCGGCGCATCGTGCGGCAGTTGCCGAAGCACCGGCAGACGATGATGTTCTCGGCGACGCTGTCGCGCGAGATCGAGGGGCTTACGCACGAGTTTCAGCGCGAGCCCAAGCTCGTGCAAATCGGCCGCCGTTCCAATCCCGCCGACACGGTGACGCAGTTCGTTTATGAAGTTCCGCCGCGGGCCAAGTTCGCGCTGTTGCTGCACCTGCTGCAGGACCACCGCTTCCACATGGTGCTGGTGTTCGTGCGCATGAAGCACGCGGCCGACCGGCTCTCGCGCCAGCTCGAACGCTCGGGTATCCGCACCGCGACGCTCCACTCGAACCGCTCGCAAAACCAGCGGCTCCGCGCGCTGCGCGACTTCAAGGACGGCGACGTGCGCGTGCTGGTGGCGACGGACATCGCCGCGCGGGGCATTGACGTGGACGGCATTTCGCACGTGGTGAACTTCGATTTCCCGCGCCGGCCGGAAGATTACGTGCACCGCATCGGCCGGACGGGGCGCGCGCAGGCCGTGGGCGACGCCATCAGCTTCGTGACGCCGGAGGACGCCAAGGAGCTGCGCTCGCTCGAGCGGTTCATCAACCGCGGGCTCGTCCGCAAGCGAGCCGAGGGATTCGATTGCAACGCGCCGCCACCGCCAGCCGAGAACGTCGGCGTCGCACGCGACTTGCGGCACGGTGGCCACCCTTCGCCCTACAGTGGCGTGGCGCGGCACGCGAGTTTCGAGTCGCGCCGCGAGCGGTTTGGCCGCCGGTGGCGCGCGCCGCGGCGATGAGCGCGGGCTGCGCGCTCGACTTCACGGCTGCCTCCTGCTGAAACTGCCCGCACGATGGAGCCCGACCAGAAGCCAGCGCCACCGCCGCGACCGGGCACGGCCCAAGCCTCGCGCGCGCTGCGCGTGCTTCTGCTGGTCACGTTGGGCCTTGTGTTGGTGGTGCCGCTGGTCGTCGTCCTGGCGCTGCTGCAAAAGGGCAAGCCCAAGTGGATCAAGCCCAAGCCCGAGCCGGGCCAGTCCACCAACCCGGTCCCGACGAACGCCAACTTCAATTCGCGATGAGTGCGCCTGCCCCGACGGACCCCGCGGGCACGCCGCATCTTCACCGCCGCTTCGGCACGCTCGAGGCCACGGCGCTGAACATGACGAACATGATCGGGATGGGGCCGTTCATCACCATCCCGCTGCTCATGTCGGCCATCGGCGCGGGCGGGCCGCAGGCGCTCATCGGCTGGGTGGTCGCGATCATCATCGTCATTCCCGATGGCATGGTGTGGGCGGAACTCGGCGCGGCGCTGCCGGGCTCGGGCGGCACGTATCACTATCTGCGCGAAGCCTACGGCCGCGACACGTGGGGCCGGCTGATGGCGTTCCTGTTCATCTGGTCGTTCATCCTCAGCGGGCCGCTGGAGATCGCCACTGCATACATCGGCTTCGCGCAATACGCGGGCTACGTGATGCCGGGCATGTCGGCTTTTCAGAAGGGCGCGCTGATGGTCGCGCTCGGGCTGCTCGCGATCTTGCTGCTCTACCGGCGCATCGGCGCGGTGTCGAAGATCACGGTGACACTTTGGATCGGGATGCTGCTCACGGTCGGCGCCGTGATCGTGTCCGGCGCGATGAACTTCAACCCGAAGGTGGCCTTCGATTTCCCGCCGGGCGCGTTCGAGTTGTCGCTGGGGTTCTTCCTCGGGCTCGGCGCGGCGGCGCGCGTGGGCATTTACGACTACCTCGGCTACTACGACATCTGCTTCATCGGCGACGAGGTGAAGCAGCCGGGGCGCACCATCCCGCGCTCGATCTTCATCAGCGTGGTGGCGGTGGCGCTGGTTTATGTGGCGATCAACCTCTCGATCATCGGCGTGATTCCGTGGCGAGAGTTTGTGCCGGCTGACCAGCACAAGGAGGTGGCCGACAGCATCGTGAGCATCTTCATGGAGCGCCTGCACGGTCGCGGCGTGGCGACGGTGTTTACGTTCCTCGTGCTGTGGACGACGATGGGTTCGGTGTTCGCGCTGCTGCTGGGCTACTCGCGCATCCCGTATGCCGCCGCGAAGGTGGGTTACTTCTTCAAGGTGTTCGCGAAGCTGCACCCGGTGCGCGAGTTCCCGCACGTGTCGCTCGTGGTGATCGGTGCGATTTCGATTGCGTGCAGTTTTCTGCCGCTCGGCGCGGTGATTGACGCGCTGATCGTGACGCGCCTGCTCGTGCAATTCATCGGGCAGGTCGGCGGCGTGATGCTGTTGCGCCGGACGCAACCAAGGCTCGAGCGCCCGTATCGCATCTGGCTTTATCCGCTGCCGTGCCTCGTGGCGCTGGCGGGCTGGCTGTTCGTGTTCGCGACGTCGGGCGGGAAGGTGATCGCGTTCGGCGTCGGCACGCTCGCGCTGGGGGTGGTGGTGTTCCTCGCGTGGTCGCGGATGAAGCGGGCGTGGCCGTTTGCGAAGTGAGCGTTTCGGTTTCGAACCCCGGACCGCAGAACTCGCGACTACGAACTGGCGCGCTTGGGCTTGAGGAGCATGGCCTTCTTGTCGGTGCCCTCGACTTCGATGCTCTGCGTCTCGATGTCCGGGTCGTCCTTAAGGGATTGGTGGACGAGGCGGCGGTCGTAGGCGTTCATCGGTTCGAGTTCGACGATGTCGCCCCATTTGTGGACCTTGTCGGCAGCTTCCTTGGCGCGCTTGAGGAGCGCGTCGCGGGCTTGGGCGCGATAGCCGCCGACATCCACCGTGACTTTCGGTGCGGCTGGGTCCTGCCTGAAGAGCAGCCGGTTGAGCAGATACTGGGTGTCGCCGAGCACCTGGCCTTGGCGGCCGATGAGGCGACCGGAATCCTCGACGGTGACGCTGAGCATCAGGCCGCCGTCATATTCCTGCTCCTCGATTTTCGCCTCGAAACCGAGCGACTTGAGCAGTTGGTCGAGGGTCTCTTTCGGTTGGGCAGGCATGCGCGGTCCTTTCGGTTTCGAGTTTCGGGTTTCGAGATCCAAGTTCTGTGTGCGGGCGGCTACTTTTTCTTTTTCTGCTGGGACTGCGGTTTTGCGGGTTGCGGTTTCGCTGGTGTCGGGGCGGCGGCGGCGGCGGCCTTTTCCTTCTCCTGCTGCGCGTAGGTGTATTTGGTCTGGGCAATGGTTAGCAGGTTTTGCACGGTCCAGTAAAGGGTCAAGGCCGCCGAGAAGGTGTAGAGCATGACCACGAAGATCAGCGGCATATATTTCATGATCTTCTGCTGCGTCGGGTCCATGGCGGGCGAAATGGGAGTGAGGCGCGCCTGCCAGAGCATGGTTGCCGCCATGAGGATTGGCAGTGGGTTGATGGGGAAGCCCGCCACGCTCGCGATGGTGTCGGCCTGCGAGAGGTCGCACGCCCAGAGAAAGCGCTCGCCGCGGAGTTCGATGGCGCTTTGCAGCATCTGGTAGAAGCCGATGAACACGGGAATCTGCACGAGCATCGGCAGGCAGCCGCTCATGGGGGTGACCTTGTGCTCCTTCCAGAGCGCCATCATCCGGCGTTGCTGCTCTTGCTGGTCGTCCTTGTATTTCTCCTGCAAGGCCTTGATTTGCGGCTGAAGTTCCTGCATGCGCTTCATGGACCGAGTGCTGGCCGCGGTGAGCGGCCAGAAGAGCAGCTTGATGATGATGGTGATAGAGATGATGCAGAGCCAGTAAGGGAAACCGAGGCGGTTAAGGCCGTTCATCGCGAGCAGCAGCCCCTTGGCGAAGAAGCCGAAGAACCCGCCGTAACCCATCACCTGATCCATCTGATTGCCAAACTGCAGCGCAAGCCGGGCGAGCATGTGGTATTCCTTCGGCCCGCTGAACACCACCAACTCGCGCTGCACCTCGGCCGATGGCGGCAAGGAAACCGCGCCGAACAGCAGCGCCGTCTGGAATCCGACGGGCGCGGCGACGAGCTTGCGGTCAGCTTCCAGCTCACCACGCGAAGGCGGCGGCAACAGGACGTGGCGCGCGATGACCTCGGCGGGGACGACGTTCGTCGAGGCGGGCATCGCGATGATGGCGAAGAACTGGTTGTGCGCCGCCACCCAACTGATGTTGCTCGCTCCACCGCTGTAGGTGGACCGCGGCGTGCCGGGGATGCAGCCGAGCGACCGGTTCGCGAACCAGCCTTCGTTCGCGGAATCCGATTTGCGTCCGTTGAACCACATCATCCCCATCAGCAGGCCGGTGTCGTGCGCGTTGATGGGCGTGGACGTGCCTACCACCCACTCTTGCGCGGGCAGCGCGATGGGCTGCGGTGAGCGGTTCTCCAGCCGGACCGTCACGCGCATGAGGTAATTGCTCGAGGGTGCGAAGTCCTTCACGACCACCAAACCGCTGGCGAGCTGCTTCTCCGCGCGCAGGCCCGTCGCGGTGCGCGTGAGCGTGAACGGCTGCGCGTCCTGAAGCGCGTCGCCGCCCAGCAGCGTGAATGCGGGCACGGGCGCCTTGCCGTTGAGCGACGCCAGCTTGTTCGTGTCCCCGGACCCCTTGCCGAAGCACGCGATGGACTCGCGGTAACGTTTGAACTCGACGAGATTCACCCCGCCGCCGTGTGACGAGAACGTGTAGCGCACCTCCGGCGTGTCGAGCACCTCGGTGTGTTCCTTTGTCGAGACGACCGGCATGGCCGCGTGCGCCAGCGCAGCCGGCGAAGGCGACGCCGGGCCGGCGGGCGCGGGCGCGGGTTGCTGCGCGTTGGTCGAAGCCGGCGGCGTGTTCGTTCCCGAAGCGCCGGGCGGCATGGTGTTGGTCGCGCCCGCGAGCGAGTTCGTGGACGACGGCTCCGCCGGCGGATACCACACCTTCACCAGCTCAAACCAAAGCATGATGAGCAGGAACGAGACGGCGAGGATGGCGAGGGATTTCCGGTCCATGGAAGTGATCCTCCGCGCTCAGCGGACGGCCGGGGGCACGGGGTCGCAGCCGCAACCTCCCCAAGGGTGGCAGCGCGCAAGGCGTCGCGCCGCGAGCCACGACCCGCGCCACGCGCCGTGCTCCTTCAATGCCTCGATTGCGTAACTCGAACACGTCGGCTCGAACCGGCACGCGTGCCCAAAGCACGCGACGAGCACCGGCGACACCACGCGTTGGTAAGCCAGCACGAGCAGCACGAGCAGATGTTGCGCGGCGTTCACTTGAGGAGTCCGCCTGACTTGAGCGCGGCAAGATAGTCCGCCTCGACCTGCGCGAGCGAGCGCCCGACGATGGACGGCCGCGCCACGAGCACGAGGTCCGCCGCGCGCGCGAGTTCGCGCTGGTGCAGCCGGAACGCCTCGCGCAACAGCCGCCGCGCCCGCGCGCGAACGACCGCGCCGCCGAGCTTGCGGCTGGTGACCACCCCGACACGCGGCGCCGGTGCGTCGGGCCGTTCAAGCCAGTTGAGCGCGAGGCAGCCGCGCGTCACGCGCTGGCCGTGCGATTTCGGTCGGGCAAAGTCGCGCCCCGTGCGGAGCCGGCTCGCGCGGGGCAGGCCGAGCCGGGCATTCATGCCAGCGGGCATGCTAGTCGAGCGGCGTGAGGCGCCGTTTGCCGATGCGGCGGCGGCGGTTGATGATCTTGCGCCCGCTCTTGGAAGCCATGCGGGCAAGGAAGCCGTGCTGGCGGCGTCGGCTGACCCTCGAGGGTTGGTATGTGCGTTTCATGCTGAAATCGGTTCAAGGCCGGATTCGCGCGCCGCGATGCGCGCCGTGCGGTTGCGCGGAGCGCGAAAGGTAACAATGACGAGGGGGGTGTCAAGCCGCCGCACCGCCACTCCTCCTCGTAATCCTGATCCTAATCCTCATCCTGCTCCTAATCTCCGTCCCGGGACCCGGATTAGGACTAGGAGCAGGAGTGACCCCCCCCATTCTCTGTTTAGCCCACTGCGGCGCCCTCCTCCGCCTTCTCCTTCTGCTTGAACGTGAGCTTGGTGTCGGCGACGGACACTTGCACGGGTTCGCCGTCGTGCACGGTGCCGCGCAGGATTTCCTCCGCGAGCGGGTCCTCGAGGTAGCGTTCGACCGCGCGGCGCATCGGGCGTGCGCCGTATTGCGGGTCGTAGCCCTTCTCGACCAGGAAGTCGCGCGCCTTCTCGTCGAGCTCGAGCCTGATGTTCTTTGACTTGAGCCGGCCGAGAACCTTCTTGATTTCGAGGTCGAGGATTTGCACGAGGTCCGGCCTGTTGAGCGCGCGGAACACGATGACGTCGTCGAGGCGGTTGAGGAACTCGGGCCTGAACGCCTTCTTCGCCTCGTCGAGAATCTTGTCGCGCATGCGCTCGTAGGTGTCCTGTTCCTTTTGCGACGTGAAGCCGATGCCCGCGCCCTTGCGCAGCGACTCGGCGCCGACGTTCGAGGTGAGCAGCACGACGGTGTTGCGGAAGTCCACCACGCGCCCCTGGCTGTCGGTGAGTTTGCCCTCCTCGAGAATCTGCAGGAGCATGTTCATCACATCCGGGTGCGCCTTTTCGATCTCGTCGAACAGGATGACCGAATACGGCCGGCGGCGGACCTGCTCGGTGAGCTGGCCGCCTTCCTCGAAGCCCACGTAGCCCGGCGGCGAGCCGACGAGCCGCGACACCGTGAACTTCTCCATGTATTCGCTCATGTCGAGCTGCACGAGTGACTTGGCGTCGCCGAACATGAATTCCGCGAGCGACTTCGCCACGAGCGTCTTGCCCACGCCGGTCGGCCCGAGCAGCGCGAACGTTCCGATGGGGCGCTTGGGATCCTTCAAGTCCGCGCGTGAGCGGCGCAGCGCCTTGCACAGCGCGACCACCGCCTCCTGCTGGCCGACGACGACCTTCGACAGCTCCTGCTCCATCTCGAGCAGTCGCTTGATTTCGTCCCGCTCCATGCGCTTGAGCGGGACGCCTGTCCACTTGCTCACGACTTGCAGGATGTCGTCCTCGTCCACGGTCACGCGCTTCTCCTCGCGTGTGGTCTTCCACGCGGCGATGATGGCCTCGAGCTTTTCCTTGGCCTGCTTCTCCTTGTCGCGGAACGACGCCGCGCCTTCGAAATCCTGATCCTTGATGGAGCGCTCCTTGCGGCCCTTGAGCTCCTCGATCTCGGTTTCGAGCGCCTTCACGTCCGGTGGCCGTGTCATGGCGTTGATGCGCGCGCGCGCGCCGGCCTCGTCCATCACGTCAATCGCCTTGTCCGGCAGGAAGCGCCCGGTGATGTATCGGTCGGAGAGCTTCACGGCGGAATCAATCGCCGCGTCCGTGAACTCGGCCTTGTGGTGGTCCTCGTATTTCGAGCGCAGGCCTTTCAGGATTTGCACCGCCTCCTCGACCGTCGGCGCCTCGACCTTCACCGACTGGAAGCGCCGCTCGAGCGCGGCGTCCTTTTCGATGTATTTGCGGTATTCGTTGAGCGTCGTCGCGCCGATGCACTGGAGCTCGCCGCGGCTCAGCGCGGGCTTGATGATGTTGCTCGCGTCCATCGTGCCCTCGGCCGAGCCCGCGCCCACGATGGTGTGCAGCTCGTCAATGAACAGGATGATGTTCTTGTTGCGGCGGATTTCGTCCATCACGGCCTTGATGCGCTCCTCGAACTGCCCGCGATACTTCGTGCCCGCGACCATCAGCGCGAGGTCGAGCGTGATGACGCGCTTCTCGCGCAGCAACTCGGGCACGTTGCCCTTCGAAATCTCCTGCGCAAGCCCTTCGACGATGGCGGTCTTGCCCACGCCCGCCTCGCCCAGCAGCACCGGGTTGTTCTTCGTGCGCCGGCACAGAATCTGGATGACGCGCTCGATCTCGTTCTTTCGGCCGATGACCGGGTCCATCTCGCCCTTGCGCGCAATCTCGGTCAGGTCGCGGCCGAACGCCTTCAACGCGGGTGTCTTCTGCTCGGCCTTCTTCCCGTCGCCCTTTTCCTTGTCCTTCTCGGGCTGCGCGCCCTCGCCCGCGGGCTGTTCCTCGGACGAGCCGAGGTTTGGGTCGAGTTCCTTCAGGATTTCCTGCCGCGTCTGCTCGATGTCCACGTCGAGGCTCTTGAGCACGCGCGCGGCGACGCCATCGCCCTCGCGCAAAAGCCCGAGCAGGATGTGCTCGGTGCCGACGTAGGTGTGGTTGAGCGCCTTGGCCTCCTTGGCGGCGAGCGCGAGCACCTTCTTCACGCGCGGCGTGTAGGGGATGTTGCCGACCTGCTTCTGGTCCGGGCCGGTGCCGACCTGCTTCTCGACCTCCATGCGGACGGTGTCGAGGTCCAGGCCCATCTTCTGGATGACGTTCACCGCGACGCCCTGCCCGAGCTTGATGAGGCCGAGCAGCAAGTGCTCCGTGCCGACGAAATTGTGGTTGAAACGGTCCGCCTCCTTGCGCGCGAGGGCGAGCACCTGCTGCGCGCGCGGAGTGAAGTTGTTCATGGCCTCGTCGCTCATGGGCTTGAAAGTGCAGCCGGTCCTTCGGTTTGTCCAGCGCCGCGCCGGTCCGCCGCGGTGGAGCTTCGACGCGCTGCCTGCGGACGCACTTCAGCGCGGCGAATGCAAACGTGCGCGTCCCGGCCAATGAATAAGTGCGCGCCGGAAAAGTTGCACGAAGTTTTTGGATGTGTTGCGGTTGATCCGCTCTCGAGGCGACGCCACCTTCGACCCGTCCCGCTCCCATCACCTATCACCTCACGCGCCTCAACTGCAAGCCGTCCACCACCACGTGGCCGTCGGTGCCCTTGTTGGAGATGGTCACGGTGGTGCGCTTCCCGGCGGGGAGGGGAAACTTGCCGAGGACGAGCAACGGTTGGGTTTTCTGGCTCACGGTGGTGTGCTTGGTCTCGCCGCCGCTCACCGCGACGGTCACGGGGACGTTGCTGGCACGGTTTGCGTTCGGCGTGCTGAGAAGCGTAATTTCGTATTCACCGGCTTCCTTGATGTCGGGCGCGAAGGTGAGCGTCATCGAGCCCTTGTTCGCGTTGCCGTCGTGCAAATAGCCGGAGCCGACGCGATACGCGACCGAAGCGGAATGCGACCAGTCGCCGGTCTGTTTCGCGTCGGCGTCGTCGAGGACGATGCCTTCGAGTTTCACATCGAGTTTGCCGCCGCCCGCGCCGGCGACCGCGGGGCCTTTCCATTCGAGGACTTGTTTGTCGGCGAGAAGTCGCGCGCGGAGTTTGTCGTAGTTCACCTTTTGCACGACGACGTTGTCCTCGATGGCGAAGGCGGCGGCGGTCGCGGCGCTCTGACCGAGAATCATGAACACGGGTTCCATCCGGATGCTTCCGTAGGCGATGTGCGATGAGCTGAGGCACACGGGCACGAGGAGGTTCTCGCACTGCGTCTGCTTCGGCACGATGGCGCGGTAGGAGACGGGGTAGGGCTTGCTGGGCGCGACCTGCACGTCGCCTTCGTTTTCGGCGCGGCCGTTCTTCACGATGCGCTGGCAGTTGTGCGAGTCCATGTTGTAAGCGGCGAGGCTCACGGGGTCGGGCACGACTTCCTGCGCGCGGCAGTGCTTCTCGGTCATCACCACGTCGGCGATCATGCGGCGGCCTTCGCGCACGTAAAGTTCGCGCGGCCAGCCGGCGGTGTCCGTGAACTCATCCTTGCTCGGCCCCCACGTCTGCATCTCGCGGCGCATGTCCTCGGGCACGCGCGGGTCGGTGGCCATGAAAGTGACGAAGCCGCGGATGTAATCCTCGTGCTCGCGACGAATCTGGTCGCGGCGCTCGTAGCCGGCCTCGGGGAAGTCCCAGTTCATTCCAATGAAGTCCGTGGAGAAGCCGCCGTTGTTGTTGATGTCGGTCTTGTGGTTCGGCATCCAGATGGGGTTCCAAAACTGCGCGAGGCGCGGGTTCTTGTTCGCGGCGACGAGCGCGGCGCAGTAACGGCCGAGCAACTCGAACTTTGCAGCGTCGTAATCCGCGGGCGGCGTGACGGGCAGCTTCCCGTTCGCGGCCTTCACGAGCGCGTCGAACTTTTCCTGCGGCATCGCGGCGGGCTTCGACGCGGGCAGGCGGTTGCGGTCGTCGGTGGTGAAGCAGAGCCGGTAATTGTAAGTCTGCACGCGCGCGTCGCCATCGCCGGGCGTTCCGCCGTCGCCGGGCTGGATGAAGGGAAGCAAACCGCTCGACGGGTCGCCGGGCTTCTTGAACGGGTCCACCGCGACGGTGAACTGGTGGTGCGGCGTCTGCGCGCGGATGCCGTTGAGCGTCTCGCTGTAAACGGAGTTCGCCTCGCGTCCGACGTGATAGCTGACGCCCGCGGCGGCGAGCAGGTCGCCCTCGTAGGTGGCGTCAATGAACATCTTCGCGCGGTAAGTGTTGCCGGACTGCGACGCCAACTCGGAGAGGCGCGCGCCGGTCTTTTTCACGCGCGCGAGCCGCTGCTGCGTGTGCACGAGCACTTTCGCCTCGCGCAACATTTCGAGGAAGATGGCTTCGGCAACCTTCGGCTCGAAGGTCCACATCGTTGCGTCCGCGCCGGTGAGCGAACTGGCGCCCGCCTGCCCGCCGCGGCGCCGGGCGAAGTAATCGGCGGAGGTTTCAAGCTTCCAGTTCTTCTCGTCCGCGTAGTGCTTCGCGACGCGGTGATAGAACTCGCGCGAGACGCCTCCGACGGCGGCCTTGTTGCCGATGTCCGTCGCGCCGAGCCCGCCGGTGGTGAGGCCGCCGAGATACTTGGACGGCTCGACGATGACGGCGGACTTTCCCATGCGCGCGGCCTGCACCGCCGCCGCGATGCCGGCAGACGTGCCGCCGAAGATGCAGATGTCGGTCTGCACGATTTCCGCTGCGCGCGTTTGCGAGGTGAAGAGGAGCGCGAGTGCGGTCGCGACGCAGGCGGTGGCGGTGAAGGTCGGTCTCATGGTCGTGCGAATCGAAGGCAGCGGTCGGCAGTGGCGCGCCCGTTAGGAGTTCAACCTAAAACCTTCCGATCCGTAATCAGCCGAGCATTTGCGGACATGAGAGGACTCCTTCGGAATCATCAAGCCCCACAGGCAAAAAGTGGCGTCTTTCGACTTCTCGTTCAACCTCGAAATGGACCCAAAGGGATCGAATTTCGGGCAACCAGTGTCAGATTGCGGTATCAGATTTGGCGCAGGGGCGATACGGGTGGCTCAGCCACCTCGGCCCGTCCAAACCTCAATGACCGCACCGCAAATCAACCGCTCTTGAGCTTGGCATTCGAGAATGGATTTAGGATCGGAACGATGAGGTGGATGAGCACGAGCGCGAACGCCCACGTCTGTCGGTGCGGGAGCAGCTTGCGCCACGGGAGAGAATCCACGAACCGCCACGTCTCGCGAGTTCGGCCCTTGAACCTAGGCGG
>Ga0233424_10002806_pt1 | contig 11821 bp, 13 predicted proteins | sample Watercolumn_Towu_FD_181011 | JGI IMG/M metagenome (GOLD analysis project Ga0233424, IMG submission 181011) | Freshwater microbial communities from Lake Towuti, South Sulawesi, Indonesia - Watercolumn_Towuti2014_125_MG | ecosystem: Environmental > Aquatic > Freshwater > Lake | place: Indonesia... | reverse complement strand
CTACTTCTGCCCAATTGTAAATCCATTTGGCGCTTTCGAGGTTTACGTTCACGCAACCGCGTGACCATTGGCGGCCGAAGTTGTTATGCCACGGGGCGTAGTGAATGTAGATATGGGGTTGAAAACGGAGGTTGTATGGGACGTAACCCATGTCATAGCCGGTGCCGGCATAGTGGACGATGTAAGGTTTGGCAGAGATTGGGAAATGACCCATTGGAGTTGAGTGATCGCGACCAGTGGAGACAAGGAAGGTTTTGATCAGGAGACCGTTTTCGTAAGCATAAAGACGTTGTTCGGAATAATCCACGATGATTTGTTGTGGGAGTTGTGGATCGGGTTCGTGGTGATCTTTTGTGATGGTGATGGTTTTTGGTGGGGTGTTTTCGATGGTTTTTTGGGTGGCGGTGTTGCTATCGATAACGAGTGTTTTCTGTGAACCGTCGGTTTTAGTGATCAAAATTTCATCGTTGCGCGTGGTGATGGTGATGCCTTTGGTGTATTTTTCGGAAAATGCGAGAGCGCGTTTGGCTATTGCACCGGATTTTTCGTAGATATTGAGGTGGGTTGGATATTTGGTGAGTGGAACAGTGAAGAGATGGTGGTTAATAAAAACAACACCGAGTCCCCCATCGCACTCTGCACATGGATCTAAAAGTGTGATGAGTGATGGGTTTTTGCCGGTGAAATAGATAGATACTTTGTCGGGTTGTCCAATTGCTGAACCGATAATAATGTCGTTGTTAGCGTCGTTGTTCCAGTCTGCGATAGCAATGCTCCCTACTCCGGATTGTGGCTCTGGGAATGAAAAAATTTCAGAGCCGTCGTTGCGAAGAACATGAATACGTTTATCATCGCCGGAGATAATGATTTCTGCGACGCCATCATTCCCTAAATCCGCAATTTGCATGTGGTTTGCAGTGTACGGGAGGGCAATATTGTCATTGATGTTTTTATTGCCAGAGAGCGAAAAGAATGAGCCTGATATGGCGGATGTTTGGCTCGGAAATAACAAGGCGGTTACCAGGAAACCTAGTGCAGAAAAAGCAATGTTTTGTTTAGCGTTTTTCATGTTTGTTATTGATTATTAACATTATACCATTTTTTGCCAATGATTGCAAACAAAAATACCAGTCATTATTGACTGGCTTCGAGAAATTCTTGGTATATTTTTTTATGTGCCTCGTTTTCGATTGTTCCTTCAATGTCGTATTCTTTGAGATACGCATCATTAAAGCTCATGCCATACACGACGGTTCTGAAGTTTGCTCGGAAGAACGAAGCGATTCCCCTGTTCGCAAATATGAACGGTGATTCGAAGATTTGCCTTGCGTGCGCGAGTTCATTGTAGAAAGAGGTGACGGACTCATCTTCAATGTAAATCGTGTGCGTTAGTGGCCAATAAAATGTGCAGTGGAGTTCGTGTGCTGCAAGTGGCCACCTGCTGAATCCTGTCGCCCACCGGACTTTTGGTGCGCCGTATTTCATTTCAAGCGACCAGACTTTGTCATAGTCCGCGAGTGGAGTAAACACGTCCTTTTTGTATTCTTCGATTTGCATGAAGATACGGAATCTTACAGGTTCTTGTGGGCTGCCGTATTTTTTTGTTTCCTCCTTCTCTATGAAGTTTACGAAGGTGTCAAAATCCATCAGCAATAGATCGGGCGGGAAATCGATTCTTAAACTTTTTAACTTTCTGGCATATTGCTTTTTCACCATCAAAAATTTTTCTTCAGGGGTAAGCGAGGCCATACCAGTAATCACATCGAGAATATGTGTAGTCTCGGCATCAGGATGGGTGTAGATCGGAAAACCATTTTCGCCGACATAGATATCGACTTGTGATTGGCTTTCTTGGTAGCGGGAGTAGAAATACAGATAAGCAATCGCGTAGATTGTCGCGATGACCGCGAGGACCTTAGTGAGCTTTTTCATCTAGGCTCCTTGTTGAAGCGTAACTAAGTAACTTAGTTACTGGTTATTGGTAAAGTGCGATGGTTCTAATTTAGGGTATTTTTGTGATTTTGTCAAGTTATTTTGACAAAATTAAGCTCACCCTTCAAATCCATCCGAAGACTTGATGCAAATTTTAATGGACTTCCGAAGAAGTCCATTAAAATTTGGTCGGCCCGGATGGATTTGAACCGTCGATGTCCACCTTATAAGGGTGGTGCTTTAACCACTAAGCTACGGGCCGAAAAGCACCGTCACCTTAGCAAGAGACTACTTTTTTGTCACCTCTGTGAGGTCAAACTTTTTATCAAATGCATCAGATAGATCGTAATGCGCCAGTTCGCATTGCCTTAAAATTCTTTGTTGTTCTTCAGTGAGATGCTCCTTGTCTTCTTTGAGTTCTTCTATCACTGAATACGCTTCATCATAAAGATCCACTGCTTTCTCTTTTATTTCTTTGAGGTCATCAAACTTTTGTTTTGATTTGATACGAAGAGTTGCCAGTATTTGATTTATTATTCCTACTTTTTGGAGAAGTTTTTCTTTTTCTCCGAATACATAGAGAAGTTCTGTTACGGAATCAACAGCAGAAATTTTTTCATCAGGAGTCTTCGCATTTCGCAGAAGTGACCGACTCTTGTTTATATAGCTTTCAATAACTTGTTTCGGAGCATTGAGAAATAGTATACCGGCATCAACCTGGGTTTTTATTTTATCGAGAAATGCGTAGGCGTTTTCGGTTTTTTCTGATAACTCCTTTTCTCCTGGACGCAACATTTCCTGTTTTATCTCTTCGATTTTTTTCTCATCTTCTGAAGATTTTTGCTCCCATTCTTTTTCTAAGAGTAATTCTGGCTCCGGTTCAATCACTTCAAAATCAGTATCGTTTAATTCGATAACTTTCTTGTTTTTCTTGTTATGAATGCGCTTCTTTTTCTTTTTTTCGACCGATGGCTGTTCTGATAAAGGTTGAGGTTTTTGTTGTTCGCCAAGCATATGCATGTAGCATAGCAATTTATTATGCATTTGACTTAACTGGCTACTGACTGTTAATTTGTCAAAGTTCTTTGACTTGGAGGTTAGTGATGGCAAAAATGCAAGTGTTGTTGATATTGTCGGGATGGGTAGAGAAAGATCGGTTGGATGAGGAGACTATTAAGAGATGTGATATGGCTTTGATGAAATGGCGGACGGGATTCTATGATGCGATTATTGTTTCTGGCGGTATGTTTCGCAAAGGACAGACTATGCCAGCAGCATCGATGATGCATTATTATTTAATAACACACGGGGTCGAGCCACGAAAGATTTTTCCCGAAAAAACATCTGTTGATACCTATGAAAATATTATCAATACTCTTGTGATGTGGGGTTATAATATCGGTTCTTTGAGAGATATCCGTTTTACGATAATCACCAATCCGTTCCATGGACTGCGGGCAAAGGCGATATTTTTGCGGAATTGGGGTTGGAGGAATAATCACTTATCCCCAGCTTGGTATTGGCCTGGATTGAAGGCTGTCATTATGGAGATCGGACTCACTTTATTGGTTCTCACTGTGGATCCGAAATGCAGAGTACTCGATCCGGTACGACGGCAAAGACGCATTAATGCAGCACTTTCGATTTAAAAGTTCATGAAGCCTTTAGAGGGCTTTTTTGTTAGCTTGCTTTGACACGCTATTTCATCTAGTATACTTGCAATATGCACCATATCATTGATGCCAATAACGTTGGACAACGTTTAGATAAGTTTGTTACGGGGTTGTATCCGGCATTTTCACGCACATTGTTGCAGGATTTGATCAGTGATCGTGGTGTAACGGTAAATGGTCAACACAAACCTCCGCACTATGCTTTACGCGAAGGTGATGCGGTGGAAATTGTGCGTGAACCAGCGCATCGTGAAGTTAAAGTTGAACCACGGACTGATATTCGACTACCGATTGTGTTTGAAGATGAGGCGATTATTGTGGTGAATAAGCCATCAGGTTTGATTGTCCATCCAGCCACAGCGGCGGATACTGAGTCAGTCGCGCATGCAATGCTTGGGCACTTCCCTGCTCTTAAGAGTGTGGGTGATTCACCACTTCGTCCTGGTATTGTCCATCGGCTTGATAAAGAAGCTTCGGGTTTGCTCGTGATTGCCAAGACTCAGGCTGCGTTTGATGCATTGAAGGCGCAGTTTCAAGAGCATTCGATTACTAAGGAGTACTTAGTGTTGGTTGATCGAGGTCCGGATAATGATGAAGGAACGATTACGTTTGCGATTGGACGGAAGTCAGGGAGTGGACGGATGGCGGCACGACCGAAGGGAGAAGAAGGTGAAAATGATCGTGAGGCAGTGACACATTATAAGGTTGAGGAACGGTTTGATCACGCGACATTGATGCGTGTAAGGACCGAGACAGGTCGAATGCATCAGATTCGTGTGCATATGCGCGCACTTGGGTGTCCGATTGTGGGTGATGAGTTGTATGGGTCAGAGAAGCTGTCGAAGGTGACAGGATCACGATTGTTCTTGCATGCAGCAAAACTTGGGTTTACACATCCGGTGACTGGGCAGGCGGTGGAGTTTACTGCGATGTTACCTGATGAGTTGCAAGAAGTGCTCGTTCGTCTCTAACAATTTCACAATTTCATATTCATTCTATGCTTATCACTCTTTCCGGATTGTCCGGATCAGGGAAATCATCAACAGCTAAGGCAGTTAGTGAGGCACTGGGCATTCCCACGGTGGATGTAGGTGGAATTTTCCGCGCAAAGGCGGCAGAGCATGGAATGGATGTGATGGCATTTGGTCGGTATGTGGCCGAACATCCGGAGATTGATCGAGAGCTCGATGATGAGATGATTGAGGAGGCACGACGACAGCCGGATTTGATTTTGCAGGCACGGTTGGCAGGATGGATGACGTATAAACGTGAGGTGCCGGCGATGCGGATTTGGCTTGAAACATCCGAAGAAGAGCGGGCACGGCGGGTTTCTGGACGGGAAGGGATTTCGCCGGAGCAAGCGTTGGCGGATTTACGCTTAAGGGATAGTCGGGACCGAGAACGTTATTTGGGGTTATATGGGCTTGACGTAAATGACATAAGCGTCTATGATGTCGTCATTCGCACTGATAACCTTGGATTAGCTGAGGTCACAAGTGCTGTGATTAATTCTATCAATGCATATGGCAGAAGAAATGCAGAACAATCCGCAGGAAGCTCCAGTTGAGGCTGTGGAGGCAGAAGCCACTGAACTTGCCCCTGGCATGGTGGTTCGTGTCCACCAAAAGATTAAGGAAACCACCCCTAAAGGTGATGAACGTGAACGTGTCCAGATTTTCGAGGGCACCATTATTGCCAAGAAGGGTCAGGATGCAAAAAGCATGACCATCACTGTGCGTAAGATCGCAAGCGGTGTGGGTGTGGAACGTATTTTTCCAGTGAAGATGCCTACCTTGGCAAAGATCGAGGTGGTGAAGCAATACGACACCAAGCGTGCAAAGTTGTACTACCTTCGCGATTACAAGAAGCGTTTGAAGGAACGCCCGATCACGAAAGTTACAGCGAAATAAAAAAGGCACCCGAGAGGGTGTTTTTGTTTTAGAAGTAGAGCGGGATGTTGAAGACGGTGACCCAGGAGAAGTTGATGCAGATGCCGGTTATCAACAAGATACCTTTAGCAAAATTGAGCTGTTCGGCGATTTTGGTGTGACCTTGTCGTCGTTCGTATGTTTCCATAAACCAAGCAACGAGACCACAGAGCATCAGATTGATTGGGATAAATGTGCCGAACTGGAACCAGTGACACAGTGCCGGATCATCAAGATCAAGTGTTTCTACAAAGAGCTTTATTCGATAGAGGAGCCCAGCGAAGATTTCGAGTCCGATTAGGAATAGTCCGATTATTTTCGGGCCAGGCATCCTCCTTATCCATCCAAAGCAAAAGAGCAAGTACCAGCAAGAGAGACGAAACATCATGAACATCGGGACCTCCATATATGATGACTTGGTTTTACCAGAACAATGCGAGGAGGAATTCAACAAGAACACCGAGTAACCCAACAGTGGATACCTTGTGCCAGAACTGGGTTTTCTCGTCATTTGCTGCTGATTCGTAGTAGTTACCGATTTTCCAACCGGTTACAAGGAGAAGCAGCCAGCAGATCATACGAAAGACTTTGAAGAGAAAGAACATGACTCACCTCTTTGGTTAGGGACTTTTTGTATCTTAGGGTAATTATGATTTTTTGTCAATTATTATTGGCATAAAAAATCCCCGTGATGGGGATTAGTTAAGGATGAACGCAAGACCGGATTTGGTGAGATAGAATCGCGAGTCGCGTTCACGAAGGAGATTATTTGCCACGAGTTCTTGGGTAGTGTTTTGTAGGATTTCTAGACTGGCGATCGAGTAAAGTTTTGGTGCGCTACGACTGACCGAGAGCAGATCTGTGATTGTTTGTCCGCGGAATTCGCAAAAAATGAGGAGCGTGCGTTTTTGCGCATCGGTGGCTTTTGTGTTTGGTTGGGGTTGGGGTGGATCAGCGTTGCACTCCCTCGTTTTTTTGCTCTGCTGTTTGATGGATGCGTAAGAAAGAAGACTGATTGCGATAATTGGTGGTATCATGATTCACCTCCGAGGGTAGTTTAATTTTAGTGTTGCATGAATTGGGAAAATTAAAAAGCACTCGAGTGAGTGCTGGATGTTATCGCGTGTTTATGAAGTGGGAACCTTGAGGTGTAATGGCGTAGAAACCATTGTGATGTTCAAGGAGTTTTCCTGCGAGCAGATCATTGAGTGCAAAGACGAGTTCTGCTTCGTTGCGCAAGTTTTCGATACCGACCGCGACTCGGCAATATTTGAGCAGATCGAGGACGGTTTGTGGTCGCGCAGCGCAGAAAATGAGAAGGGATCTGCGCTGTAGGTTGAGGTTTTGGCTCGATTTGGAGATGGTTTTTGGTTTGGTGATGATTAGTGTTGGTGTTTCTGGTTCGGCTGGGGTATTAATGTTGGTTTCTTCTGGTTGTTCGATTTTTGCGTCGTGAGTTTGTGTGGTTTCGGTTTTGGCTTTCTTGATTAAAGCCTTACCCCCAAAATAGATAAATAATCCACCGACGAGTGCTGGTAACATGACGCCTCCAAAAAATGAGTTGTGAAAAGATATGCTGCGTTTTTAGTGTAGCAGGAGTGCGGGTAATAAAAAAGCACCTTTGGAGGTGCGGGGTGGGGGTTTAGGCAGTTATTGTTATGCCCGAAGCACGATACGGGCATGTTTCCGTGTTTGGGATTTGCGATGGGCGCGATTGAACATGTTTGAAACGGCGAAAAAAATTGATCTCGGAACCATCACCATACCCATACTGGTAGAGTGGGCACTCACGACCATAGATGGTCAGTGAAGGAAGTAGGTTGAGCTTCCCTCTCAAACGCAGAACATACGGTTCACCTGGGAGAGTGTAGCTTCGGTGGATTTCTACAGCACCGAAGTCGATATTGAAATCTGATGCAAAAGCGGTTTTTATCAGCTTCTCCCATTCTTCTCCATCGAATTTGCGACAGTCTTTGCCAAGGTCGTACCAGAGATACTCCCGACCAAGTATTGTCCCCCATTCCTTGCCCATGAGTTCAACTTTCCTGTCGTTGGATTGAGGAGACCTGTAGTCGAGACTTGGATCTGGAGCAGGCAGACTTTCGACTGCATTCACATGGGTTTTGCGGGTACCCAGACTTACTAACCAAGCAAAGAAAAACACAAATACTCTTTTCACAGCAACCTCCTTGTTAAGAACCGTGGGTAATGTATCAAGACTTCCTATTTTTGTCAATTTTTTATGACAATATAAAAATCTTGGTAGTGGGACCAAGATTTTTATTGCCTTATTTTAATACCTCTTTAAGATATTGGCCGGTGTAGGAATGCTTGACTTTGACGATTTCACGAGGAGTACCTTCAGCGACGACAGTGCCGCCGCCCGCTCCCCCTTCAGGACCCATGTCGAGAATCCAGTCAGCGGATTTGATGATGTCGAGATTATGTTCGATAACAAGGACAGAGTTGCCTTTGTCGACGAGCTGTTGGAGCACCGCGAGGAGTTTGCGGACATCGTCGAAATGGAGACCGGTAGTTGGCTCATCGAGGATATACATGGTGCGGCCAGTGGCACGGCGTGAGAGCTCGGTGGCAAGTTTGACACGTTGGGCTTCACCACCGGAGAGGGTGGTTGCGGATTGACCAAGCCCGAGATATCCGAGACCGACATCGCGGAGGACTTCGAGTTTTTCGTGGAGAAGTGGTTGGTCGACGAAGAAGGTTAATGCTTCTTCGACGGTCATTGCGAGGATATCGGCGATAGTTTTGTCCTTGTAGTGGATTTCGAGGGCTTCAGCGTTGTAGCGTTTGCCGTGACACTCTGCACATTCGATGTAGACGTCGGGCAGGAATTGCATTTCGATACGCACAAGACCTTCGCCGGAACAGGCTTCACAGCGTCCGCCGCCTTTGACGTTGAAGGAGAATTTTCCTGCGTCGTAGTTTTTCATCTTCGCTTCTGGGACTTCAGTGAAGAGATCACGGATGATGGTGAAAATACCAGTGTAGGTGGCAGGGTTGGAACGTGGAGTGCGACCGATTGGCGATTGGTCAATGGAGATGACTTTATCGAGCTCGCCAAGACCTTTGATTTCTTGGTGTTTCCCTGGAGCGTCTTTGGCGCGATACAACTTGCGCATGAGTTCGCGACTCAAGATGTCGAGGATGAGGGTGGATTTACCGGAACCAGAAACACCTGTGACACACACAAGCACACCGAGTGGAATTTTGGCAGTGACGTTTTGGAGATTGAATTCTTGCGCACCTTTGATGGTGACGAATTTACTCTTGAGTGGGCGGTATTTTTTTGGCACAGGAATACTCATGCGGCCGGTGATGTAGGCGCCAGTCAAGGAGTTTTTGTCTTTGGTGATTTCGGTTGGGGTGCCTTCGGAGATGATTTGGCCACCATATGAACCGGCACCTGGACCCATGTCGATGACGTAATCTGCGGCAAGGATAGTGGCTTCGTCATGTTCGACGACAATGACGGAGTTGCCGAGATCGCGAAGTTTTTTGAGAGCGTTGATGAGTTTGTCGTTATCGCGGGGATGAAGACCGATTGATGGTTCATCGAGGACGTAAATGACGCCGGAGAGTTCGGAGCCGAGCTGAGTCGCGAGGCGGACACGTTGGAGTTCACCACCGGAGAGGGTGGCGCCAGAACGGTCGAGTGTGAGATAGCCGAGACCAACGTCGATGAGGTTTTTGAGACGGACATCGACTTCACGGAGGGCTTGGCCGGCAATGCGGATTTCGCGAGCAGTGAGGATTGGGTTGGTTGGTGCGGCTTTTTTGGATTTTGTTGTGGTTTCTGGTTGTGCAAGAAGTGGAACTTGAGCGACAAAGCATGCAAGTTCAGCAAATGACATCCCGACAACATCGGAAATAGCACGACCTGCGAAGGTGACGGCAAGCACTTCGGGTTTGAGGCGTTTACCGTTACAGGTTGGACAGATGACGGTCGTCATGTAGCCTTCGGATTCGCGACGCATGAAATCAGAGTCGGTTTCTTTGAAACGCTCTTGGACATATTTCACAACGCCTTCGTATTTGGTTTTGATACCGTCGACTTTATATTCGGTGTCCCCAGTTCCGTAGAGGAGCGCTTGCATAGCTTTTTTGCTGAAGTTTTCCACAGGCTCGTCAAGTGAGAAGCCGTTGGCTTTAGCGACTTCAACGAGGAGTTTGCCTTGGGCGCTAGTACCGGTCGCGATGCGCGTCCAAGGTTTGATTGCTCCTTGAGAAATAGTGAGACGAGGGTTTGGGATGACTAAATCAGCTTGGACTTCGAGTTTGAGACCAAGACCAGTACAGTCGGAACAGGCGCCATGTGGACTGTTAAAGCTAAAAAGACGAGGCTCGAGTTCCGGAAGGGTGATGCCACAGTTGGGACAGGTCAGACGCTGTGAGAACTTGATCTCTTCGCCATTGTCGTCGCGATAGACGGTTAAGAAACCATTGGCGAGATCAAGGGCTTTGGCGATTTCTTCTTCGAGTTTTGGGGACTAGGCGAATTGCTCATAGCGACTAATGACGATGTCGATGGAGGAACGCTCGTCCTTGTCACGACGGAGAGATTTCAGTTCTGCGAGTGATAAGAAAAGGCCATTGAGACGAGCTTCGGAGAAACCGGATTTGATTGACCATTCGATCAGGTGCTTATGCAGACCTTTTTCGTCACGGACGATTGGCGAAAGAATTGCGAGTGCAGTTTCGTCGATGAGTGCACGGACACGTTTGGCGATTTCTTGTGGAGTTTCTTGTCGAGCCTCTTCACCGCAATTCGGACAATGCGCACGACCAGCACGCGAATAGATAATGCGGAGGTAGTCGTAGATTTCGGTGATGGTACCAACGGTTGAGCGAGGGTTGGTAGAAGTGGTGCGTTGTTCGATGGCAATGGTTGGTGACAAACCTTGGATTTTATCCACATCCGGTTTATCTTGGAGTTCGAGGAATTGCCGAGCGTATGATGACAAACTTTCGACATAGCGACGCTGACCTTCTGCGTAAATAGTGTCAAAGGCAAGCGAAGATTTACCGGAACCGGAAAGACCGGTAATGACCACCAACTTCCCTTTTGGGATAGTGACGTCGATGTTTTTGAGATTATGGACGCGAGCACCTTTGATGATGATGGCGTCGTGGGTGTTGTCGATTGGCATGTCGGGAATGTCGGCAAAACTGTGAACAAAAATCGGTGACAGTATACGACACTGGAGTTGTTTGAGCAAGGATTGACACGGGAAAGTGTCTAGTTATTCACAACACCGTTATTCTGTTGGAATACAGATTTTTGTATTATCAGAACAGACTACGTGAGGTGATAATGGTGTTGGCTTGCATTGTGAATCATCTTTACAGGAAGTACCCAGAGCACCGGAGCCACATCTTCCATATATATAGAACCCGAAATGACTAATGCAGACATTTGATTGGCATTGCGCATCAGTTTGGCACGGACCACCGTCTTTCACCTTAGCATGTATACAAATACCTAGCGTCGGCAAACGATCTCCTTCGGGGTTTTTTTCCGCAAATTTGAAGCAAAAATTTCCTTCGTTTATACCTTTTGCATAGCACTGCGTGTCATCAGTACATACCCCTCCTTCATCCACCCCTGTTTCGCCAATACCCATTTCACTTGCTCCTGTTGAATTATTCACACAACCTTTGAATCCATAAAAATTGGTACCAAATACATTTCCACGATCGATTGGTTTACATGATGATACAAATTGTGTGTTCGCACAGTGCTCTTGTGTTAAACACGGGCCACCTGATCGAGGCTTAATACAAATTCCCTCAAACCCACTTTCCGCTGGTGTTGGAAGTGATGGTGCTCCACTTTCTGGTTTTAAACAATATAAACCTTTGGCGCATTGACTGTCATTAGAGCACGCTTGTGTTTCAGCTCCTGATACACAGACACCAATTTTACTTCCCTCAAAAAATCTTACACACCGCCCCTCTTTGCACTCATCTACACTTGAAGATGGGTTACAAAAATTGCCGATTGCTCCTGTTGAACACCCACTATCGCCGTTAGAATTCGCACAATTTGCATTTACTGCAACACATTTTCCTACTTTCGTATCGCAGACTAACGATTGTATTTGCGAATCGGGTTGAATGCATTTTTCTCCTGTGCACATACCGGAATTTCTATTGGGATCATTTTCGCCTGGAATTACCGGTGAGAACCTTTGGCTGTTCTCTGTTTCATTCTTTTTTACTTCAAGATTAAATTTTTGTCCGCACGGAATACTCAATGAGAAGTTTTTA
>Ga0233424_10002805_pt1 | contig 11827 bp, 9 predicted proteins | sample Watercolumn_Towu_FD_181011 | JGI IMG/M metagenome (GOLD analysis project Ga0233424, IMG submission 181011) | Freshwater microbial communities from Lake Towuti, South Sulawesi, Indonesia - Watercolumn_Towuti2014_125_MG | ecosystem: Environmental > Aquatic > Freshwater > Lake | place: Indonesia... | reverse complement strand
GCCGTCGGCGTCCTCGAACTCGAAGAAGTGCGAACGGATCGCGAGGGCGGCGCCGGGCTGATCGACGAGCGGCAGCGACACGAAGGCCTCGGTCGCGATGAGTCCCTTCGGCTGCATCTCGACCTCCGGCAACAAGGCGCGCAGCTCCGGCAAGAACGCCCCCGCCGCCGCATCGGTCCAGCAACTGACGAGCTGCAACTTCGGCCAAACCTGGCGCAGTCGCTCGCTGAGCGTGCCTCCCGCGCGCCAGATGCTTGCAACGACATCGGCGCGCTTTGGATCCACAGCGTGGATGTCGGCCAGGAGCCCATCGATCGTGTCGCCGAGCGGTTCACTAACCCCGGGCGCAAGCGAGGGGATACCCGTGGCGCTGGCGGTGCGGTTATCCCCTCGCTTGCGCTCAGGGTTGGCGTTGGTGTTGGGCCGAAAAAGCGCCGTCAAGAAGGTCGGATTCCAGACCGAAATCAGCGTGAGGTCGTCGGCAAGCAGAAGGTGAAGCAGCGTGGCCCGGCGAAACGCGGCAATGTCGGCCGAGCGCGCCAGGCTGGGCGGCGCGGCGAGGACGTGTGATGCCGCGATGCGCTCGAAGAACCCGAGGTAGGCGGTGTCGTCCTCGAAGCCGATCGGTATGCCGCCCGGCGACGTGCGGCGCGGTCCCATGGCGGGCGAGATCGACCAGTAATGCCGGCCGTCGCGGATGCCGCGGCGATGGCGGAGCAGGTTGGCGATCCACGGCGCGATGCCGCGCTGGAACTGATGCTTCAGGCCGGCCGTGTAGGGAATGAGCTTCTCGCCGCCGGTGCTGCCGCTGGTCGGTTCGAGCAGCGTCACGGGATCGGCCGTGAGGATATTCGCCTGCCCAGCGGCAATGCGCTGCACCGCGCCGGCGTACGATTCGTAAGTCGCCAGCGGCACCCGCGCGACGAAGTCGGCGTAGTTGCGAATCTCGGCGAATCGGTGCTGGCGTCCGAACTCGGTGTCGCGCGCCGAGTGAAGCATCCCAAGAAGCAAATCGCTTTGAGTCTGTGCGACGCGCGAGGTGGCGCGATGGAAGGCCCACGCCGACGGCGCCGACGCAAGCATCCAGGCCGTGTTCAGCCAGTAGGCCAGGCTCATGGCGCGTCACAAGCTCCCGAGTTCCAGGTAGGTGGGCCGTCCGTCGAGCTTTAATCGTTCGGCATCGCCGTCGGGCCAACAGACGTGGAAGATGCGCGTGGCATACGCAGTGCCGCCCAGACGTCGCACGACGGGCAAGTGCGGATCTCCCTCGGCCATGCCGACGGCGACGTAGTCGCAATCGGTCGCTTCGAAGAGCAAGGTCTGGAGTAGTGCATCGAACACACCGGTATCGTCGTTCGCCACGACGGGGAGCGCGGCCGTGATGTAACGGATCGGCTCTCCGGGGGACGGCAGCATGGGCCGGCCGCGCAGCCAGGTCCAGCTATTGTAAACGGGCCGCAGCCAGCGCAGCCACCCTGCGTAGTTATGGACGATGGTTTGCCGAAAGCTCTGCTGGCGCCAGCCCGCCAACACGCCGACGATTTCGTCGTTGCGAACTGCCAGCCGGACGTCGTTGGCGGCGAGTCCGAAAAGCGCGCCGGCCGGCGTGGCGACGTCTAGCATCGAGTAGGACGGGAAAAATTGTCGCCGCGGACCGTGTGTTGCAAGAAAGGCCAGGATCGCGGACCAATCGCCATCGGTCGCGCGGCGGACGCTCATGCCACCCGTCAAACGGGGCGGATTGCGCTTGCCGGCCGGCAAAGCGACGGTCACGTACGTCCCCGCGGCATGGTAGGTCGGCAGACCGGCCCGTCCGGAGGTCAACAACCGCAGGGCCGCCTCATTCGATTCCGCAATCGTCGTGAGGTAGAAAGGCGCCTGGCCGTCCTGATGCAGGTCGCGGAAGAATCGATAGCCGCGGGCCAGCAGCCCCAGATTGCGATGCTCGGCGAGCAGGCGGATCGTGCTGAGATAGCCGATCGTCCGCACGACGCCGTTGACATGCAACTTTCGCAGCGACCGGCAGCCAAAGCCGACGATGCGTCCGGTCTCGGTGTCCCGGCAGGCGACGATTTGCCGCTGAAACCCATCCACGCCGGCGCCCCGGAAGAAGCTCGGTTCGCGGCGGAACGTGAGCGCTATATCGCCCGGCATCGGCGTGCATGCCAGGACGTGCCGCAAATCCTCGTCATCGGCCGGGCCAGCAAGTTCCAATCGATAGCGCGTCATGGTGCGTGTTGTGTGCGCTCGTCTCGCACTGCCTATAATAATCCATCGTCAGACATCATGTCGCGCGGAGATTCGAACATGCCGTATGTGCAGACCCCCGAGCCGGTGCCGCGTTCGTTCCTGAAACGCATCTTGTTTCCGCTCAGTGTCGTGATTGTATTCGGTTCGATCTTCGCCTCGCCGTGGATTTCTCATGCGTTCGAGTACGATACGGACGAAGCCATCCCGTTTCTGATGTTCTCGCAGCTCGCCTTGCCGATCGGCGTGATCCTGCTCACGATCTGGTGGCTCTTCTTTTCTGGCCTGAGCTGGGCGGTTCGTCTCGGCGTGTTCTTCGTGCTGCTCATCGCCGGCGCCGCGGGTTCCTTCTTCTCCATTCGCAAGACCGAAATGACATCGCACGCCTATGGCATCATGCCGCGCTTTCACTTCGTCTGGGAGCCGGAGGCCGAGGAGTTGCACAAGAAGCATCTCGAACAAGAGGTCGCGAAGAAGGCGGATGACCTCAAGCCGATCGATGCGACGGTCGGCAAGGAAGATTTCGCCAACTTTCGCGGACCGAATTTCGACGGCAAGATCAATCACCTGCGCCTCGAAACCGACTGGACGGCGCATCCGCCCAAGGTGCTGTGGAAGCAGCCATGTCCGGGCGGATACAGCGGCGTCGCCGTCGCGGGAAACATCGCCGTCACGATGCAGCAGCGCGGCGAGCAGGAGGTCGTCGTCTGCTACGACCGCGAGACGGGCCGCGAACGCTGGGCGCATGCGTACGACGCATTCCACAAGGACGTCATGGGGCACGGACCGCGCACCACCCCGACCATCCACGACGGCCACATCTACACGCTGGGTGCGCGCGGTCACTTGCATTGCCTGACCGTGGAGGGCAAGCCTGTGTGGTCGATCAACATTATCGAGGATTGCCGGGCCAAGGCGCCGCCGGAGTGGGGCCTGAGCGGATCGCCGCTGATCGTCGGAGACCTCGTCGTCGTCAACGCGGGCACGAACTCGCTCGACAAGGCAGACGCCGCGATGGTCGCCTATCGGCAAAAAGACAAGAAGCGCATGTGGAGCGTCGGCAATCGCCCGGCGGGATATAGCTCGCCGCAACTGGCATCGCTCGGCGGCATGCAGCAAGTCCTGCTCTTCGACGGTGCGGCCCTCGCGGGCTATGATCCCAAGACAGGCAAGGAAATGTGGACCGTGCCGTGGGTCACGAAGATGGACATGAACATGATGCAGCCGATCGTCCTGCCCGAGAATCGCATCTTCATCTCGTCCGAACTCGATAACGGCTGTGCGATGCTCAAGATCAATCCGCCCGCCAAGAAAGGCGACGCAACGTGGACCGTCGAGACGCTCTGGAAAAACAAGAACCTCGCCGCCCGCTTCGCTAATCCGGTGTCGGACGGCAAGCACATCTACGGCTTGCAATACCTCGCTGGCGAGTTGCGCTGCCTCGATGTCGAGTCGGGCAGCCTCGTCTGGCGTGGCGAACGCCAGGGGCCAGGCCAGATGCTCCTCGTCGGCGACGTCCTCCTCGTCGTCAACGGCAACGACGGCGTGGTGACGCTGTTCGCCACCGGCACGAGCGAACCCAAGGAGCTGACGCGCCACCAGGTCTGGGAAAAAAACGACAAGACGTGGAACACGCCCGCCATTGCCGGCGACCAGCTCTTCATTCGCAATCAGAAGGAAATCGTCTGTTTGAAGTTGCCGACGAAGTGAAGTTCCGTAACTCGTTGTTCCAAAAAAGGAATAATCACTGGAAGCCGTAACCCGTGGCGGCAAGATTCCCATCTTGCCGATGAGGCCAAGACGGCAAGATGGGAATCTTGCCGCCACGAACATTCGGACTCGAACTATTGTGCAAAATGGGGTAGACTAGATGGTGTGGATAAAGGTTGGCATCGAAAGGAGACTGGATATGAAACGCAGCTTTTTGATAGGCGTCGCAGCGGTAATCGGGCTTCTTGGCGTGGCAGCGACCAGCCATGCCCAGGTCTTCATCCGGGCGCCGTTTGTTCGCGTTGGCGTCGGTGTCAATGACGGCGTGTCGGTGCGTGCGCCTTTCGTGAACCTGTATGTGCCGGGCGATCCGCAGCCGCTCTATGGGCCGTATTACACGCCCACGGGCCAAATCTATTACAGCCGCACGCCGATCATCTACGGGGCGCCGCCGCCGGTTATCGTGGCGCCAATGCCGCCTGCCAAGGAATTCCAGCCGCCGGTGCCGCAACCGGTGCCGATGCCGCCGATCAAGGACGATAACGCGCCGCCGCAACCCGTGCAGCCCGTGCAAGCGATGACGCTCGAGGCGTTTGCGAAGTCGTTCCAGCCCAAGGCGGGATCGTACGAGTTGCCGCTTATCAATCCGTTGACGAAGCAGCCGACAAACGTGCGTTTCACGCTGCCTGAGGGAACGCCGAAACGCATCCATACGAACCGCGACTCGATCGAGTTCGTCTACGGCCTGCGCCAGTGGGTCCGCATCGAATTCGACCGCGATGGCGCTATCGTGACTTCTCGATAATCTTCAGAGCCTGAAGCGTAAGCGAAGTGAAGCGCCCGTTGTCCATTCGACGAAGAAACGGGCGCTTCACTTCGCTTACGCTTCAGGCTCTGATGCCCCTTGCCCGGCACCACACTTCTGCGATAATCATCCCCACACGCCTTCGTTGCACCTTCGTCAGGGGATCTGCTCATGCCGGCTTTTCGCTTTCTCTCGATTGGTGTCGCTTGCCTGTTCGTCGCGGCATTCGCTCGTGCCGACAACTGGGAGCGTTTCCGCGGACCGAACGGCACCGGCGTGTCCCAGGACAAGAACATCCCCACGACCTTCAGCGCCAAGGAGGGCGTGCTCTGGAAGATCCCCGTCGCCGCCGGCAATTCCAGCCCGATCGTGTATGGCGACAAGCTCTTCCTGCACACAACCACAGACGACGGCACGCAGCGCGCCATCGTCTGCTACGACACGGCCAACGGCGCCGAATTGTGGAAGAAAACGCTCCCCGGCAAGAAAGTCGCAATCCGACACGACAGCTCGATGGCATCCTCCACGCCGACCACCGACGGTGAGCACGTCTTCGTATCGTTCTGGACCGGCAAAGAAATCATCCTGAAGGCATTCAACTTCAAAGGGGACGAGGTGTGGAGCCGCAATCTGGGCGAGTTCATCAGCCAGCATGGTCCCGGCGCGTCGCCGATCTTGTACAAGGACAAGGTTTTGCTCGCAAACGACATGGATTCGCATTACGACATCAAGACACTGGCCAAAGCCGTCGCGAATCCGTCCACGCTGTATGCACTTGACAAAAAGACGGGCAACACGGTGTGGGAAGCTCGCCGCGAGCCGTACCGCGCGTGTTATTCCGCTCCGTTCGTGATCGAGCGGCCGGGCAAGGCGACCGAGCTTATCATCACGAGCACGACGGCGATCACGAGCTACGATCCCGATTCGGGCAAGCCGAACTGGAACTGGAAGTGGTCCTTCAGCAGCATGCCGCTCCGCACGGTCGCCTCGACGGCCTTCGTCAACGATACGCTGCTGGCCTGCTCGGGCGACGGCGGGGGGGATCGCCACATGGTTGCCGTGGCGATGAACGGCATCGGCAAGGATGCACGCCCGGACCAACTCTGGGAAAACAAGAAAGACTTCCCGTACGTCACCTGCATGCTGACGCGCGGCGACCACGTCTACTTCGTCAACGATGCGGGACTCGCCGGCTGCTGCAAGGTCAAGACAGGCGAAAAGGTCTGGTTCGCGCGCCTGCCCGATGCCAAGTTCTATGCGTCCCCGGTCATGATCAACGGCAACATCTACGCTTGCAGCGATCAAGGTGACGTCTTCGTGATCGCCGCCGATCCGGGGTCGTTCCAGCAGATCGCCAAGAACGCACTCGGCGAGCGCGTCCGCGCCACGCCGGCCGTCGCCAACGGCCGCCTCTACATTCGCGGCCAGAATAACCTGTATTGCATCGGCACGAAGTAATCGCTTCTGCCGCTTGCGGCTTATCGCTCGCAGGATCGCATCAGCGGCCTGGCGCATGCGAGCGAGCGCTAAGCCGCAATCGGCAATACAATTTCTGCATGACACTTCTTCGCATCAGCAATGGCCGCGTGATCGATCCCACTCAAGAATTGGACCGCGTGGCCGACGTGTGGATTCGCGACGACAAAGTCCTTGCGGTCGGGGCACAGCCAGATCTCAACGCCGACCGGACGATCGACGCGACGGGCAAAATCGTTTGCCCCGGCCTGATCGACATGCACGTGCACCTGCGCGAGCCCGGCCGCGAGGAGGATGAGACGATCGCGACCGGCACTGCCGCGGCGATTGCGGGCGGCATCACGTCGGTCGCCTGCATGCCCACCAGCGACCCGCCGATTGATCATCAAGCCGCGGCCGACTTCGTCACGCTGCAGGCGCGCCGGGCGGGCAACGCCAATGTCTTTCCGCTCGGCTGCCTCACCAAGGGTCGGCAGGGAGCGGAACTGGCGGAAATCGGCGGCCTCGTGGACGGCGGCGCAGTCGCGTTCACCGACGGCGATCTGCCCGTCGCCAGTGCGGAGATCATGCGGCGTGCCCTCGAATATTGCCGGATGTTCGGCAAGGCAGTACTGACGCATGCCGAGGACCTTGACCTGACGCGCGGCGGCGTGATGCATGAGGGGCGCGAAAGCATGCGGCTCGGCCTGCGCGGCATGCCCGCTGCCGCGGAAGAAGTGATGGTCCACCGCGACATCGAACTCGCACGCCTCACGGGCGGCCGTTTGCACGTCCTGCACGTTTCCACGGCCGGCAGCGTCGAGTTGATTCGCCGCGCCAAGGATCGCAGCGTGAACGTCACGGCCGGCACCTGTCCACAATATTGCCTGCTGACCGATGAATCGTTGCGCAGCTTCGACAGCAACTTCAAGCTCAACCCGCCGCTGCGGACGCGTGCCGACGTTGCCGCGATCATCAGTGCGCTCGCGGACGGAACGATCGACGTGCTCGCCAGCGACCATTCGCCGCAAGCGCCGGAAAAGAAGCTGCGCGAACTCGATCAGGCGCCGTTCGGCATCGTCGGCCTGGAAACGCTGCTGCCGCTCTGCGCCACCGCGCTCGTCGCCGCCGGCCATCTCTCGTGGCCCAGGTTGCTCGACAAGCTCACGCGCCAGCCGGCGCAATTGCTCGGCATCGAGCGCGGCACGTTGCGCACTGGTGCGGCCGCGGACGTGACCATCATCGATCCCGACGTCGAGTGGTCGCTCGACGTTTCGCGGTTCGCTTCCAAGAGCCGCAATTCGCCTTTCCACGGCATGAAAGTCCGTGGCCGAGCCATGGCGGTCCTGGTCGGCGGCAAGGTCAAACCTTCCTACAATCAGTCGTAGGCGAGCGCAGCGAGGCCCACCGGCGCCTCGCAAGGATCGGTGGGCCTCGCTGCGCTCGACCCACCCTACGATTGGCTACGATTGGCTAGAAGATCTATGTTCACGCGCATCTACGATCAGCTCGCCGCCGATCCGGTCAACCTCGTGGCGGCGGCCATCGCCCTTCTCGTCGTCCTCCTCATTGCCGGGTATGTTGCGCTCTATCCGCGCCTCTTCATGCTCGGCTTGAAGAACCTGCGCCGAAACTTGCTGCGTACCATTCTCACAACGCTGGCCATCGGCGTCTTGGCCATCATGATCACGACGATCTGGACGATCATCTACTTCGTCGACTTGATCTCGACGGAGCGAACCAAGGACCTCAAGATCATTGTCACGTACAAGTGGTCGGTGCCGAGCCAGATTCCCATGACACATGCCGACTATCTCAATCCGACATCGTCCGCCCTGTTGCCGAAGCTGCGCAACGAGAAGACCGGCGAGCCGCTTTATTCGGAGAAGGACTTCATGGTCTGGTCCTTCTACGGCGGCTCGACCGATCCGGCGAAGATCACGCCGGACACGCTCATCTTCTTCTTCGTCATGGAGCCCGATCAGATCATCCCCATGATGGACGACCTGGGCGACCTCGATCCCAAGCTCATCGTCGCGCTCAAAGACAAGAAGAACGGCTGCCTGCTCGGCAAGGACAAGCTCAAGTCGCTCAACAAGACGGTCGGCGAGCGCTTCCAGTTGAGCAGCGTCAATTACAAGGGGCTCGAAGACATGGAATTCGAGATCGTCGGCGCCTTGCCCGACGGGCGCTACAACGCCAGCGCCATCATGCGCATGGATTATTTCAACGGCGCCTTCGATAAATACGAATCGAAGAAGGGGCGGGCACACGCGCTCGCACACAAGCGGCTGAATCTGATCTGGATTCGGGTCGGCGACCGCGACACCTTCGACAAGATCGGCGGCATCGTCGAGGAGGCGCCGCAATTCAGCCAGTTCCCCGTCAAATGCGAGACCGCCTCGTCACTAATCGGCTCCTTCCTCGAAGCCTATCGCTACATCTTCATGGCGATGAAGTTCATCCTCGTGCCGGGCATGCTCGTCGTCATGATCCTCGTCATGGCCAACGCGATCAGCATCACCGTGCGCGAACGCCGAACCGAGATGGCCGTCATGAAGGTGCTCGGCTATTCGCCCAACCAGGTCATGTTCCTCATTCTCGGCGAGGCGCTCTGCGTCGGCGCCTTCGCAGGCTTTCTGGCAGCCCTGGCGACAATCGCCTTCTTCAACGGCACCTGGGGCGGCATTCCCTTTCGCATAGGCTTCTTCCCGGTCTTCCGCATACCCGAGTCGGCAATCTTCTGGGGCATCGCCATCGGCGCCATCACCGCCTTCTGCGGCAGCGCCCTTCCGGCCTGGACCGCGCGCTCGGTCAAGCCGTCGGAAGTGTTCGCCAAGGTTACCTGACGTCCAAACCTTCAGCCTGCGCTTGTTACTTGGTTTCCATCAACTCATCCCGATACGCAAATACCGCGGGGACGCCGCCGGTGTGGATGAAGACGGCGCGGTCGGCGGCGCTCAGGCGGTTGGCGCGAGCGTCGGCGATCAGGCCGGCCATGGCTTTCGCCGTGTAGACGGGGTCGAGCAATATCCCTTCCGTGCAGGCGAGCAGGTCCATCGCTTCGCGGCCAGCCGGCGTCACCGCGCCGTATTTCGGGCCGATGAACTCGTCGCGCACGTCGATGTCGGCAGCCGTCAGTCGGTGCGGCAACCCCAGCAGTGCCGCCGTGCGGTTGGCGACGTCCGCGAGATCGCTCGGCGTGTCCCACGGCCAGCGGATCGGACAGAGCAGCCGCACCTTGCCCTGCCAGCCGAGGATCGCTTTGCCGATCGCCAGCCCGGCCCCCGTGGCGCCAGCGGCCGCGGAATAGACGTGCGTCGGCTCGAATCCCAACGCCCGCGCCTGATCGAGAATCTCGGCCAGGCACAGCGCATAGCTCACCGCTGCAATCGGCCGGCCCGTGATGCGATCCCACACGAACGGCCGGCGTCCCTTCTCGCGCAGCTCCTTCGCTTTCGCAAGCAGCAGATCATCCAACTCCGGTCCCATCGGCGTGTCGATAATCGTGACGTTCGCGCCCATGAGGTGGTCGAGCAGCAGGTTGCCCTGAACGTCATCGTTGTGGGCAGCGCGCGTGAGATAGAGATAGCACTCGAGGCCGAGTTTGTTGCAGGCCGCTGCGGTCTGCCGGCAATTGTTGGATTGCACGCCGGCGCCCCAGACGAGGCAGTCGGCGTTCTGCTTGAGCGCCTCGCCGAAGAGGAACTCGTTGTGCCGCGTCTTGTTCCCGCCGAAGAGCAGGCCGGTGCAATCGTCGCGCTTGATGAACACGCGCAATTTCTCCCCTCTCCCCTCCGGGGGAGAGGGGTTGGGGGTGAGGGGGAGGCTGCCTGCAAACCGTTTCGCTTCTTCCAGCGGCGTCGGCAAGTGCGCCAGCGGCACCCGAGGCAACTTCGCTGCGACGTCCCGCAACTGCGATGTCGTCAATAATTGCATGGCAGACCCCTACTGGTGTGATTGCGATAGGATAGCGTCGCGCGGACCAATGGACGTTATTTCGCGCGCGATTTCAACCAAGCTTGAAACTCGCGGTATTGAGGAGTACTGAGGAACTCTTCAAACCGCGAATCCCGGCGCAGGATTTCGTCGTCGCTGGGCGTGTTGAATTCCTCAACCGCCTTCTTGAGCCAAGTGAGCGCATCCGCGTGATTTTTCTCGCTCAATGCCAAAGCAACAACTCGCGTTTGGGTGACCTCCTCGGTCTTGGGTTCCTGCCCTGAGGCGTCTTCGAGCGCCTTGCGGGAATCGACCATTCGACCCATTCCCACGAAACACTGAGAGCGATAAATGGCGAGATAGGGGTCACCGCCGATCGCCTTGTCAATGCGATCAACGCACTCCAGCGTCCTCACGTAGTCCTTGCGCAGAAGGAAATAATCGATGGAAAGGAGGTCCACGGCTGGGTCGTTTGGATATTCGGTCCGGAACATCTCGATCGCCTGGATGTATGCATCCGGACCGACGTCTCGCGCCGCGCCGATTCCAATCAATGTCACCGTCTTTAGTTTTTGAACTTCCGGCGGCAGCTTCGCGAAAATCTCGTAGGCCTCGCGTCTATCTCCCGCCTTGAGCGCCATCATGATCGGCGTCACCCGCTTGATATTCTCACGAAGCACACGTTCCTCTTTTGAAAGGCTCGTGCCGGTCGTCGATTGAAGGAACGACCGCCGTAAGAACTGTGCCGTTGATTCACCCTGCACCAACTGATAGACGTCGTCCCCGGCTACTTGCCCATCGGCGTGTCGGGCGAGCCGCACCTCGAAATAACTCAGGCGCATCTCCACCGCCCCCGGAGCTTGGCCGCTGACTCGGAACAGCACGTGACGCACCTTCTGTTTCACGCGAATACCCACGAACGACAGCCTGAATCCCGACTGGATGAGTCGCGCAAATGCTTTGCCGCTTCCTTCGCGAAGTTCGCCAATTACACGCAACTGAAACTCCCTGTCCCGCGGTGGAAGGTTCAGACTATTGAGCACGCGCATGGCGAGCTCATCCTCTCGAAGCATCGCGTCGATTCGCTTGGCATCGCAAGTCTTTGCAGTGTCCTGAAAGTTCTTTCCAAACGCGCGTGCCTCATCATCGGAAACAGAGGCGCCGACATGGGCGGAAACAAATTGAATCTCGTCCGATTCCGGGCCGTCGGAGAAAAGGAAGACGTATGCCCCTACCAGAATCAACGGCAAACCAATGAGGCAAAAGAGAACAACAAGGTGGCGACGCATGACAATCTCGCATTGGCGTTTCCGCAGATCGTAATCGGAGCCTACAAAAAACGCCAATCGAAAGCTCTGGTTCGTTCGTCTTATTGTTGGTACGATTGCCCTTGCGATGAATGCGGTTTCCGAAAGGAGGTCCAGCGTGCGTTGGGTCTTACGATTGATGGCGGTTGGCTTGCTGGCGGCCGGATTGACGGCCCCCGCGACAGCCCAGAAAGGCGGCCTCAAGCTGCCAGGCGCCGAAACGTGCGGCGATCACGGCACGAACGTGCACTTCGAAAAAACCCCCAAGGACGCGGCTGCCCGGGCGGCCAAGGAAGAAAAGCTCGTCATGGTCCTCCATATCTCCGGGCTCTTCGAAGACCCGGACTATACCTGAAACAACGCT
>Ga0233424_10002804_pt1 | contig 11835 bp, 9 predicted proteins | sample Watercolumn_Towu_FD_181011 | JGI IMG/M metagenome (GOLD analysis project Ga0233424, IMG submission 181011) | Freshwater microbial communities from Lake Towuti, South Sulawesi, Indonesia - Watercolumn_Towuti2014_125_MG | ecosystem: Environmental > Aquatic > Freshwater > Lake | place: Indonesia... | reverse complement strand
TGCTTCAGGCTGGATTCCAGGCTGGCGAACACGGTCTCCATCTGGTCGCTCTTCTCCGCGGCGCGGACCAGGGCGATGAATACCCGGTCGAAGACGTCGGGATGGGCGGCCAGGGCCTCGGACAGCAGTTTGCCGCCTTCCAGGTCGTCTGCCACCAGGGTGAGCAGATCACGGAAGCGGGAATTTTCCGAGCTGTCGATCAGGTCCTTGAGCCCATCCAGCAGGGGAGCGTTGGTGCGGGCGATCTGCTGCATGTGAAAGCAGAAGCTGATCAGGTCCCGGCGATTGGCGTGCCGGTGAGGGAACAGTCCCCGGGCGGTGGCGGGCCGGGCGCGGATGAGGGCGAGGCCGGTGCGGCGCAGGCGCAGTTCCAGATCGACGTCGTTGATGGCGGAAAGCTCGCCGTGCACCCGGTTGCCCTGGCTGTCGGCGGCACGGTAGCGGAAGCGTGGCATCAGCGCCGGGCCAGGTCCACGACCCGGCTGATTTCGGCCAGGGAGGTCTCCCCGGCGCGCACGCGGTCCAGTCCGTCCTCGGCCAGGCGTTTCCAGCCGCGTTCCTCCGCCAGGACCGCCAGTTCGCGCGGCGTGGCGTCGCGCAGGATGGCCTCGTCCATGTCCTCGTCCATGAGCAGCAGCTCCATCAGGGGCAGGCGGCCGCGATAGCCCTTGTAGGCGCAATGCACGCAGCCGGCGGCGCGATAGATGGGCGCATCGGACCCCAGCAGCGCCCGCTCGCCCTCGTCCGGTAGGTGGCTCTGCTTGCATTCAGGACACAGACGCCGCACCAGGCGCTGGGCGACCACCGCCACCACGTTGCCGGCCAGGATGGCGGGCCGGATGCCCATGTCGGCAAGGCGGGGAAACACGCCCAGGGCGGAATGGGTATGCAGGGTGGTGAACACCAGATGTCCGGTCATGGCGGCGCGGAAGGCCATCTCAGCCGCCTCCCGGTCGCGGATCTCGCCGACCAGGACGATGTCCGGGTCCTGGCGCATGATGGCGCGCACGCCGCCGGCGAAATCCACCTTGGCCAACTCGGTGAGGGAGGTCTGGCGGATCAGGGGATGCGGATACTCCACCGGATCCTCCAGGGTCATGATATTGACCTCTTCCCGGTTCAGATGCGCCAGCAGCGAATACAGGGTAGTGGTCTTGCCCGAGCCGGTGGGGCCGGTGACGATGACCATGCCCTCGGGCCGGGCAATGGCGTGCAGCAGGCGTTTCAGGGTGCTGTCCGGCAGGCCCATGCGCTCCAGCGGAATGATGGACTTCTCGCGGTCGAGCACGCGCAGCACGATGTTCTCGCCGTGCAGGGTGGGCAGGCTGGAAACCCGGAAATCGATGGTGCGCCCGTAGAGGGTGAGGGACAGGCGGCCGTCCTGGGGGGCGCGCGATTCGGCGATGTTCAGGCCGGAGATCACCTTCAGACGCACGGAAATGGCAGGCCAGTATTTCCGGTGCAGGCTGCGCATGGGTTCCAGGACGCCGTCGATGCGGTAGCGCACGCGCAGGAAGGCGCTCTCAGGCTCGAAGTGCACGTCGGAGGCGCCACGCTTGACCGCCTCGGCCAGCAGGGCGTTCACCAGGCGCACCATGGGCTGGGTGTATTCGGCGCCCAGTTGCAGGCTGCTCCAGTCCACCTCGCCGGTTTCGATTTCCTTGAGGATGCCGTCCACGGACAGGTCGAAGCCGTAGAACTTGTCCAGGTGCTCCAGGATCTGGGCTTCCGCGGCCAGCACCGGCTGGATGTCGTAGCGGCCTTCCAGGTTGGCCCGCAACTGGTCCAGGGCCACCAGGTTGAACAGGTCGGGCACCGCCACGGTCAGGGTACGGTGCTCCGCGTCGATGGCCAGGGGCAGGATGTGATGGCGGCGGGCCAGGTGTTCCGGGGTCAGGGCGATGGCCTCGGGATCGGCCACCACCTGCGCCAGGTCGATGCTGGTTTCCCCGGCGTTCTGGGCGAGGACGTCGCGCAGCACGGTGTCATTGATGAACCCCAGTTCGATCAGTTGACGGCCCAGAGGGAGGCCGCTCGCGGCCTGCTCCATGAGGGCGATGCGCAATTGGTCGTGGCTGATCAGGCCCTGGGCCGCCAGCCATTCGCCAAGTTTCGGGGGTTCGGGGAAGTGGGCCATGTTTCGCCGTTTGCCCAATCAATCGTTCTGATAGGTCTGCATGCGGCTGTAAAGCGTGGTGCGGTTGACGCCCAGTATCTTGGCGGCCTGGGAGAGGTTGCCATGGGTCATGCCCAGGGCGGCTTCGACGTAGCTCTTCTCCCACTGCTTCATGACCTGGTCGAGATTGAAGTTGTGCACGCCGCGCAGGTGCGACTTGGCGTAATCCTGCAGCGCATTGGCATCGGTGGGCATGGGAATGCTGCCCGGATTGACCACGTCCAGGTCGAACTCATCCTCGAGTTCGCGGGCATTGACGGTGCGGCCGGCGTATTTCGTGGTGAGCCTGATGACGATGTTGCGCAGTTCGCGGACATTGCCGGGAAAGTGGTAGTCCTCCCAAAGACGCTGGGCATCGGGGGAGAAGGTGAAGGGCGGTGCGCCCACATCGCGGGAGAATTGGGCGCGGAAAAATTCCAGCAGGGCGAGCTTGTCCTCGGGTTGCTCGCGCAGGGGCGGCACATGCACGGAAAACACCGACAGGCGGTGGTAGAGGTCGCCGCGGAAACGGCCCTCGCGGACTTCCTTGCGCAGGTCGCGATTGGTGGCGGCGACGATACGGGCATTGGAAAAGCGGCTTCCGGTCTCACCCACGCGCTGGAACTCGCCGTTCTCCAATACGCGCAGCAACTTGGCCTGCAGTTCCAATGGCAGTTCGCCGATCTCGTCGAGGAACAGGGTGCCGTCACGGGCGTCCTCGAAATAGCCGGAATGCGCCTGGTTGGCGCCGGTGAATGCGCCCTTGGCGTAGCCGAACAGGGTGGGTTCCACCAGGGTGGGTGAGATGGCGGCGCAATTGAGGGCCAGGTAGGGCTTGCCGCTACGCTTGGACCATTGGTGCAGGCTCTTGGCCACCAGTTCCTTGCCGCTGCCGGATTCCCCCTCGATGAGTACCGGGAAAGGCGCGTCGGCATAGAGCTTGATCTGGTTGCGCAGGCGGTCGATGGCGAAACTGGAGCCGACGATGCCGGGAGACTCCGGCGTCACCGCGGGGGCCGGCGCCTGTTCCTGGTCGAAGCGCAGGGCGGAAAGCAGGGCTTGCTTGATCTGTTCCGGCTCGGCGGGCTTGGCGATGAAGTCGATGGCGCCCAGGGCTCTGGCGTGGCGGGCGTTGGCCTCGTCGTTCTGACCGGACAGCACCAGGATGCGAGTCTTCTTGGAGTGGTTGAGCAGGTCGGTGATGAGGGCGAAACCCTCGTCCGGCTTGTGCTGGGACGGCGGCAGGCCCAGGTCCACCAGGGCCAGGGGAGGGGCTTCGTCCAGTTGGGTGAGCAGGCTTTTCACCTGCTGCCGGCTCTCGGCGACAAACACCTCGAAATCCTGGGACAGTACGAAATGCAGGGTGTCGGTGATCAGCGGATCGTCGTCGACGATGAGGAGGGCGGGCTTGGCTTCGGATTTCACTCGGGGATCTCCATCAATCGTGTTTCCTTCCCGGCGCCCCGCCTCGGCGTTGGCGATCTTCCCTGCCGAGGAGCCGAGAATGTGGGACGAAGCGCCTCAGGACAACTGGGTAAAAGTGGTCATCAGCCAGCCTTCGCCCTTGTCGCGAACGGCCTCGAGGCGGATCAGTCGGAAGCCCTTGGCATCGCGCAGGCGGTATTGCCGTCCGTGGGCGTAGCGCGTGCTTTCCAGGATGATCACATTGCCGTCCTGGAGGGTGGGGAAGGTCAGGGCATCGCTGGGCGGCTGGCTCTCGTAGCCGACGTCGTCCACGGAGTAGCTCAGCGACGGGCTGCTTTCATGCAATTCGAGTTGCACCAGGGTCGGCGAGGCATTGAGGGTTTGCACGCCGATCTTGCGCATCTCGTCTTCCAGACGGGTGATGCGGCGCACCACGCCGATCACCCAGGCTTCGGCAGGATCGAGACGCAGGGCCAGCAGCTTGCCGACCTTGACCCATTCGCTCTCTTCGCCCTTCAGCATGATGCCCAGCCCGGTGTCGCTGCGGTCGTGCATGGGCCATTGCTCGACACTGAGATCCCTGCCGCCGAGCTGGCGCTGGTTGATGACCGACTTGGTGCGTTCGGTGACGAAGCCGTAAAGCTTGATGTCGAGGATTTCCTCGGAGCTGAGTTGCTGCCCCGGCGTGACGCCGCTGACGATTTCCTGCTCGACGCGGATGCGCCCGCAGATGCTGGGCAGATCGCGCACCACCTCGCAGCGGCCGTCCACCTGCTGGCGGGGGCTGAGGCGCCGTTCCCGCTCGCTGACCGGCGACCACTCGCCGGTAACGTAGTGCAGCAGATCGTAGCCATCGGGCAGGCGGAATTCCTCTCCCAGCCCCAGGGAGGCAGGCAGGGCGCCGGATTTCAGTGAGCGTTCGGCCTGCTCCAGGTGCTCCATCAGGCGTTCGGTGTTGAGGAAGCGGAAGGTGGCCTCGGTGGGGACGTCCTCCCGCATGCGTTTGAGGCTTTGCCCCTTGCCGGCATCCACGTGGAGGAAGTGGCGGTTGGGTTCGTAGCGGTTTTCCAGGGTGGTGTACTCGGACCAGTTGTCCAGCCAGTGGTCCACCATTTCGATCTGCTTCGGCGTTAGGCTGCCGGCCCCGAGCGGGGAGAGGAGCAGGGCCTGGACGTATTCCTCCATGCAGCTGGAGGGTTTGGTGTCGCTGGGGTAGAGCTTGAAGCGGTTACCCTGGAAGCCATCGAATTCCGAGATGCGGTAGAGGTTGTGGAAGCGCTGCCAGAGCTTCTCCTCGACTTTTTCGTAGCGGAAGTAGCGCCACTTGAAAATGTCGGCGAAACCGCGCAGGGCACGCGCGGTGATCAGTGGAATCGCGGGCTGGATCTTGCTGCCGCCGGGATTGGCGACGAAGTCCATGAGGAAGGCGTGGTAGCCCCGGGTGATTTCCCAGTAGAAGGCGTGGATGGCGGTCCAGAGGCGCGATTCGATGACCTTGGACATGCGCGGGTTGCGCAGGTACTGGACGCACAGGGAGTACTGCATGTCGCGGGCCTGGTCGTCCAGATGCATGAGCACCTGCAGGCGCTCCTTGGACATGGACAGGCCGGCATGGTTGAACTGGATGAGGCTCTGCACCACCTGTTCCTGGGCGGTGTAGATGTCCCCCACCGGCAGTTCCTGCATCCAGCGGGAGACGGTCTTCAGATCGCTGAGGGGATCCTCTTCGCCACTCTTCTTGCGTTTGAAGAAGCCGAACATAAGTTTCCGTCCTCGATCAATTAAGTTTGCCGCGCACCCACTCCGCCACCGATTGCAGCGCAGCCGGCAGTCTCTCGGGCTCGGTGCCGCCGGCCTGGGCCATATCCGGCTTGCCGCCACCCTTGCCACCGACCTGCCCGGCGACGAAATTTACCAACTCGCCCGCCTTCACCTTGGCGGTGAGGTCGGTTGTGACCGCGGCGATCAGGGCCACCTTGCCGTCCACCGCACTGCCCAGCACCAGGGCGCAGGACTTGAGCTTGTCGCGCAGTTTATCGGCCATTTCCCGCAAAGCTTTAGCATCCGCGCCTTCAATGGTGGCAGCCAACACCTTGATTCCACTGATTTCGATGGTCTGGGCGAGGAGGTCGTCGCTCTGGCTCCCCGCCAGTTTGGATTTGTAGCGGGCCAGTTCCTTTTCCAACGCCTTGACCTGATCCTGGATCTGCTGGATGCGGGTTGCCACCTCGCCGGGCTGGGCCTTGAGGCACTCTGCTACTTCGCGCAGGGTGTCCTCCTGGTCCTGTACGGCCAACACGGCGCCTGGGCCGGTGACTGCTTCGATGCGGCGGATGCCGGCGGCGACGCCGCCCTCGGCGACGATCTTGAACAGGCCGATGTCACCGGTGCGCCTGACGTGGGTGCCGCCGCACAGCTCGGTGGAAAACGCGCCCATGCCCACCACCCGCACCTCGTCGCCGTACTTCTCGCCGAACAGGGCCATGGCGCCGGCCTTGATGGCATCCTCGTGTTTCATGAGGCGGGTCTCGACCCGGTTGTTGCTGCGGATCTCGGTGTTGACCATATCCTCGATGCGCTTGATCTCCTCCGCCGTCACCGGTTGGGGATGGGCGAAGTCGAAGCGGGTGCGCTCGGCGTTGACCAGGGAACCCTTCTGTACCACGTGGCCGCCCAGCACGCTGCGCAGGGCGGCATGCATGAGGTGGGTGGCGGAGTGGTTGTAGGCGGCGCGCCGGCGGGCTTCGGCATCCACCCCGGCATTGACCGTGTCGCCCACCGCCAGCCGGCCGGCGGCGAGCCGGCCCATGTGGCCGAAGACGTCGGCCTGGATTTTCTGGGTATCCTTGACGCCGAAGCTGCCGTGGCCTGAGGCGATTTCGCCGGTGTCGCCGGCCTGACCGCCGGACTCGGCATAGAAGGGGGTGCGGTCCAGGACGATGACGGCCTCGTCGCCGGCGTTGATCTCGCTGACAGGGCTGCCGTCCTTGTATAGCGCGACGATACGGCCTTCCTGGTCCAGGCTGTCGTAGCCGACGAACTCGGTCTTGTCGCCGGAGAACGCCAGACCCTTGCCCATGGTGAACTTGCTGGCGGCCCGGGCGCGTTCCCGTTGCTGTTCCATGGCATGCTCGAAGCCGGCGAAATCCACGGTAATGCCGCGTTCCCGGGCAATGTCGGCGGTGAGGTCCAAGGGAAAGCCGAAGGTGTCATAGAGCTTGAACACGGTTTCGCCGTCCAGCATCTTGTCTTCCGAGGCCATGGCGGCTTCCAGCACGCCCATGCCGTTTTCCAGGGTCTCGGCGAAGCGTTCCTCTTCCTGCTTAAGCACGCCGGTGACGCGGTCCCGGGCCTGGACCAGTTCCGGGTAGGCCTCGCCCATGACGACGGCGAGATCCGCCACCAGCTTGTGGAAGAAGGGAGTCTTGCAGCCCAGCTTGTAGCCGTGGCGGATGGCGCGGCGGATGACCCGGCGCAGCACGTAGCCGCGGCCTTCGTTGCCCGGAATGACGCCGTCGACGATGAGGAAGGCGCAGGCGCGGATATGATCGGCAATGACCTTGAGGGAATTGTTGGCCGCGTCGATGGCACCCGTTTCCCGGATGGCGGCCCGGATCAGCGCCTGGAACAGGTCGATCTCGTAGTTGGAGTGCACGTGCTGCATGACCGCGGAGATGCGCTCCAGGCCCATGCCGGTGTCGACCGAGGGTTTGGGCAGCGGATGCAACACACCGGCTTCGTCCCGGTTGTATTGCATGAACACCAGGTTCCAGATCTCGATGTAGCGGTCGCCGTCCTCCTCCGGGGTGCCCGGGGGGCCGCCGGCCACTTCCGGGCCGTGGTCGTAGAAGATTTCCGTACAGGGGCCGCAGGGACCGGTGTCGCCCATCTGCCAGAAGTTGTCCGAGTGATATTTCTGACCAGCCTTGTCGCCGATGCGGGTGATGCGGTCCTTGGGCACGCCGATTTCGTCGGCCCAGATGGCATAGGCTTCGTCATCGTCCTGATAGACGGTGACCCAGAGCTTTTCCTTGGGAATTGACAGGGTTGCGGTGAGGAACTCCCAGGCGAAGCGGATGGCATCATGCTTGAAGTAGTCGCCGAAGCTGAAGTTGCCCAGCATTTCGAAGAAAGTGTGGTGCCGGGCGGTATAGCCGACATTTTCCAGATCGTTGTGTTTGCCGCCGGCACGTACGCAACGCTGGCTGGATGCGGCGCGCACATAGGGGCGGGATTCCCGGCCCAGGAAAACGTCCTTGAACTGCACCATGCCGGCGTTGGTGAACAACAGGGTTGGGTCGTTGCCAGGAATCAGTGGACTGGAGGCCACCGGGGTATGCCCCTTGCTGGCGAAATAGTCGAGAAACTGGCGGCGGATTTCGCTGCTTTTCATGGCTTGCGCTTGAGAATTGATGGGTTGCCGGATTGTAGCGGCGAAAAACCGGCCTTTGGGAGAACAGGCCCGATTTTTGGCGGGATCCGGAGGTGGCCCGATGGACGCGCAAGCGGGGAAGCGTCAGAGGGAAGGGCTGTCGTCCGTATTGGGGAAATAAACCGTGTAGTGCTCCGGAGAGAGCTGACTCCTTATTTCTACACGCCGGCCGAGCAGTCGCAGGAACTGCTGTCGGTTGATCAAGTGCAGGTTGATGGGGATGCCGGTATGGCCATCCTCGAAACGCAGCATCGGCCGGTGTCCTTCGCCTTCGATAAGCCAGGCGAACATGGTGGGCTCCGAAAGAATCGATGGCTTTGCTGTGCATATTCCATGCCAACGCCCAGCGGATGAGTGGGACGACTGGTTCCGGGCTGGAGTCAGGTGGCGTTGTCAGCCATGTTGGCGGGCCGACAACGACGCCGGAGTTTCGGCAATAAGGGGCAGGGGAGAGACACCGTCAGCAGCGCAGAAAGACCAGATCCCATACCCCATGCCCCAGCCGCAGCCCGCGCTGCTCGAATTTGGTGAGGGGACGGTGTTCCGGCCGGGGTGCAAAGCCCTCGGCCGAGTTGCGCAGGTGGGGATTGGCCGCCAGCACCGCCAGCATCTGTTCGGCATAGTCCTGCCAGTCGGTGGCCAGGTGCAGATAGCCACCGGGTTTGAGCCGGCTCGCCAGCAACTCGGCGAAGGCAGGCTGGATCAGGCGGCGCTTGTGGTGGCGTTTCTTGTGCCACGGGTCGGGGAAGAAGATGTGGATGCCGTCCAGCCCCGCCTGCGGGATCATATGCCGCAGCACCTCCACCGCGTCGTGCTGGACGATGCGCAGGTTGGACAAGCCTTGTTCGCCGACCAGCTTGAGCAGGGCGCCCACGCCCGGTGTATGCACCTCCACGCCCAGGTAGTCGGTTTCCGGATGATTCCTGGCGATCTCCGCGGTGGCCTGGCCCATGCCGAAACCGATTTCCAGTACGTGACGGGCTTCCCGCCCGAATGCGGCGGACAGATCCAGTGCCTCGGATCGGTAGGGCAGGACAAAGCGGGGGCCCAGTTCCTCCAAAGCCTTCTGTTGGCCCGTGCCCAGGCGGCCAGTGCGCAGGACGAAGGAACGAATGGCGTGGTATTGGACTTCCGTGGGCATGGCTTGGCCGGGGTGGCGTTTCCACCCGTCCCGATGAGGCTCAGGAACCGATGAGTCCCGAGGTGGGGGAGGAGGGGCTGGCCTGATAGACCTTCTTCGGCATGCGTCCGGCCAGGAAGGCCTCGCGCCCCGCCTCCACCGCCTTTTTCATGGCGGCGGCCATGAGCACGGGGTTCTTCGCGCCGGCGATGGCGGTGTTCATGAGCACCGCGTCGCAGCCCAGTTCCATGGCGATGGCCGCGTCCGAGGCCGTGCCGACTCCGGCATCGACGATGACCGGCACCGAGAGGCGGGAGAGGATGATCTGCAGATTCCAGGGATTGAGGATGCCCATGCCGGAACCGATCAGGGAGGCCAGCGGCATGACCGCGACACAGCCCAGGTCTTCCAGATGCTTGGCGATGATGGGGTCGTCGCTGGTGTAGACCATGACCTTGAAACCGTCCTTCACCAGCACTTCGGCGGCCTTGAGGGTCTCTACCACGTTGGGGTAGAGGCTCTGCGGGTCGCCCAGCACCTCCAGTTTCACCAGATCGTGTCCGTCCAGAAGTTCCCGGGCCAGGCGCAGGGTGCGGATGGCGTCATCCGCTGTGTAGCAGCCGGCGGTGTTGGGCAGGTAGGTGAATTGGCTGGGCGGCACCGCGTCCAGCAGGCTGGGCTGGCTGGGATCCTGGCCGATGTTGGTGCGGCGGATGGCGACCGTGACGATCTCGGCGCCGGAGGCGTCGATGGCGGCGCGGGTTTCGGCGAAATCCTTGTATTTACCGGTGCCCACCAGGAGACGGGAAGAATAGGCCTTGCCGGCGATGACGAGTTCATCCATGGGTATGAAACCTGTTGAAACGGGAGGGTTGGGAGAGCTCAACCGCCGCCGACGGCGACGACGATTTCGAGTTGGTCGCCATCCACGACCTGGGCATCGCCATGCTGGCTGCGCGGCACGATCTCGCCGTTTTTCTCCACGGCGATGCGCTTGCCCACTAGGTCCAGTTCGACCATCAGTTCGGCGATGGAAAGCGGCGCCGGGAACTGCTTCGGCTGGCCGTTGATGCGCAGGGTGATCACTTTTTGACGCCCTTGAATTCAAGTAGCATTCGGGGCCGCGAGTTTACATCGCGGGTGTAGTTCAATGGTAGAACGGCAGCTTCCCAAGCTGCATACGAGGGTTCGATTCCCTTCACCCGCTCCATCCATTCCGCCCCCGAACAATCCCATGCCTGCCCTCGAAGATGCCCTTGAAGTCATCAAGCGCGGTTGCGACGAATTGCTCGTCGAAGCTGAACTGGTCGAGAAACTGAAGACCGGCAGGCCCCTGCGGGTCAAAGCCGGCTTCGACCCTACTGCCCCCGACCTGCACCTGGGCCACACCGTGTTGCTCAACAAGATGCGGCAGTTGCAGGACCTGGGCCACCAAGCGGTGTTCCTCATCGGCGACTTCACCGGCATGATCGGCGACCCCACCGGCAAGAACGCCACCCGGCCGCCCTTGTCTCCGGAGCAGGTGGAGCTCAATGCCCGCACCTACCAAGCCCAAGTATTCAAGATACTGGATCCGGAAAAGACCGAGGTGGAGTTCAACTCTCGCTGGATGGGGGGTATGAACGCTGCCGATATGGTCAAGCTGGCCGCTACCCACACCGTGGCGCGCATGCTGGAGCGGGACGATTTCAGCAAGCGTTACCAGGGCAACCAGCCCATTGCCATCCATGAGTTCCTTTACCCCCTGATCCAGGGTTATGACTCGGTGGCCTTGGAGGCAGACCTGGAATTGGGTGGCACCGACCAGAAGTTCAACCTGCTCATGGGCCGGGAACTGCAAAAGCATTTTGGTCAGAAGCCCCAGTGCATCCTCACCATGCCGCTGCTGGAAGGTTTGGACGGGGTGAACAAGATGTCCAAGTCCCTGGGCAACTACGTGGGCATCACGGAATCGCCCACTGAGCAATTCGGCAAGCTTATGTCGGTATCCGATGACCTCATGTGGCGTTACATCGAACTGCTGTCTTTCGAGCAGCTCTCAGTAATCAGGCAGTGGAAGAAGGAGGTGGATGAGGGGCGCAATCCCCGCGACATCAAGGTGATGTTTGCCCAGGAGATCATCACCCGCTTCCACGACCGCGCCGCCGCCGAGGCCGCCCTGTCCGATTTCGAGGCCCGTTTTCGGCAGGGTGCGATTCCCGACGACCTGCCTGAATTCACATTCGATGCCCCGGAAGGGGGGCTGCCTGTCACCCAACTGCTCAAGCTGGCCGGTCTAGTGCCCAGTACCTCCGAGGCTATGCGCAGCATCGCCGGAGGTGGCGTAAGGCTGGACGGTGAGAAGGTGAGCGACAAGAGTTTGCTGGTCCGTAAAGGGGCAATGGTGGTCATTCAGGTGGGGAAACGGCGCTTTGCCCGTGTCAATTTGCATTGACTAACTTCATGACCAACAAGGGGTTAGTGGATTCCCTGAAAAAATCTTGCAACAAAAGCTTGACCGAAGTTTTTTGACCCCTATAATGCCGGTCTCTCGCTGCTGCGGCCAAACCTGTGGGCAGCGAAAAACTCAGTAAAAACAGTTCTTTAACAACGTACTTACAGCCTTAAGGTGTGGGCATTGGGTTGAGTGGAGTCTACGAAGATGAGGATCTGAGTAGAGGAAGCGAAAGAAGAACCTGATGCTTGCACTAGTCAGAAGATTCT
>Ga0233424_10002803_pt1 | contig 11840 bp, 10 predicted proteins | sample Watercolumn_Towu_FD_181011 | JGI IMG/M metagenome (GOLD analysis project Ga0233424, IMG submission 181011) | Freshwater microbial communities from Lake Towuti, South Sulawesi, Indonesia - Watercolumn_Towuti2014_125_MG | ecosystem: Environmental > Aquatic > Freshwater > Lake | place: Indonesia... | reverse complement strand
AACGGCGACGCCTGCAGATGAACACTTGCTGCTCGAAGTCATCGGCGTCTTTGAGGCGCACGAATCTCCGCGTCCAGCGCTGCTGGCGAAGTTGCTCGCCGCGAAGGACGCCCGCGTGCGCGCCTACGGAGCGCGCGTGGCTGGGATGTGGGCGGACCGCCTGCCCAACGCCGCGCAACTGCTGACCGAGCGCGCGAAAGACGAGAACGCCCGCGTGCGCTTGGAGGCGGTCGTCGCCGCGAGTTACCTCGCTGGCCCGAGCGCGGCCAGCGTCGCGCTCACCGCGTTGGACAAGCCCACGGACAAGTTCCTCGACTACGCGCTGCGCCAGAGCACCCGCGCGACGCAGCCGGCGTGGGCAAAACCGTTCGCCGCCGGCCAGCTCCAGCTCGCGAGCGCCGCGCAGGGCGATTACTTGAAGAAGCTCCTCACCGCCGCGCCGAAGACCGCGTCGCCCGGCGAGCAGATTTACGAGATGGCCTGCCTGCCGTGCCACCAGCCCGAGGGCAAGGGCCTGCCCGGCGTCTATCCACCGCTGGCCGGGAGCGACTGGGTGCGCGGCGACAAGGCGCGCATCATCAAGGTGGTGCTGCACGGCCTCACCGGCCCCGTGACCGTCGCGGGCCAGAACTTCGGCCACCTGCCCAGCTCCGTGCCGATGCCGTCGCTTGGCGGCCTCACCGACGAACAGATCGCCGACGTGCTGACCTTCGTGCGCGCCAGCTACGGCCAGCAGTCCTCGCCCGTGACAGCGGCGGAGGTGAAAGCCGTCCGCGCGGCCACGACGGCAAGGCAGTCACCGTGGACAGCAGCGGAACTCAAGTAGCTCGACATTCTGATGTCGAGTTGCTGTGCCCCGAGCTGGTCGCTCGTGAAGAAGAAAGCCAGCGGAGTCGCGACATTGGAATGCCGCGCTACTGGGTGAGCGGCGACAAGTGAGTGCGGACTACGTGCGCGCGCGGCAGAGGTGAGTGGACTGGGAATTGGAGCGAGCGAAGGGATTCGAACCCTCGACATTCACCTTGGCAAGGTGACGCTCTACCAGGCTGAGCTACGCTCGCGTCCGTCGAAGCGCGCAGAATCTATGCAAACCCACCGTGGATGCAAGCCCTGTTTTGGCAGGGTCATGTGATTCGCGCGTGGTTCACAGCATGCGCTGCTTGTGCACGTTGGCGCAGGGTTGTCACCGAGTCCGGGCTTGTTTCGCTGTTGGCGATGGTTTCATCATGGTCCACACGTCGCATGGCTGACCAGCCTGACCAACCTCCCGATTTCGTCCGCTCGCGCCTGCCGTGGGTCGTCGCCGTTGTGGCGCTCGCGGTGTATCTGGCAACGCTTTCCAAGTGGGTCACGCTCGCGAGCCTGCCCACGGTCGCCACGGTAACCGGCTGGAACTGGTGGCAACCAACGCTCGTCAAGCCGCTCTTCCATGCCGTCACGACGCCCGTGCGGTGGCTGCCGATCGAGGCGCAGCCGCTCGCATTGAACTTCCTCTCCGCGCTCTTCGCTTCCATCACGCTCGCGCTGCTGGTGCGGTCGGCGGCCATCCTGCCGCAAGACCGCACGCGCGAGCAGCGGTCGCGGCTGCACAGCGGGGATGCGACGCTCGATTCGGCGCTGCGATGGGTGCCGCCGCTGCTGGCGGCGGGAGTGCTCGGGCTGCAACTGACGTTCTGGGAGCACGCGACAGCGGCGACTGGCGAGATGCTGAACCTTCTGGTGTTCGCGGCCATCGTGCGATGCCTGCTGGAATTCCGGCTTTCGCGCGACGACGCGTGGCTTGTGAAGCTCTCCGCGCTCTACGGCCTCGGCGCGGCGGACAATCATGCGTTGGTCGGCTTCTTCCCCTTCGCGCTCGGCGCCATCGCGATGATGAAGGGCCGAGCGTTTGCGTCGCGCTCGTTTCTGTTGCCGATGTTGGCGGTCGGAGTCGCCGGCTTGCTGCTCTACCTGATGCCGCCGTGGATGGTCGTGAGCGACCCCGATACCGCGGGCACATACTTCGAGTGGCTGCGCATCGAACTGGGAACGCAGAAAGCCAACTTGCTCGGCTTCCCGCGAAGCCGCGCGCTGCTGCTCGCGCTGGTGACGGTCGTGCCCGCGCTGTTGATGGCCGTGCGGTGGCCGAGTTCGTTTGGCGACACGAGCGCCGTGGGCACGGTGCTGACCAACCTGCTTCTGCGCGCGCTGCACGCGGCGTTTCTCGTCATCGGCGGGTGGGTGGCGTTCGACCCGGTGTTCGGCGTGCGCGCGCTCGGGATGGGCGTGCCCTTTCTCACTTTCAGCTATTTGGGCGCGCTGGCCGTTGCCTACTACGCGGGGTTCTTCCTGCTGCTCGCGCGCGGCGGGGAGGAGAAGTCGTGGCGGACGGAGTCGCTGCCGTTGCGCGGGCTCAACCACTTGATGGCCGCCACGGCATGCGTCGCGGTCATCGGCGCGCCACTTGCGCTGGCGCAGAAGAACCTCGCCGCCGTGCGCGCGCAGAACGGCCCGATGCTCCAGCAGTTCGCGGACTTTGGCCGCTCGATGTTGCCGGAGCGTGCGGCGCTGTTGAGCGAGAAGCCGCAGTGGCTGCTTTTGCAGGCGGCAGCCGCTGACCCGCTCAAGCCGGCGCCCTTGCTCGTGGACACGCGCTGGCTTCCCAGCGTGGCGCTGCATCGCAAGCTCGCACGGCGACATCCGGACCGATGGCCGAAGCTGCCGCCGGAACTTCCGAGCACCAACCTGCTCAACGCGGTGCAGGTCACGCAGGTGCTGCTCGCGGCGGCACGGAGCAACGCGCCCGTGTATTTGCATCCCGTCTGGGGCGCGCCGTTTTTCGAGACGCACCACCCCGTGTCGCGCGGTGTCGTGCACACGCTGCAGCGCTACGAACCGGGCGTGATGTCGCCTCCACCCATGGCCCCCTCGATGGTGGGCGCCAATCAAGGCCTTTGGCTCGCGGCATTCGCGAACTTCCGCGCCGTCGAGACGGCGCAGCGATGGAAGGCGCCCGACGCGCCCTTTGTCGCCGGCATGTATTCGCAGGCGCTCAACACGTGGGGCGTGGAATTGCAGCGGCTCGGGCGGTTGGAGGAGGCGCAGCGCGCGTTCACCGCGTGCGTCCAGCTCACGACGAATCCCGCCGCGCGATTGAACCTTGACGTCAACGCGGCGCTGCGCGCAGGCCGGCCAGCCGGCACGAACTTCACCGTGCGAGCCGGCGAAGTGGTGCGCGACTCCGGCACATGGTGGTCGCTTTACAACACGCACGGGCCGCTGGATGAGCCCTACTTCCTGCTGCAACTCGGCCGCGCCCTTCAGGACACCGCATTCCACCGCCAGGCGCTCGAGCAACTCCACCGCGCGCAGGCGCTCGAGCCGGGCTCGTTCGCCATCGCCTACACCATCGCCGAGTCGCTCATCCAGGCGCACCGGACTGACGCCGCGGAGGCGCAGGTGCGCGCGCTGCGGACAACGCCGGCCTTCCAGACCGAGGCCCAGGCCAACGAAGCCGCGCTGCTGCGGATCGACGCGCTGGCCCAGTTGCAGAGGACCAACTTCGCCACCGCGGCGTTGCTGCTCGCGAAGGCCCGCGCGCTGCAGCCGCGCAATGTGGCCGTGCTCGAAACGCTGTCGCAGGTGCAGATGATCTCCGGCCGCAACGCCGAATCCGCCGCCACGCTCGAGGCGCAACTTGCGCTCGTGCCCGACGACGTGCGCGCCCTCGCCAACCTCGGCGGCGTCTTCGGCCGGATGGGCCAGCACGAACGCGCCGTCGCCGTCCTCGACCGCGCGCTCAAGCTCCAGCCCGCGCACGTCAACTCGCTCATCAACCGCGGGATGGCGAATTTCTCGATTGGCCGCCTCGACGACGCCGACCGCGATTACGCCGCGCTCGTGAAGGCCGAGCCGCTCTTGCCCGCAGGCCACTTCGGCCTCGCGGAAATTGCGCTCAAGCGAAATCAGGCGGACGCGGCCCGCCGCCACTTCGAGCGCGGGCTTCGCCTCGCCGCGCCCGGCGCGCCGGACGCCCAGCGCGCGGCGGAACAGTTGAAAAAACTCCCGCCGGGCCGCTGAGGCCCACGCCGATGCGCGTCACGCACGTCATCACGCGGCTCATCGTCGGCGGCGCGCAGGAGAACACGCTCGCGTCCGTGCTCGGCTTGCGCGCGAAGCCCGGACTCCACGTGCGGCTTGTGTCCGGTCCGACGACCGGCCCCGAAGGCTCGATCGAGGAGAGAGCGCGCGCAGAGCCGGGCTTGCTCACGCTGGTGCCCGAGCTCGTGCGGCCTGTCTCGCCGTGGCGGGACTGGCTCGCGCTGCGAAGCCTCACCCGGCTGTTCCGCGAAACCGGCCCGGAAATTGTGCACACGCACAGCGGCAAGGCCGGCATCCTCGGCCGCCTCGCGGCGAAGCGGGCGGGCGTGCCGGTCATTGTGCACACCATCCACGGCCCGTCCTTCGGCCCGTGGCAAGGCGCGCCGGCCAACCTTGCGTTCACGACCGCGGAACGCATCGCGGCCCGCGTCACGACGCAATTCGTAAGCGTGGCCGATGCGATGACCCGGCAGTATCTGGCCGCGGGCATGGGGTCGCCGCATCAGTTCACCCGCATCGTGAGCGGATTCGACCTCGCGCCATTTCTCAACGCGCCGAACGACATCGCGCTGCGCGCCAAGCTCGGCATCGAGCCGGAGGACTTCGTCACCGGGAAGATTGCGCGCATCACGAGCCTCAAGGGACACGACGACCTGTATTACGCGGCAGGGACGCTCGCGCGGCAGTTTCAGCCTGTAAAGTTTCTGATTGTCGGCGACGGCGACGGTCGCGCGCGGTTCGAGCAACTCGTTCAATCCAGCCCGTTGAAGAACAATTTCATTTTCGCCGGGCTTGTGCCGCCCGCGGAGGTGCCGCGTTATGTGGGCATCATGGACGCGGTCGTTCACTTGTCGCGGCGGGAAGGACTGCCGCGCGCGCTGCCGCAGGCCCTCGCCGCGGGAAAACCGGTCATCGCGTATGACTGCGATGGCGCGGGCGAGGTCTGCCTCGACGGCGAGACGGGGTTTCTTGTGCCACCACGCGACTACCGGCGGGTTGGCGAGCGGCTCGCCGTGCTCGCGCGCGACACCGCCCTGCGCTGGCGGTTCGGCTCACGCGGACGGGAATTGGTGACGGGGCTGTTCCCCACCGAGCGGATGGTGGACGACTTGTTTGCGCTCTACACGAGGTTGCTGTCCGGAATTCCGCGCGCCGGGAATCGCACCGAAGGCTCGACGTGATCTTCCCGCTCAACGCCTACCTGCTCGCGTTTCTCGGCGCGTTCGCGACGAGCTTCGTGGCGCTGCCGCTGTGGCGCGCGTGGTGCCTGCGCACGGGTCTCGTGGATGATCCCGGTCACCGGAAGATTCACACGGAGCCCACGCCGCTTGCGGGCGGGTTCGCGGTGTTCACAGGACTGGCCGTGCCACTGCTGGCCGCCGTGCTGGCGGTCAAACTCGGCGTCGCCGGCGAGCGCGCGACGGCGTTGCTCGAGCACGGCTTTGAGCGGCGTGCGGTCCAGCTCGGCGCCATCGTGCTGGGCGCGGTCGGGATGCTCGGGCTCGGCTGGCTCGATGACCGCCACGAACTGCGCGCAAGCGCGAAGTTCGCCGGCCAGCTCTGCATCGCCGCGCTTGTGGCGGCGGCGGGCGTGCGCATCACGCTCTTCGTGCCCAGCCCCGTGTTCAGCTACGCCGTGACCATCCTGTGGATTGTGACGCTCACGAACGCGATGAACTTCCTCGACAACATGAACGGGCTTTGCGCCGGGTTGGGCGCGATTGCCGCGCTGTGTTTCGGCGGCATCGCCGCGCTGCACGGGCAATACCTCGTGGCTTCCTTCGCGTTCCTCGTGTGCGGCGCGCTGCTCGGGTTCCTGCCTTGGAATTATCCGCGCGCGAGCGCGTTCATCGGCGACAGCGGCGCGCACCTGACGGGCTTCCTGCTCGCGGTGCTGGCCATCCTGCCGCACTTCTACTCGAGCGGGCGGCCGACGAAGCTCGCCGTGCTCGCGCCGTTGCTTGTGCTCGCGGTGCCGCTGGGCGACCTGGTGTGCGTGGTCTGGATCCGCACGCGCGCGGGGAAGCCGTTTTGGATTGGCGACACGAACCACCTCTCGCACCGGCTCGTGCGGCGCGGCTTGAGCAAGGAGCGCGCAGTCGGCGTCATCTGGCTGATCGCGGGCGCGCTCGGTGCGGTTGCGTTCTTCCTCTGAGCCGGCTCGGGGCGCTCGACTTCGCTCAGGCCCGATGGCAACGTCGGGCGCAATGGACAAGCTTGAAGCCCTTCGCACGGTGCTGCGCTCGTGCGGCTCTTGCCTCGTGGCCTACTCGGGCGGAGTGGACTCGGTGTTGCTGGCGTGTGTCGCGCATTCGGAGCTCGGGGCGCGCTCGCTCGCGGTCATCGCCGATTCCCCGAGCCTGCCGCGTCGCGAACTGGCCGGAGCGCTCGACCTGGCGGAACGGTTCGGCTTTCCCGTGCGCGTCGTCCGGACCGCCGAGTTCGAGAACCCCGATTACACTTCGAATCCGTCCAACCGCTGCTACTTCTGCAAGCGCGAGCTGTTCACGGAACTCGTCCCGCTCGCGCGCGAGCTCGGCTTCGCGACCATCGCCTACGGCGAAAACGCGAGCGACGCCGCCGACTTCCGCCCGGGCGCGCTCGCGGCGCGCGAGTTCCGCGTGTGCGCGCCGTTGAAGGAAGCCGGGCTCACAAAGACTGACATCCGCGAGCTGTCCGCCAGACTCGGGCTGCCCACGGCGGACAAGCCGCAGATGGCCTGCCTGAGCTCGCGCATCCCGCATGGCGAGCCGGTCACGACCGCGAAGCTCGCGATGGTTGAGGCTGCGGAAAGCGTGCTGCGCGACCTCGGCTTCCACGACGTGCGGGTGCGACATCACGGCGCGGAAGCGGCGCGCGCGAGCATCGAGGTGGGAGTCGAGGAGCTGCCGCGCTTGCTTGAGCCGGCACTGCATATGCGCGTTACACGCGAGTTCCATCAAATCGGTTACGCGGAGGTCTCGGTGGATCCGCGCGGCTACCGGCGCGGAAGTTTGGCCACCTCACCGCAACAGGCTGCATCGGCCGAAGCCGCCGCGGGCTGACTTTACCCGCGGCCCGACCGCATGGCCTTCCATCCCGCCAACGTCCTGCGCACGGGCGCGTCATGGTTCATCTCGGCCTGCATCGTCATCGTGCTCGGCGGGCTGGCGCTGCTGGCCTACGGCCTGTGGCGCTCGCCCGTGCCGCGGCCGGACGCGGACGACTTCCGGCAGCAATTCGCCACGCGGCACGCGGCGTTGCTCGCGCTCGCGGACAGCCGCGCCATCGTGTCGAACCGCGCGCGACTCGCGCACGCGGAGGCCGCGGTCGGGTTGCTCGGCGATGCGAAGCGAGTCCACACCGAGGCGGTGGACCGGCTCATTGACCGCGATGTGACCATCTGGAAGTGGAGCCGGGCGATCGCGACGAGCCTGCGCGACACCGAGCAGCAGAAGGAATACTGGTTCGTGTTCCACTCGCCGGCGCTGGACCTTTTCAAACTCGAGGTGCGCGACTTGAACACGCACGCGCTGCAGCACGCGTTCCGGCACGAGAAGGACGGCAGCATGACGTTTCGCCGACTCGCCGACGGCGCGAGCTTCACAACGCACACCAACGGCGCGCTCGCGGCGATGTCGCTGCCCCTCGCGGGCGGCGGCAGCTTCTCGCGGCAGTGGAGCCCGGACGGTTCGCTCGTGGAAAACCGCGCACCGCCGCCGTGGTCGAAACGCTGACGCGTCGCGGAGAAGTCAGCGGCCGAGGAGTTTTCGTGCCTCGGCCTCCAGTGCGGCGGCGCGAACTGCGTGCGCTGGATTGACTCGAAGGCCGTGGGTCTCGGGCCCATGTTCCGCGGATTCGCGCCGGCTTTCAAGCCTGCCCGTCGATCGAGTCCGCCGCGTGGTGCGGGCTTGTTCGGCCAACGTCTCCCGACTAGATTCCCCTCCGCACGCCAAGCGGCGCCATGTCCGAGGCCCAAACATCCACGCCGAGCACGCCGACCCGCACGCCATCGCATCCGGTGCCGCCGGACGAGCCGGAACTGCTCCGGCGCGCGCAGGGCGGCGAGCTTGACGCATTCGATGAGTTGGTGCGCCGCTATCAGGAGCGCATCTACGGCGTGATTTACCACATGACGGGCCATCACGAGGATGCGGCGGATCTCGCACAGGAGACGTTCGTGAAGGCGTGGTCCGTGCTCAAGAGCTTCAAGGGAAACTCGAGCCTGTTCACCTGGCTCTACCGCATCGCCGTCAACAAGACCATCAACCACCTCAAGTCGCCCCGGAACCGGCGGCACGCGAGCTTGAACGACCTCGACGCGGGCGCGGAGAACGACCCGGCGCTCGTCGCGCTCGTGTCGGACAAGAACCCCCGCCGCGAGGCGGCGATCAACGAGTTGCAGGAGAGATTGAACGCGGCGCTGATGAAGCTGTCAGAAGATCACAGACTGGTTGTGACCATGCACGACATCCAGGGGTTGCCACACGATGAAATCGCCCAAATCCTCGAGTGCAATCCCGGCACGGTGCGGTCGCGGCTCTTTTACGCGCGCCAGCAGTTGCAGGCGTGGCTGTCCGACTACATGAAGTAACCAACCCGACGAACCATGGACCCTGCGCCCGAGAACTTCGACGCCCTCCGAAAGCTCCTCGCCCTCAAGGGCCGCGAGCAGCCGCCACCGGGATTCTTCGACCGGTTCACTTCGCAAGTGCGCGCGCGCCTTTCAGGACCGCAGCGTCCCTCACCTGCGACGCTGTGGCAGCGCATCGCCGAGAGCCTCGACGCGCGCCCGATGCTCGCGGGCGCCTACGGGCTCGCGGTCGGCGGATTGATGCTGCTCGCGGTGAACCTCCTCGTGAAGCCGGACTCCACACCTGGCTTCACCCAACAACCGCCGCCGGCGATGGAACCCGTGCCGGCACTGACGCCGGAGCCACCGACCTTCACGCCGGGAAGTCAGGCGACGATGCTGGCCAGCTCGAACGCCATGCCGCCGAGCTTTCTCGCGAATCCGGGCACCGGCACCGGAGTTTTCACTTTGCCGGCGAGCGCGACGAATCGGCAGTAGGTGGAAATCGGCGTAGGCTCAGTGCGAGTGGGCGCGGCCCGTTCCGCACAGGCCGCAAGAACTTGGCGTCCCCGAACACGACGGCGCGTCGCTGCCGCCCGCGGTCGTCGCCGCGAACGTGGAGAACTTCTTCGACAACTTCGTCGAGCTGCAGTGCGGGCACTCCGTTCCTTCCCATCGCGTCGAGCGCACCAGCACCTCGCTGTCCCTCCCGCAGTCCGCACAGTGGAATTCGTAAATCGGCATGCGGCGATGTTATCCGACGGAGACCTCGCGCTCAAGCCGCCGGACCCGCACGCGTTCACCAGAGATTGCGCAGCACTCCAAAAACGGCGACCGCCGCGATAAACGCTGCGACTCCGGCACGATGGTCGAACGGGCCGATGAAGCGCCGCCCGCGGCCGCGTGCCGCCTCGGCCACCAGCCACCACAGCACGACGGGCCCGACCATGAACAGCAGCGGATTCAATGCGAACGCAGCCCGCACGTTGCCGTGCAGGAGTTGATGCGTCGCGCGCAGCCCGCCGCAGCCGGGACAGTCCAAGCCCGTCATCCGCTTCAGCGTGCATTGGGGGTAGATGCTGTGCCGCGCCGGGTCGAAGAAAAACAGCGCGGCGAGCACCGCGAGCAGCACGGCAGCGGTCACGCATGCGGCCACCTTGCGCGCGTCGCGCGCACAGCGCGGAATCTCGGGAGGCGGCGCAGGCGCGGGCGTAGTCATGATTCGAACGCGCTGCGGACCCCGGGCCGTGTGAGCACAATCAGCGACCACACGCCGCTGAACAACCCGAGGCAGCAGCAACAGTCCGTGCACGGCACGATCATCACGATGGCAGCGGCAAGCGCCCAACCCCAGCGCTTCAGGTTCAGCATGCTGGCTGCGCCGAACACCGCCAGCCCGAACAGGCACGCGCTGAACACGATCGCCGGAATTTGCAGCGCAAGCCCGAGTCCGTGCTGCCAGCGAACCCACGGCGCGTCGCCGAATGGCTGCCATTGAAACGTGACCATGTTCAGCAAACCGCCCAGTTCCAGCAGAAGCCCGCACGAGGCGACGACGAGCAGGAACACCGCGGGCGCGCGGATTTGCTCACGGGCAGCTGCCCGCGCCGCGTCGTTCACCGCGACGACTCCGCGCGGGGCGGCCAGCAGCGGCGGCTGGGCTCCGGCCACGGGCGCAGGCCGGCCGTATCGCGCCTCGAGCGCCGCCGCGAATTCGGCGAATTCTCCGAGCAGCCTCCACTCGCTCGCGCCCTCCAGACGCACGCGCGACTGCGCATTGGCGCGCTGCTCGGCAATCCACTGGCGCAGCACGTCGCCCTCGACCGGGCCGTATTCCTGCCCGTCCGCGCCGATGAAGTGGTATTGGCTCATGGACTCGAATTGCCGCTGTTCGTGGCGGCGGGCAGATGACTCCGGATTGGCGAGTTGGAATCGCGGCCGCCGACACGGAGGATGACCCGGCTGGAAACTGAAAGTTACTGGAAATGCCCCCCGACGCGGGCTTCAGAGCTTGTGACCCGGAATATTGCACGTCGGCTCGTCGCTGACCCTTTTCCCGGGCGAATAGACACCGCCGGCGGGGCAAACCGGCAACTGCCTGTCACGAAGAAAAGCCAGCACGCCCAGTGGATCGTTGAGCGTGTAGGTATCGGAAGCCGACTTCTTGTTTTCCAGCGCCCACAGCTGCACCGCTCCGTCAATCTGCTTGAGATTGGCGATACAGGCACGCTGTTGCGCCGTGGTGCGGGCTTTCACGAAGTTGGGGATGGCAATAGCCGACAACAACCCAATGATCGGCACGGCGAGAACCAACAACCCGCCGACGACGATCAACGCAATCATCCCTCCGGACATCCCTTTGCCCTTCGCTGGCGCCGCGGCTGGCGCTGGAAACGGGGGCGGAGTTGCACCGCCGGGCACAACAACACCTGGCGCAGTCTCGAGTTTCACCCACCCCGCCGCACCCTCCCACCATGCGAGGTCCGACGGATGAAACCGGCCGCTCGCGAAACCCGCATTGATCTCGTCCGCTGTGAACTGGCCTAACTGCTGATTGTTGCGTGCGACGTGGATTTTCATGGGTGAATTCCTTTCGGTTGGGACGAATTATCGCGAGCGCACCTCCAGCTTGTCAATGCCGGGCCCGCAGCACGAATTCAAGCCGCGCAACACGCCCGCACGCAGCGAACAACCTCGTCATCCTGCCGCGGGAACACCGTGCGCAAGTCGAGCTTGAAGCGGTTCCCGCCGACGTAGCCGATGACCGGCGGCGAACCCGCGCGCAGCCTCGCCGCGAAGTCTGCAAGTGCGATGCCGTGGGGCAACAGGTCCACGGTCACCGACTCGATCACGGCCTGTGGCAACGTCCCTCCGCCCACCTGCGCCTTGCCCGTGCCTACGCTTGCCTTGATCGGTGCGCCCGCAAGCGCCGCGCAAATCTTCTCCGCCCGCGCGCGAAGTTCCGCCGGCGTGACGCGAAGCATCGCGTGAATCGGAGCGGCAGGCTGCGCGGGCGAGTGCAAATACTCGTCCGCGACGGTCTGCAAAGCCGAAAGAATGAGCTTGTCGCAGCGCAATGCCCGGAAGAACGGCTCGCGCTTGCACGCCGCCACGAACTTCGCCTTGCCCGCGATGATGCCCGCCTGCGGTCCGCCGAGCAGCTTGTCGCCGCTGAAGCACACCAGTTCCACGCCGCGCCGCAGCACCT
>Ga0233424_10002802_pt1 | contig 11852 bp, 10 predicted proteins | sample Watercolumn_Towu_FD_181011 | JGI IMG/M metagenome (GOLD analysis project Ga0233424, IMG submission 181011) | Freshwater microbial communities from Lake Towuti, South Sulawesi, Indonesia - Watercolumn_Towuti2014_125_MG | ecosystem: Environmental > Aquatic > Freshwater > Lake | place: Indonesia... | reverse complement strand
GGAGATTTCATTCCTAATGTGTCAAGTGTTCTTCCTAATAGTTTGATTGCCTTTTGGGCGTGAAGTTCTGTAACCAAATCACTGAGGTCTAGTCTTGCGTATGCTTCTGCTATGCGATACAAGTCCTGTAATGTCCTGTTATCTATGAGAATTGAGCCTTCTTCCTGTGAAAGGCATCTCAGATCTACCCAATACTTTTCAATCGCATCTGCTGCATCGTCTGTCAAAACAGGATTCTTTGTTCGTGCATAGTTTATGAATTTCTTGAGTTGTTCTGGTGGTAGTACATCTTGTGTAATTCCGCATTTTGTTTTCCTTATGTGTCTGGCAACTTCCAAGTCAAATTCCTTGTTTGGTATGTCCCTGATCAATATGATGATTCCGAATCTTGATAATAATGAATATGGCAGATTGACGTTCTCCTTTATGGATAACTGTGAATCCCACTGACTACCTCTTGGGTTTGCTGCTGCGAATATTGTAGTCTTGGCATCCCATGTTATGTTTATTCCAATTTTCCTTAGAGAGTATGTCTGGGTTTCAAGAACTTCATGCAGACCAGCCCTGTCACTTGGGTTCATCTTTTCAAACTCGTCTATACAACAAAGTCCGCCATTACACATTATCACACTTCCGGGCTTTGCAACACGAGTACCATCACTTAGGTTGTCAACGCCTGCACAGAGTCCGCTTTGTGATGCAGATTTGCCACTTGTATAATCAGACCTCTGTGTTGCAGAAGTACAGAATTTCAGAAATTGCGTCTTTGCAACGCCAGGATCCCCCATTAACAGGACATTGATATCGCCTCTTATTGTAGAAGTCTGAACACCGCCAAGAAGCCCAATGGTCAAGGATTCCCTTACAATTTCATGTCCTTTGATTTGCGGTGCGATTGATGATATTATTTTTGACTTGTCCATCTTGTGAAATTCTTCCTTTTCTTCTTCAGTTGGCATTATGACTTTGGAAGTAGATGTGCTTAATTGTTTGATGTCCAAGACACGTTTGAAAGTTTCATTCTTTGGATTCACCCTGACGCTTCTAATCACCCCGTTGATCTTTATCTTTTCACCTGGCTTTAATCTGTATACATCATCTTTGAATACAAATGCCGTCATTGTTATGGGGTTGGTGGCACTGTCCTCTCCAAAGAGGAACTTGCGTACAGTTTCCTTGTCATGCTGTATTACGTTGAGCCCTGTGCCACATTGTTCGCATATATTTGGAAATGTGAAATGTCGCCAATCTTTAAAATCATCCAGTCTTACCTGCTGTTCGTCTTTGCATTTGGGACACTTGGTGACAACAAATATACTGTAATGTTCTATTTCGGATATTCCCATTATCACTCCTTCCATGAGTAGTTTTTCGTTGCCCTCATCTGTCCCGTCTAGTTCTGCAAACGTTTTTATGTAGAACCCGTCATCAAACTTTTTCAAATTCTTCCAACAACTCCTTTACACGTCTGCGTTCCAATGAATTATTTTTAAGTATCGACCTTAATATGTTTATGTTTAGGTTATCTAAATCGCCTTTGACAAGTCTGCAAATTCGCCTGCTTGGACATTCTTGTGACTTGACGAACTGGTTAAAACTGGGTTCATGTTCTTTTGGGATATAGATGGTAAAGCGCATTCATCTTTAATACGAGGTCTGCTATTTGAACGTTTTCTCCCTCTTGTTATATCCTTGCAACATGGACATACTATTACCTCACGGCCATAAAAAACACCACATCTTGTACACCTTCTGTTGACATCATAAATGATCCTTGACTTGGTTTTATTTTCAAATCTCTTACAGATACCTTTACATATTCTCATGTTTTCTTATTTTTGTACAAGTATTTATAGTAATCCATTACATGGTACTCTTGAATCCTATTTTCTGATATTAATCTGAATCTGGACTCCAATACAAACGCCTCGCTATTGTCCAAGTATTCTCCTCATTTTTTCATCTAATGCCTCATTTAATGTCTTCCCACTTGCCTTTATGTCCCTTAGATTGAGAACGATAAGTTTTATTCGGTTTGAGAGATATAGGTCGTTGCGCTTTTCAGTTGTAGCTACCTTTCTATCATGCACTGCACCGTCAACTTCTATGATAATCATTCCGTATTTTCCCACATATAATAAATCTGGATTCTTCCACCTGTAATGCGTACCCTTTGGAACACACTCCATTATTGCTACTAGATTATCTTCACTTCCAAACCCAAGATACCATTCCCTTTTGAATGGCAAATGCCATCTCTTTTTGATGTGTCGGTTAAGATTGATTAGCTGTTCCGTGTCGGATTTGCTTCTTTGTTTCTTTTGTCCGTGTCTTATTCCAGATTGAGTCCTAGGCGTTCTGATGCAACTCGTTTATCTGGGTAACAAATAAATCGCCACTTGTCATTGAGAATGTCGTGAATGTGACTCTTGCGTGTAACGTACTTGTGCCAGTTGATGCCCAATGAACTCCAGATTCCTTTATCGAAATAGGAACTGCGGAAACATTGGAATCCTGCCATAACATACCATACTTTGCCGTAGTGCTTACGACCTTTCTTTGCCCGTTAGTTGCATACGATCTTCTAGCATAAGAACCACCGGAGTCCTCAGCACCAAGTGAAATATCCGCCTCGGTTGGTGTCGTACTTGATGTTCCTATTGAGTTATGTGTAAGCGTGGTTGATACTTCACCAGTATCTCTTTTTGCACTCTGACCAAGTCCGATTGTCGTGATTATATTGTAAGCGTTCTCATAAAAGATTGGTCTAGCAGTAGTGGTTTTTTTATTATATAGGTCATTAAGCAATTCATTCTGATATTTTTCTATCTCATCAATTATATATTGTGGTCTGAATGTTATCTCGTTTCCTTTAAATGCTGATACAGTCCACATATCAGTTTTACACGAAACGTGTTCTGATCCGGGATTAAACTCTACCTGTAATCTGTCTGGATTTCTTCCATGATTCGCAAATACTGTCTTGAGAACCTGATCTAATTCTACCATTCGGCAAGCACTCGTTTATCCTCAAGGTTGTACAAACCAAGAACTTGTGCTGATGTCATGGTTTTTAGTGCGGTTTCCATAGCATTTGCTTCCCATTTATAGACCTGAATCTCCTGTCCCTTGTTTCCATGCTCGAATATGAAGGTAGACATGAAGGATTCCTTGTGGTCTATTCTCGTTATTTTAACCATAAATAGTTCCCACAGTTACATGATATATGAAGTTTTCCATATTTTGTTCTTCCTGTGTAAGTGTTACCACACTCACATTTGCCTCTCTGAAGATGTATATAGTTCCAACATTCATTGCAAAAGTGATTCCCATCCCACTTGTTCCTCAAGTATTCTATGTAAGAAATGACCTGTTTTGGATTCTCACAGTCCTGACACCTGTCACAGATATATTGATCTCCAGATAACCTGTTTACAAGATACAAGTTAATCGCTTCCTAATACTGTCAGGTTAGAATCTACTGCCTGTGTTGATTGTGAAGATAGAGCTTGGAATCGGTTTGATTGGTTTGAAGTGTTAGACCATTTGCCTGCTAATTCAGATCGTGATGGTGCAGTTCCAGCACCAGCGGTGTTTTGAAAAACCGTTTGTGCTATTACCAGTTTTTCTTCTGTGGAGATATTTATCATATAATAAACCACTAAAGATTGCCCTGCATAATCAAGTGGATACCCTGTGTTAAGATTATTATCACTCGTGAGTAATCCATCACTACCACCGTCTTTTGATAAGCGTTGAGCATAGTTATTACTAGTATCAATAGAGTTATTCCCAAACCTTAATTGCGTTGTTTGGTTTGCTGTGAATATGGAATTAGTCAATTCCTGTATAAATTTTGTGGGAGTTTCAACAGATATTGTGTTTGTAATAGATGCGCTTACAAGTGTGTTTGTTCCGAGTTTTTGCCAAGCCATTCTAATCACTCCCCCATACAACTATGCTTGAACCACTAGCATAATCTGTAACATCATTATTGAATAAAGATACCTGAGTAATTTGGTTAGAAGTGTTAGTCCACTTACCTACACCCTCTGTACGTTTAGGAGCAGTTCCAGCACCAGCGGTGTTCTGTATTAATTCATTCCCGATTACAAGTTTTTCTTTTGATGCGGTATTCACAATAAAGAAATTCAAAAACATTGGTGATGATGAGTTTCCTTGTTCCCCACCCCAAGCACCCGAAAATGCTGTATATCCACTATCAGTTCCTCCATTTGCGTTCAACCTCATGGTATAATTGCTTCCAGAGTCAGAATTAAATCGTAATATTCTGTTAGTCGAACCACTTGATTTTAGATATGCTTGAACCCAGAGATATTTCTTTGCTGTTATCGTGCCACTTGATAATGTATTACTACTAGAGTTAAGTGTGACATTAGCCAACTCAGTCCAGAAATTATTCGTATGTGTGTCTGCTGGATCCCAACCGAGTACGACTAATTCTGAACCACTTGCATAATCACCACTCTCTGGATTAACAAAATTCATTGCATTTATAGGATTACTCGTCTGAGAATGTTTATTAGCAAACTCTGTTCTGCCGGGTGCTGTTCCAGCCCCAGTAGCGTTTACTCTAACTGAGTGACCTAGAACTAGTTTTTCTTTGGTCGCAAAATTTGAAACATATCCAACACTAAATTCGCCTACATCTTCATTATCTTCATTTATTGGCATATTGCTTCTTGGTGCGGATGTAACAGAGCCACCATCAGCTCCACCTCTATATGCATAATTATTACCTGTATCAGAATTAAATCTTAACATCTGCCTGATTTGTCCACCTGTTGCATATGTGCTACCTAAAATCATATAATATCTCTTATTTGTAAGTGACGAAACTGTGATGGTATCAGACGATGCTCCTAGTGTTGTTCTTCCTAATTCAACCCATCCACCAACACCGACTCCTCCACCTGCAGCGTTTTTAGTCTGTAATCCACTTCCTAGACCAAGGAAGTTCTGTAAATATGGAAAGCTCAACTTGAATTGGATTTATTAGTAGAATATTCTACTAGGATTCCAAGCACCTCACAATCCACACCAAGGTTATCACTTGCTACATCTCGTGTTAATTGGAATATAACGTTATCGCCTGCTATTGGGCTTCCTGCTATGGTTATTGCGGAACTATATGATGTTACATGGACATCGTTGTCTGCTATGTATGTATCTGTTACGTTTTGTGCAGTTCCAAATGCTGTATCTAGTGGATCATCATCACTTCTTGCCAATCCTTGTAAATCAAAGTCTATTGTCTGGGCTGAACTGCCACCTGTACAAGTCCAGTATAACTTGAATCTAACAGTTCCAGCATCCCAGTTTGCTGGTGTTCCCCAGTTGAATTGAGAATATTCTTGAGTTGTAGTATCAAAGTTAAAACTTGAAACCATTACCTTATTGGTGGTTGTTTCTCTTGATGTATAAGCTGCACCACCTGTGGTTCTTGTGTACATCGCACCTGCTGGAATCCATAATTCATGTGTTCCTACTGATCCTAGATTTACATTGTTGTTATTCTTGGCATAAACTGTACAAGTCTGACTGGAACTCAGATTGGATGCGTTAAATGCTATCTTTTTTGTAGGAGTAGTAGCATCGACTATGTTAAAAGCAGAATGATAAATATTGGCTACTTCGGAAGCCGAACCGTTAAGGAAATTGCTAATCTTGTTAGTGGCTTCACCGCCAAATGTAGTTGCCGTACTTGCTGATGCGCCTGTAATTGTATCGAATGTCATGACTTTATTTCAATTTGTTTTATTTAGAGAAGTATTATATAAGTGCATCTATATTGTCTGATTCCGTGGCATTTCCTATGAAATGTAGAGCTGCAAGTTGTCCTGATTGTCTTATCCTTGCGTTGCTATGGTAATCTGTCCTTGCGGTGGAATCAAATACGTTACTTTGGAACTCCCATAGGGCTATTGAGCCACGAATGAATTTCTCAAGTATTCCTTGACTGTTTGTAGCACCGAAATATGCAGGTTCGGAGTTTGCAAGTGAGCCAGTAATTGCACTTGTGCTTGCTGTTCCTATTGATACTCCATCTATGAATACCTCAACATTTGGACTCGTTATAATAGAGTAGTTATTGGGATCAAAGTCAGTACAGGCTGAGCAATAGTCTGACGTTATATCAGTGGAATTGATTATTATAGAGTGCCAGGAGCCGTCAAATATGTTTGTCGCACCTGTTATTGTAGCATCCATAGAATTTGATCCGTCTGCCATTACTATCCTTACACCTGAATTTTGTGTAGTGGTGTTATAGTTATTCGTGTCGAAATCAGTACAGGCTGAACAATAGTCCTGATCAATATTGCCTACTAGAGATACTGTAAGTCCAGCATTTAGTGTTGATGGTGATGTCATGTAATTGTTTGGATCAAAGTCAGTACAGGCTGAGCAATAATCGTTTATGAGGTCTGATACCCTTTTGGAGTATATAACTTGTTCACCCTGATCCACTCCATTTCCTTTGAACCAAAATGCCATTCCAAACGATCCAGTTGTCAAGTCTAATGCGTTACCTGCATCCGTTAATGTGTAATATTGTGTTCCAGTAAATGTCGCACCTGCGCCATTCTTCTTGTCAGTTGGAAATGTCAAGGTTCCTGACAAGGTTACTGTATATGGTATCGGTGTTGTTGTTGCCGATTGTGGTATTATTGTGATTGAACTTGAAAGCCTGTTTCTAGTTTGTGATGTTACGGCTGTTATATCCAGACCAGTTGAGGCTGTATTAGTTCTCTTTCTAAAATGTGGACTGAGAATGATACGTTCCTTAAGACTGGAATTTTCTGGATCTGGGAATACTAACGGATTTAATATTGATATGAGTTTATTGATGTCATCACGGTCACTGTTACCGCTTCTCCTAATGTAATTTGAAATATCAGAACTCATAGGAACTCATCCAGTTGTAATTCTATTTCCCTTACTCCCTGTTCTAGATTTGTGCAACCCATAGACACCCCTATTATGTTTGCCTTTGTATTAAGACCTGTTTTAGAGTCTACCAAAGTACAGAATGTGTTTAGTTCTATACGATCCTCTATGGGACTTACCTTTACACTAGAATACATTCTTCTCTGTCTGCCAAGAAGATCTCCTGCCTGTAACAGTGTCTGCCTTACCGTCTGTTCTTCCATGTCTGCCCTTATAGGGAACATCCTCTCTCTAGGCTCTGATAACTGTGATGCGACATAGGTGTTCTCAAGTGTTGATATTAATCTCCTTGCGTCATAGATGCGAAATGCAGGTGCACCTACTCGGGTATTCCAAGTTGTTCCATCTGATGAGTCGTAGTAGTTGCTAGTTCCAGTTTTGTAATCCACATTGAATGTATTTGTTGAAGTCCCGAATTTGTGAAACACCAAGAAAAGGTTTTCGTTCGGTGTGACATCAAGTTTTGGCTTGATCGGTATCTCAAACCATTCTGATGGCGTGGTGGTTCCCAAGTTTTTAAGTGTTGTGTTGTTTAATAAAATTGACCGCCTTACATCATCTGGTTCTGGATAATGTGGTGGAGATGTAGTTCTTCCCCAAATCTCTACCTTTCCGTCTCCTACAGGTGTTCCAGTCTTGGTTGACCTGATGGCTATCTTGAATATATTATCGCTTGGAACTGTAAATGGTATTGCCATGAATTTTGTGTCTAGGTTGAAAGCTGCGTTTGGTGTCTGGTTGTCATAAGATACCAGATTGGGACTAAAGTGACCATAGCCATGTATGAAAGAATACCATGTGTCTGCACTCGTGTCTGCCCATGATAATGGACTGTTCAGTATGTATCCAAGTTTTCCTGCATCCCAGTTGAGTGTCTTTGAGCTTGACAAATCATTGGTAAGTAAAATACCAGAGTCGTGAGTTCCTGGATCCTGTACTATCAATGCACGGTCTTGATTTATGTGCCAAGTTGAATTTGTGATTCCTACCAAGTTTGATATTATCTGGGCATAGGAAGCAAGTGTATAATTGACCTGTGCAATTTTAATAGCAGTACAGTCCTCACATATGCCGTTCCCTGTAGTGCTGGTCTGTGCAGTTATACTTGATATTTTGGATATATTGTCGTCTACTTGGTGATCCTTGTCCTCAAATATATCGAGTAACAGTTTGTCTATCCTAGTGGCTGTGTCAGTGTCATCTAGTGTTACTCCATCACTTGCTTTCTTTTGCGCCCTGTAAATCCTTGATATTCTTTCCCTTAAAATGATACCCCAGCCAACACAGGTGAGAGTAACAACCTGTAATGATGTACTTGGTCTCTCTATTACAACATCTTTGATCTTGCCATAAAACGCCCTGTACTTGGTTGCCAGTGTGTGACCAAGATATATCTGAATACTCCATTCCCTTGATATTACGCTGGGCCTGTTTACATCTGTAGAATCTGTGAATATATTAGAGTGATCATGGATAACAAGTCCTGCATTTCCAAAATCATCTCCAAGTCCAAGATTTATTGACAGACTTGATAATCTAAAGTCCTGTGTTGGATTGGTTTGTAATTGCTTTGAAGTGAATGTATATACAATGTCTCCACTCTGATTGGTTATAAAGACCTGAGGATGTAATGCCCTAGGGTTATATCCAGATGCTAGACTCATATCACTGTAGCACCAGTTGAGATCTGCCCTAATCTGTCAATATACCTTAGTTGGTTATCTACGTCATCATAAGTGAGTGGATTTGTTATGCTTTGATATAATTGTGATGTTGATGTGATTCCCAGTGGTGATACTCTTGTTAAGAGTTTTTGTGATGCCATAGCTGATAATGACTCATAGTGTTCTCTTGCTGCATTGAATCTGTTCACTGCGTGTTGATTTACAGAGTCTATAAATTCACGAGATGGTGACTTTACACCCCTGATTAGGTTTTGATCTACTGCTACTGATGGTGGGATTGGTACGTTTGCAGCAAATCCAAGATAACTTAACATCTCGTTTAATCGCAATGTATTTTCTATATTTGCAAGATAATAACTTGGATCATCAGCCCAGAGACTACCTCTACGACCACCACCATGTCTACCACGTCTAGCCTTTGATGAGCCAGATGCCCGATTTTTTGAAAATGCCGATGCTGGGCCAGCTCTAGATATTCCCATACCCCTAACCTCTAATTTTCCAGCTCTTATATCTCTCAATGTGTTTGCTCCAAGACCTGCTACTGTTGCTATCTGGTTTCTGTTTAACTCAGATGTGGTAAATGTCTGACCTTTCCAAAATGCGCTCTGATAATGAATTTTATTGGCTATCGTTTTAAGATTGTTGATTGCCTGTGCACCATATCCTCCCAATGCACTGTTCTTTCCCAATGGTTTAATTGCTTTTTCGACCCTTGTTATATTTGGCCCAGATGTGACTTCTTTTAACCTAGCCCGCAATATTTCCACCCGTCTCCAATTTCCTGCAAGAATTTGCTGTTCCATTTCTGATATAATTATCGCCATCTTGTTCTCCATTTTGATTAACTCTATGTTGGCGGTAAACTCCGAAACTGATTGATCTACATTATCAACCCCAATCATTACACCTCTAAAAGGTTGATAGCCTATGAACTCTGCTCTTTTATCTCCAACTGTTCTTTTGATAAAATCTCTTGTGAAGCTACCTTGTAAAGCTGATGTTGTCGCCTCTTCGAATAAGAAGCGTGGATGAAGCTTTTTTTTTAATGCCAAGATTTCCTGTTCTAGTTTTAATGTGTTACCCTTGATTTTATTACCTTTCTCAGTCGATTCGTTTAGTTTATCCTGAGCAAATGCCATCTTTTTAATTACTTCAAGTTCAGTAGCAGATAAATCATGCCTTTTTCCAACCAAATTAATTGATTCCTCTAAGATTATATTATTATCACGTTGTTTTTCACCCAATAATTTATCCATATCAATTATATTCTTTTTACTACTCATGACATCGCTAACGTATGACAAATATCTTTGACGTTCTTCATCGGTAGCCAGTATTGTTGATGGACTAAGACCAGATGCTAGACTTGATGCCAAAAATCCCCTTCTCTGTCTAGCACTTTCCTCCGCTGCATCTTGATCCATTTTCATCCTTGCCCTGTTTACGTCTTCTACTGTTTTCAATTCCTCGGAATAATATGACTTGAGTTCTGATTTTAATTTGGCTTTGCTTTCAGGAGTGAACTTGGATAAATCTGGTGCTTGGAACATTCCAAATGATAATGCCTCTGCTAACTTGTTGCCGAATACCTCTAATTCTGAACCACGATCAATCACTAAATCTAAACTCTTGCCGAACTCATCGGTAGCAGTTTTAACATTTCCAAATCTTGTGTAAAGATGATCGACGGTTCCATCCATTTCATCCATCGCACGGCCAGTCTGAAATAGACCAATAGATAGAAAGCCCAGACCGACAGCCACACCTGCGGTCTTTGCACTCATTCCACCTAATGTTCCAATTACACTATTCCCTGCACCGCTTAACTTTCCAAGTGATCCAGCAGATTCCATATTGGCTCTGGATGATGCAATATTAGCAATAGCATTTTTGTAATATGATGCTGTTAATGCTTCATTGACTTTGAGAAGATTTTCTTTTACAGTAGTTAAGACAAGAGTTGATTTGGTTTCATCTGCCTGTGCCACTGTGACAGCTTTTGTTGCAGCAGCTTGTGCCAGAGCCCTTGTTGCAGCTAAGGACTTGAGTCCAACCAATGTCTGCATTACACCAAAGACGCTGTTTGCAACGTTTGAGGCAAATAAGATATAAGTGTCATTTACCTGACCTTGGGCAAGTTTTAATCTTTCCTGTTTGTTGGCAAGTTGTTCTGATGCTGTTTCTATTTCATTCATAAGGAGTATAGCTTTCTCTGATCCCCTGCCGTTCTTCTCTATTTCTTTGTTTAATTGTAAAGTCTTTCTTGCAAGTTGATCTTCTGCACGTTCTACTGCTACCATGCTTTGTCTGACCTGATACTGAACCCTGTGTAAGTTGCCAATTGATGTATATAGTTGTGCTACTGCTGTAGATGCGTTAAGCGCACCTTGGGCAAAGGTAGTCCAACTGAAAGCCTTGATTCCTGTGTCTAATTGCTGTGATACCTGTGAAGTAGTTTTGACTTCATTTTGAAATTTCTGTAGACTGGAAGTGACTGCAGACATTTGTTGCTGTAGGTTGGCTATATCAGCCTGAATCTTAATAATTATCTTATCGTTAGCAGACACGAATAAATTCAGTAGTTTTAAATAAAAGGAAGTTTATGTTTTCCTTCTACGCCCTATTCTTGTTGTGATTCGCTTCCTTCCTGAATATACTATTCTTAGACTAGACCTTCCCCTGCCCCTCTTTTTAATATATCTTAATCCAGTAAGACCGACAATATTTGATGGGGTTCTGACTCCTTTCACCCCCGCAGGCACACTACTACTAATAACACCTGGTGATACATTTGAATAATATGGGTGTGATGCCCTCATTAATTTCCGCATTACCCCATTTGCATTATTACCTATAACAGTTAAAACCTGAACTAGGAAATCATTTGCTTTAGTTCCAGGATGATGTACTTCGACACGAAATACATCTTGCCCTGTCTTTGGATCTACCCAATGGAGAAAACCACTTGGATTTCTAGGTCTTATTGTATGTGGTTTTGTACCACCAACCAGATATTTTGCCTTTTTTGCTTGCTCTGGATCATCTATTGATATTGTAATAGTATCATGTGTTCTACCTGTTTCATGCCATGATGCTGCAAGTTTACCTGTTTCCTTTGGCGTATTGAGTTGTAAAAGCCTTATAGTTTCCTTTGAGATAATGTCTAAGAACTGTTTTTGAAGATCAGCTGCACCT
>Ga0233424_10002798_pt1 | contig 11858 bp, 12 predicted proteins | sample Watercolumn_Towu_FD_181011 | JGI IMG/M metagenome (GOLD analysis project Ga0233424, IMG submission 181011) | Freshwater microbial communities from Lake Towuti, South Sulawesi, Indonesia - Watercolumn_Towuti2014_125_MG | ecosystem: Environmental > Aquatic > Freshwater > Lake | place: Indonesia... | reverse complement strand
GGCGGTAAAAGAAAATAATAGGCAAACAGCGCGCCTGCAATAAACAGGGTCGGACCGCCGATTACAATCGGAGCGAGGATGCTTTTTTCGCGCTTGGTGAGACCAGGCGAGACGAATCTATTGATCTCGGTCAAAATCAAAGGCGAGGCTGCGATAAGGGCCAGATAGAACGATACTTTAAAAAAAACCAGTAGGGGCTCTTCCATTGTCAGAGCTTGAAACTGTATATTGCCAGCAGGCTTTTGCAAAAAACGCAGCACGGACTTGGTGAAAAAGAGACTGACTATAAATGCCACCCCTACATAGGCTACGGACCTGATGATGCGCCAACGTAGCTCGTCGAGATGATCGACTATTGTCATGGTGGCATTTGGGTGAGAGTCGGTCTCGCTGTCCTCGGTCAGATCCGTGATCGCATGAAACTCTTCATTTTCATTTTTTTCAGTCACGGTGGACATCGGGCCTCGTTTTAATAAAACGGTCATGTAGGGCCAGTGAAGCCGCTATGGAAACGTTGAGCGATTCGATAGATGACGGTTGCATGGCAATTGTAACTGTACTATCGGCGGCTTGCCTCATATTTTGACTGAGACCTTTGCCTTCGTTGCCAAAGACCAGAGCACAGCGTGATGGATAGACAAAATTTTGCATTTCCTCGCCTGGTATATCAAAACAAATGAGATCTACGCCACTGGCTTTGCAAATCTCGATCAGATGGCCCGGCTCGATATCCGTATAGACTGGCAGGCTAAAGAGAGCACCCATGGCAGCTCTTACGGCTTTTGGGCTATAGGGGTCGCAGGAACCGGTGGTCAGGATCAATCCGTCGCAAGCAAAAGAAAGAGCGCTGCGTATGGCTGTGCCCAGGTTGCCGGGGTCTTGTATTTGTTCGAGAACAAGAAAGGTGGTGAGTTGGGTGCTGCCGCCTGCCTGACTCAGCTCATGCAAGGCCGCTCCTAGATCCGCACGAGGCATTATTGCCGTAGCGAGCATGCCTGGTGGACTACTTAAAGTGCTGATGCCGGACATGATCTTGTCCGGCACTACCAGATACTCTGCATTAACTGCGTGATGCTCCAGTTTTTGCGCAATTTCACCTTGCGCAAACTGTGCATTAAAGCTTGTCTCGGTCAAGACCACAGTCTTTATCACTACACGGCGCTCGAGCGCCTCGATCAATATCTGCTCGCCTTCCAAAAGGAAAAGCCCGGATTGCTCGCGGGCTTTTGAATCCTTGAGTTGTCTGATGAGCTTGATCCGATCATTATCTTTGCTAGCGATCGATTGAAAATGTAAGCTCACAGCCAGCCTTTATTTTGCTTTGACTTCGAGACCCTTCTTGGCTTGTTCTGCCAGTTTGGCGAAGGCGTCTTTGTCGACTACTGCTAGATCAGCGAGCATCTTGCGGTTGATGTTGATATTGGCTTTTTTGAGTCCATCTACCATACGGCTATAGGACAGGCCATGTTCGCGAGCACCGGCATTGATACGGGTGATCCACAGGCTTCTGAAATCACGCTTCCTTTTTTTACGATCACGGTAAGCGTTCTTCCAGGCGATCATCACTGCTTGGTTGGCAGCAATAAAGAGTCTGGATTTGCTGCCACGAAAACCCTTTGCAAACTTGAGGATTTTTTTGTGGCGTTTCTGGAGGACGTTGCCTCTCTTTACTCTGGGCATTATTTGCTCCTTCTTCTAATAGAAGTCGTTTCGGCCGGTCATCGGAGAGGAGTATTCCCTGAGACCTAACCACTTAGAACTGTGGACGAAGAACTGGTCAGATGGCCCGACTTAGCGCAGGTATTTGCGGTAAGGGAACATCTCGAGTACATGCTCTACTACGTCGGGGTGCACTTCGGTGCTACCGCGCAGGGAGCGTTTCTTCTTGGCTTTCATCCATTCGTTCAAGTGGCGCTTGCCAGCCTGCCTACGCAAAACCTTACCGGTACCGGTGATTTTGAAGCGGCGGGCAGCAGCCTTATTTGTTTTCATCTTAGGCATTGCGCTTTGAACCCTTATTTGTTGATTGCAGACGACGCTATTTGCCCTTGGTGGGCAAAGGCGAGAGGATCATAATAACACTCTTGCCTTCTAGTTTTGGCTCTCTGTCAATCATTCCTAAATCTTTAACTGCATCGCTAAAGCGATCCATTAATGCCAAGGCCATGTCGGCGTGCTGCATTTCACGGCCTCGGAGCACGATCAAGACTTTTATCTTGTCACCATCCGTTAAGAACTTTTGCGCGCTCTTGAGCTTGACCTGAAAATCGTGATCTTCGATTTTGTAGCGCATCTTGATTTCTTTCACGTCTACGACGTGATGCTTGCGCTTACTTTCTCTGTTTTTCTTTTCTAATTCGAATTTGTGGCGGCCATAATCGAGGATACGGGCCACTGGCGGATTAGCATCCGGTTGTACGAGCAAGAGGTCGAGACCTTTTTCGCGAGCCGCAGATAGAGCTTCGCGTGTTGGCACAATCCCGAGTTGACTACCGTCTTCGCCGATAAGTCTCACTTCGCGATCACGAATCCTTTCGTTGAGCGGTGGGAGATCTCGTCTGTTATCCGGACGACGGGGGTCATTACTATTTGTGCTCAAGCTTTCCTCTCGTTAGACTCAGAAATAAAAAATTTGCCGAAGGTGGGACTTGAACCCACACGAGCTTGCGCTCACTACGCCCTGAACATAGCGTGTCTGCCATTTCACCACTTCGGCATAAAGCAGGCAACGAAAAAATTGTACAACAAGTAGTCGCGCAATAGTTGCCTGCTTGGTTTTTGCTTTAACCTTCAGCCATATAAGGCATGAGGGCTATATCGCGAGCTCGCTTGATCGAAACAGTCAAAGCTCTTTGGTGCTTTGCGCAGTTGCCGGAGATCCGTCTGGGAAGGATCTTGCCGCGTTCGGTTACAAACTTTTTCAAGCGGTTGGGGTCTTTGTAGTCGATAAACTCTACTTTGTCGGCGCAGAAGCCGCAGGTTTTGCGGCGACGGGGCGCTTGGCTATCGGAATTCATTCTGCCCATCTATCCAGGCTCTCCTATGAAAAACAGTCTGATACTCAGTTTTGAAAATGTCTAAAACGGGATTTCGTCGTCGGAGGAAAAGATCGCATCGAGATCCTCTCCCTTGGCAGGTGCTTGTGCTTTGGCTTTGCCCTTGGCTGCAGATGGTGCCTTGGGAGCATCATCGCCAGGCTGGGCGGCCGAGCCCGAACCAGAAACCGTGTTAGAGAGGTTTTCCACTGCGCTAGCGTCCACTTCGACATCGCGGCGCTTTTGGCCGTCCTGGCTTGTGTAATTGTTTATTTGCAGGCGGCCATCCACTGCCACTACATCGCCCTTTTTGATTTCGTTGGCGCAGCGTTCTGCTAGGTCGCGCCAGGTAATCACTTTGACAAAATTAGTGTCGGTGGTGCCATCTTGACGATTTTGCGAATCTACTCCGAGAGTAAACTCGGTGACAGCAACGTTGGTATTTGGTGTAAAGCGCTTTTCGGGTGCCTTTACCACGCGTCCGCTAAGAACAATTTTGGCTAAGCTCATGGAAAACTCCTTTTTAAGCCTTTTGAGCGGTGCTCGCTTCGACTACGACGATCAGAGAACGGATGATGTCTTCAGAGAGAGTCATCATTCTTTTGATTGCAGTAATCGAATCAGGCTTGGCCTTGAAGCTGATGACGACGTAATAGCCGTCGCGCATCTTGTTTACTTCGTAGGCCAGACGTTTTCTGCCTTTCTTGTCGACTGAGTCGACTGAGCCGCCCTGAGCCTTGATAAATTCTTCGACAGCGTTGATCGAACGATCTACGGCGTCTTCATCGAGGTTGGGACGGATGATGAACATAGTTTCGTAAGAAACTGGTTTCTTTTCGGTCATGTTTATCCCCTATGGTCGATTAACGTCCTGCTAGCAGGCAAGGGATTGCCTTCTAATGCAAAGGGCTCATAGTAGCATTTTCCCCATTGATATTGGCTCAAAGAGCCTTAGTATTACGAGAATGTAAGTACCGGGCACCTTGTCTTTGCGTTAGAATCACTTTATGAGAAAAATCTTTCCAAAATCGCTCTTCTTGCTTAGCCTGCTGTTATGCGGAGTCCAACTGTCGGCCTCTGCTCGCGAACAGTCGCAGATGCAACACCCCGATGGACCACCACCGACAGGTCCTCTGGGCTCAGGCTTTTTTCAAAATAACGCTCCTGGAGGTGCCAGCAATGGCGGCATACCAGGTTTGATGCAGCAAGCAGCAATGGGCAATCGCAACAGTCTCATGACCAATCCTCTTGCTCGCAATGAGATGGTGCAACAAATATTGTCTACTCGAATACCAGTAGGGACAGTACTCACTGGGGTTTTGACCGAGGATATATCCAGTAAAAAGAGCGTACCAGGCGACCTCTTTTATATAGTACTGCCTGACGGATTTTATCTATCCGGACGTGAAGTGGTGCCAAGGCAGTCTATCGTCGTTGGCAAGATAGTCGGTGTCGTTGCTGCTGCCATGCACAAGAGAGGTGGTCAGCCCGGGCATGTAGAGTTGGGTCTGACTACTCTACAGTTTCCTGATGGTCGCAGCTGCAATTTTACCGGCAATATCGAACGCAATCCTGCACACGATATGAAGACCGCTCCGACAGTACGCAATGCTGCAATGAACATCGGTGACTACGGCAAGCAATTGACCTCGATGGTTGGATCGTTCGGATCAGGCTTCGGTTTTGTCAATGCCAGACGCAATCGCGGACGTGATCTCCTTTTAGAAAAAGGCGAGATGGTGCCGATCCGTGTCACGCGCTCTATCGATCTCACTCAAATGAGCCCACCTACGATCACGAGTCCTCCGGCAGCAATGGGCGCTCCTTCCGCCATGCAAAGCCCGCCTGCTCTTACGACACCGCCGCCGGCACCACCTGTGGTACCGACGGCGAATCCCGCGTTTCTACCTAAAGAATTACCCGATCCCTTTTAGACTTATTCTTCGGTCTTGGGTGAGCTGTTTGTGCCACCGGATTTGTATTCGGCGAGATGTCTCCAGCCCTGGTGCAAGATCAGTTGATAAGCGTAGACCTGTTCCAGCCAGCGTCTTTCGCCTTCTGGCAGATCCGGTCTCTCCAGGCGGCGCTTGAGAGAGCCAGTGATCAGCCTGGTTTCTTCGATTGCTTTGCGATACGAGCGCACTGGCTTTTGCATCTGCGCCCATGGAGTCGGGTCCTGATGGCGAGGTTGGGCCGCCAGAGCAACGGCGCGTGCCTCTAGTCTTTCTTGCTTTTCGCGCTCGAGTCTTTCCTGTCTTTCTTGACGCTCCAGAGATCTATCGGATCTCTCCTGCCTTTCGGCTCTTTCCGGTCGCTCTGACCTTTCAGATTTTTCCGATCTTTCCGATCTTTCTGATCTTTCTGATCTTTCACGCTCGGGAGCCAGAGCAACAGCCTTATCATCTCCGCGCTGCTTGTTTAGCACTTGTTGAGCGATGGGGTTTTCGATGACTTTTTTGTGTTTGTCTCCGCCTCTACGACGCTCTTTGCGCTTAGCGCGATAGCATTCGAGGCAGTCACGCAATCTAGGATTCATGTGTTCAAAGGTCTTGCCACAAGTCTGGCAAGTCAACGAATGCTTGGATTTGTCACCATCTTCGCCTACATCGGCATCTTCGTCACCGTTTTCGTTTTCATCGCCGGTGGTATCAGAAGCTGGAGAATTCTCATCATCTGATTGCATTTCGTCAGCATCATCAGAGTGGCGGCTCTTGCGGGCCTTAACCCGTCTGGCATCCAACGATTTGGCTTCGTTGTCTGATATTGATTCTTCTTCTTCGTCTTCTGCAGATTCTTGATCCTGGTCTACTTCCCTGGCGGCCTTGCCTTTTTTGCCTCTGAGAGCAGATTTGCCGCGCACCTTAGCCTTGCTACGAGCAGCTTTGGGAGTTTCTTCTTGTTCTTGGTCGTCTTGTTCGTCGATTTCGGCTTCAACGTCCTTGTCCTTGGCCTTGGCTTTGACTTTGGCCTTGGGTTTTGCTTTGGACGTCTTTGCGTCGCCCTTGCCCTGTCTCAATTCATCCAGACTTTCGAGCACCTGAGGGTTAGTGAGACCGTCTTCTTTTAGTTTGCGGATCTCTTGCAATTCGATTAGGGCTTGTGCGGGCAAGACCTTGATACCGTTTTCGTCGGTTGCGGTATCTATATTGAACTCTTGAATGTAACGCCTGATCGTCACGCTAGTGACATTGAGATCCTTTGCCGCCTGGGCGATCTTGGTCCCCTCTACTTTACTGCGACTCATTAAATGACCTTTGATTTATGTGAAATGTTGTTTGATTGATTGGCGAAAGCAGCAAGCTTTCGAGCCAGTGACGAAAACGATTTAAATCCGTTTGCTTATAAGTTAACCCAAGACTGTTATTTACTTGAACGCAAGAGAGATTAAGTTTTGCTAATGCGCCGACTAAATCTTTGTCTAGGGCGCCAGGCGTTCCATATCGACTTTCTCGTATTTATATAAGTATTGAGGCTTACCACCCATTTGCGTGAGAGTAGTGGCATCGGGTCTCTTATGCACTGGATAGGTCGTGAAAGGTCTGATGCCAGGAGGTTGCTGGATCAAGCCAGCCACGAGAGGCCAGGGCAGGCGATGCCCCATGTTAATGGTGACCAGGCCGGTTGTATCAACAAGGCTGGCCTTGGGCCCAAAATCTTTGCTCAAAGCATTGTTGGCACTAAGCCAGGCTGTGATCTCCTGAGTTTCTCCATTGGGCATGCTTTGCTTTTCGCGATTGCGAGCTCTGTTGAGCAAAGTGTCAGAGGCATCTTTGGCAAATTGTGCAAAGGTGCTATTGGGATTTTGGTTGGCCTGGTTTGTGATCAGATTGGCCAGCATATCGCTGGCAGTGGAGCGTGCGCCACTGGCAAATCCGGGTCCGACTAGATTGCTTGCGATAGAGGCGGGGCCCTGTCTGACAGCAGTGCCGTTATCAGTGGGACGGCCCAATCTCGGCTCCTTGTGCAAGATCTGGCTAGTCAATAATGGCTGGTCTTGATCATTGGTAAAAATATAGACTCTCTGGCTCACCATGTTTTGCAGATCGTCTTTTTTTTGTTCTGCTGTGTGCATGTCCATGTCTGCACAAGAGAGAAAGATGTTTTGGAATGGCGGAGCCATGCCAGCATTTGCCTGCACCATCGCATACCAGAAGGCAAGTCGGCTGCCCATAGAATGAGCGATCAGGTCCATCTGCGCATTAGCGTTTTTTTCGAGTGCGAGTCGATTGATGAGCATGCGAAATGGTTTTTCCGACCATTCCAGATTTGCTTCGTCACCAGTGTAGTCTGCAGTTATGCCGGGCGAAGGCCACGAAAACAGCAGGGGTAAAAGAGTGTTATCGTCAGCTCCCCGGCGTTTGCACTCGTCTATGAGCTCACCAAATTCGCAGGCAGCTTGCTGGAAGGTAATATCGTAGCCGTGTACGTAAATGAGGATTTTGCCTCTAAAATTGCGCACACGATCAAAAAAAGTCGACTCGTTCATTGGTTCGAGGCGTCTAAAATCATTGGCTTTCCAGTCTGAGTCGCGCTTGGACATCACTTGTCGTAGTACCGTCCAATTAGCATTGTTTGGTGGTGATGTCAGAGCCGGGCCCATGTCAGGGCGCGAAAAGGCTATTTGGCCGTAATCGATGGATGAAAATGCCGAATTGCCGCCGAGGTCTAGATGTCTTTTGCCACCATATGTAGGGTTACTAGTCGTCGCCTCATTTAGGCGGGTGGTCGCATAATAAAGCCCAACCGATTGAGCCATGGCAGCATCGGCAGTGTCGATCGCGCAGGCAAAAGACAGCAAGAGGGCAAGACCAAATATTTTCATACGGAAAAATCCAGATTGAGGGCGGACTGGGCCTGGTTGTATGAAGTTTTGAGGTGTGCACGCGAAATGTGGGTGTAAAGTTGCGTGGTGACCAGGTTGGCGTGGCCCAAGAGTTCTTGGACTGCTCTGAGATCGGCTCCACCCTCTAATAGATGTGTTGCAAAACTATGTCTGAGCGTGTGTGGCGAGATGGACTTGTTGATGCCGGCAGCCCGAGCCAATCTCTTGACAGTCTGCCATACTACGAGGCGTGAGAGCCGCTTACCGCTGTCGTCCTTAAAGACAGGCTCCATTTGGGGATTTTTGCTGCGCACCTGCTGGATCGGTCTGGTCTTGCGTGGTCTGCCTGCCTTCTTTTTTTGAGGCCGGGCGGAGACTGTGGATTCGGGCCTCTGTCTGCTACTTTCGTCTAGATATGCCTGTACAGCCTCAATACAAGGTCGGCCCAATGGAACAATGCGCTCCTTGGAGCCTTTGCCGAAGCATTTGAGCGACCCATCTTTTAGATTGAGGCTACGCAGATTGAGCCCGACAAGCTCCGAAACGCGCAGACCTCCTCCATATAAAAGCTCTACTATTGCTTTTTCGCGAGCTGTAGTTGCATGGCTGATGATTTTTTCTATTTCGTTAATCGACAAGACTTGTGGTAGTTTTTTTTGCCGTAATGGCGTCTCTAAGGTCTCAAGAGGGTTGAGGCCAATGGTGCCTCGCGCTGCTTGAAAGGCAAAATAACTCCTTAAACTGGCAATCAGGCGCACTATAGATGTGGGGCTATAGCTCTTGGCCTTGAGAGCTTGCATGTAGACGATGACATCACGCCTGGTGACTTTAAAAAGCTCTTTGATATCACGGCTCTTGAGATATCTATTAAAGGCCTCCAGATCTCTCTGGTAGGCCAGCACCGTATTTGGAGACAGACTGCGCTCAAGCTTGATGTGTGCAATATAGTCTAAGAGTGGCTTGTCGAGTGCCTGTGTGCCCTCGACAAGCGCGGCTGGACGTGTTTGCGTAGCATACGCTTGAGACGTCGACGGCCTCGCTGGACCAAACGGATTTGGTCCGGAAAAACTATTCAATTGCCCCTTCATGCGTATATCATACACATATAAGAGCTAATGGCAAGGCTTATTAAAGACCCGGCACAGGGTGAGCGCTGGCGGCTTGTTTGTTGGGCAGCCATTTAAATGATTTTTCGATACTCTTAGTGACTAGCTTGGTGTCGGTGGCAGGTGCATTTACTTTAAAGGCAAAAGTCCTTGGTTTATCGGACGCTATGTCGCCGATAATAGGCAAAGGGGGCAGGTTTTCGAGCGTGCCAAAGGTCACCTGGTGCAAGAGCTTGGATACAGTAAAACTCCGGGATAGATCACCAAATGCGCCACCAAGCATCGACTTGGTCACCCGGGGGATAGTGCCCGCTATTTCCATCTCCATTTGATTGGTAGCAAGATTTTGCGTGCCGGCACCCCACATGCGCAAATCGTCCCCAGAATACCTCAGCTCCTGAATGTCCAGGACGCCTTTGTATATCTGATATTTGCTCCTGACCTCGTTAAATTCGCCAGAGCGGATAGGCACCACTGATTGGAGGAGATTGTTGAGGTTGAAGCCAAAGATGCCCTGCGAAAGTAAATTGGCCTGGGTCAGTTTTGTCTGTAATTGGCCAAATCTAGCGATCATGCCGTCTTTGATGACAAAGTCCCCTGAACCGGCCAGAGTGCTCACCATTGCTTTAGCATCATTGCCGGTGGCAGCCAGGTGCAATTGTCCGTCCATGGTGCCTGATATCTCGTTGCTTGCTCCAAGTAGCTTTTCTGCTAGTTATTGCATATCGATCTTGCTCAAAAAAGCATTCATGCTTACTTGATGCTTTTCCATATCCATACCACCGTCCATTCGGACTAGGCCTCCGGCGATCCTGGCCGTCACGTCCCTTATTGCGACAAATGGCGGTCTGGCTGGTGCATCCGCAGGCAGGGCAACCTCATTGTTGTCTTGAGCATGGACAAATAGGTGGCCGCCTATGTCTTTGATTTCCATGTCCTTTATTTTTATGCGACTTATATTTAGTCGAGCAGCGGTCAGTGCCTTGGGATTGTCACGCGCTAGATCGTCATCGGTTGCAGCAGTGCCCGATAGATCGGAGATATTAAAGTCCGGGTCGGATATGTGGTCCAGAGAAATCTTGCCAGTGAGCTTTGGTTGTCTCAATGGACCTTCGAGAGCAAAAAATCCATCCACGACTCCTGCCATTTTGCGAGTGTCCATAGTCGGATCGACAAGTCCTAATAGGATCTTGGCTGGTACTGGATTTGGTGAGAGCACAGTGAGAGAGATCGGCTGGTCCGGGTATTTTTGCCCCCACTGCCACTGCCCCTGAGCTGTGAGAGAAGCCGCTCCAAGATGCAGATTTGTGCTTTTAAGATTGATGCCGTCCTCTTTGAGAGTCAAGGCACCATCCAGATTGATTTCTTCTTGTGGAGGCTGATTGAGGGTAAGGCCCGCAGCACTTATCTTGAGATCATTGGCGCTGTCGGCATGAGCCGAAAAAGACACCTGGTTGGTGTGCATATCGCCGTCGATCTTGGCTCTGATGCCGAGGGGACCATTGGATGAAATGGTAATTGATTTTGAGCCTCCGAAGGCCTCGGCCAGGGCAGGTATGAGATCAAAAAATTCTTGTGGGGCGATTTCGGCCTTGAGCTCGGTCTTCCAATTGGGATTTTTAGATTTGTATGCTCTCACGTAGCCATCTAACTCAAATTGTGTGGATCTCGCGTGACCGGAGAGATCCTGGATCAGAAGCTCGTCTTGAGAGGCGGCTACTATGCCCGAGATGCGCTCTAAAGGGATATTGAGGCGGGATACGACTGCACCGACCGAATAACAGCCCATGACTCCTTCGAGGTCAAAGTCATTTTTTTTGTTGGGGACTACTACCATATCGCCATATACTCGACCATGCAGGTTGCGGATCGAGTAAAACTTGAGCAGGTCCCAGTATTGTTTGCGGACTGGAGCTGGCATGACCGTCGAGCCCAAATAATAGTCAATATCGGAAAGTTCGATGCCGTCTGTTTTTACATGCAGACGCTTGAGAGCCGCAGCACCGGTGACGTTGTCGATCCGCATCGAAGTAGTAAGGCGCAGACCGCGCGAGATGATGCCGACATCCTGCAATGTGACGTTGTCGTTTTCGTATAAAAATGAACCGGACACTGCTTTGAGCGAGCGCTTGAGTCCTGGGGGCCTGTATCTAATGTCCTCCGGGGCTGCGGACATGTAGATTTTGGGTTTCTTTGCATTGCCTGAAAGCTTGATACTAAGCTCTTTAACGCGTCCAGTGAGATGGTTTTCGGTAATAGTCGGAAATTTGACATTGAGCAATTCCATTGTATTGCTCAGGTGAGAGAAGGCCAGGTTATTGCCAAAAAAGACCAGGTCCAGGTCTTGCCTGTCCGTGGTTACACCATCTATATTGCCGCCAAAAGTAAAACGGCCGCCGGTGCCCACCTTGCCATCGATGTTTTTTAGCACCAGTTTTTTGCCTAATATCTCGATCTGACCATTGATGCCATAGGCGTTGAGAGTGCGGTCAAATAGACCTACTCCACCCTGCTTCAGATTGGATGCCATATTGACATTGAGGCCAGATTTGTTGTTTATCAGATGTCCCTTGGCTGAGACGATGCCCTGGATGGAGATCTGCCTGTTTTTTATCTGGGGAAATTTTTTGTAGATTGCCTCTCTAGCTTGAGGATCATTGAGAGCTGCCGCCCAGGCCTTTTTGAGCGAGAGCTCGCTCAGATCAAAGTCTAGATCGGCAGAGTCCCTGAGCAAGTCGATCACGCCCTTGATCTTGAGGACAGAGTCGGGCATATTGAGCTGGCCATCCTTGATCAGGATGCGCCTGCCTGGTTGCATCTCAAAATGGCCTTTGATCGAGCTGTTTGAGGTTACTCCCAGCATCGCAGCATAGGGTGCTGCCCCAGGAGCGATCT
>Ga0233424_10002792_pt1 | contig 11871 bp, 9 predicted proteins | sample Watercolumn_Towu_FD_181011 | JGI IMG/M metagenome (GOLD analysis project Ga0233424, IMG submission 181011) | Freshwater microbial communities from Lake Towuti, South Sulawesi, Indonesia - Watercolumn_Towuti2014_125_MG | ecosystem: Environmental > Aquatic > Freshwater > Lake | place: Indonesia... | reverse complement strand
GTACGTTTAGTACAAGTAGTCACCGTGCTATTTGTACTATTAGGCTGTTTCGTGGTTTTTTTATATTCGCCATTTTATTCAAAACTTATTGTAGCTGGGCTTAACTATTTTGTACCTGTTGATGTTAATCAAGTCGCTGCTGAGAGCCAAAGACAGGCTGCATTAAGTGAGCATGATAATTTAGAGCCAGGTTCGAATTTATGGATCGCTCGTCAAGCCTATTTAAAACTGACAGAGCAAGCGTTACGTGAAAAAAGAACATCTGATCTGACCTATATTCAAGAGAATTATAAAGCTTTGCAGCAAATTATTCTTTTAGAAGAAAAGGAACAGGATTCGGAAGAGCAAGCCGTATCTGTAACGGTTCCTTTAGTCGCTAAAAACTCAGAAATTGATGCTGCAGATGAGGCGAGTAGTCCTGTTGACGAAGCACTTTTTATTAATAGTTCTGAAAATAAAGCGCTTACTGAGCAATATACAGAGTTTTTAGCAAGAAAACCTGTGGTACCAGAGCATCAAAAAGCTGTCAGTGAACCTGAACAAAAAGTCGAGTATGTGCGTAAAAATCCATTACCAGTACAACCTAAAAAGTTATCAGAGCCTTATGCAATTGTTGTGTTGGGCGGAGGATTAACCTTAGATAAAAATGGTAAGGATATTGTTGTTAATGGCTATACACGATTGCGATTAGAAAAAACTTTAGAAGTTGAAAAACAAAATCATCTGCCTATTGTACTTAGCGGTGTAGAAGCACCTTATATGCAAGCTTGGTTAAAAGAACGCGGTGTTGATGCAAAGCTATTAGAAAAGCGGAGTATGAATACATGTGAAAATACCCGTTTTAGCTCTTTATTGCTTCAGAAAAAAGGCGGGGCACCAACAGTCATGTTGGTTACAGATGAATATCATATGCCGCGTACACGCCGACTTTTTGCTTTAAATGGTATAGAAACTATTCCTGTTGTAGCTCCAATGCCAACTCCACTGACACGTTGGCAACCAAGTGTGCAAAATTACGATCATAGCCGCCGTGCAAATTATGAATTACTTGCGACAATTCGTGACATGTTGTTTGGCTCAAGTGATTGTCGAGAGGTTCCTTAATGTCAGATATTCCATTTCTCAATCCTGCCGTATTAAAACAATTAGATTTACCGGTTCCTAATCGTGATCTTACGCCGCAGGTTTTGAGTCCGCTTAATTTAAATACATTAGAAGAACCTTCTCGTGATTTGCTGGCCTATCGCAAATTGTATGGTTTACATTTACTTGAATGTGACCATTGGCAAGGCTATGTTCAAATGCCTTTATTCCGTTTGCATGTGCAAGTTTTCAAACCTAAAGTAGAAAAAATACAAGGTACAGTTTGTCTATTGCATGGCTATCTTGAGCATAGCGGTATTTACCAGCCAATCATTCGTGAAATTCTTGAGCAGGGCTTTAGTATCATTACTTATGATTTGCCGGGGCATGGATTAAGTGATGGTTCACCAGCCAGCATTAAAAACTTTGATCATTACCAGCAAGTTTTGATGGCTGTTTATCAATATGTGAAACATGCAGATCAGTTACCTAAACCATGGGTCGGTATTGGTCAAAGTACGGGTGGAGCAATTTGGATGCATCACTTATTAGAATATGCTGAAAAACGCCAAGATCCGATTGTAGATCGAGTACTTTTACTTTCTCCGTTAATTCGCCCTGCAAAAACCGCGTGGTGGCATAACCCCGTTGGATTAGGCATTATTCGCCGTATTAAGCGTCAGGTACCAAGGCATTTTAGACGTAATAATCATAATCCTGAATTTTTGCGTTTTATTCGTTTAAAAGATCCTTTGCAACCCCGAATGATGGGTATGGACTGGATTTTGGCAATGTCAAAATGGATGCAGGAAATGGAAGAGCGACCTGCTTGCCGTATCCCAGTCTGGCTTGCACAAGGTGCTCTTGATCAGACGGTTGATTGGCGTTACAACATTGAATTTATTCGTCGTAAATTTAGACTCCAAACGTTGTTAATGCTTGAAGAGGGCTCTCATCAATTAATTAATGAGCGTGCGGATATACGTGCGGCTTTAACGGGGTTGATTCCTGCCTTTTTGCATGCAAAGCCAAAACATTTTTATTATTAAAAAAATAATGCATCTATCTAAAATTCTAGATAGATGCATGACTTAATCTTTGTATTTTATTTTGAATTTTGATAAAGCTGCATAAAGTTTTTATAAACCGAAGACTGCTTTTGTGGACTATACATATTGCGCTCGATTGTTCCTTTATCTGTTTTGATTAAAACATTCACATTTTGAGCATTTTTAAATTCTTGTAGGAATTGACTTGGAATAACAAAGTAAGTGGTTGAATGTTTAGGTACTAATCGGCTCACATTTGTCTTTTCAGTGGCTTGAGCTGGTTCGTAATTGAATCGTTTGCCATCAATATCAAAAGTCAAAGCGTTAATATCATAAAAGTTATAACTACTACTTAAATGAACATCTACTCGAAGCTGATTTTTTTGATTTTCGTTCCATTTAACCAATAAGCTTGGGCATAGTTCAGTTGGTGAGCAGTTTAGTTGACCAGCTGTCTTTACCTCTTTAGGAGCTGGTGTACTAACCTGTGTGGTGCTACACGCTGCAGTAAGTAGACATGAACCTAATAAGAGTAGAGATTTCTTCATCATATAAATTCCAAGATCGTATGTTTAATATTATTTATACTAAGAGTAATAAATTTTGACATAAATTAACGCGTAGTTGGACCTAAAAATACAAATGGTTTTGCAATTTTAAAGGAAGAGGTGGCATCACCTGCATAGATATGGCTTTGATCGGGTCCTAAATCAAGTCTACGTGTTTTACCATCTTTAAAGTTAATCTTTTTCAAGTCGACCCAAAATACATTTGGTGAGAGGGCAGATTCAAAAAAGTAGAGCATTTGTTTGTGGTCGGCAACAGTTCGCCAACGAGTCGAGGAAATATTAGGTTCTTCTTGAGTATTTAACCCATAGGGAACAGATGCATTGCGAATCACACTAAATACAGAAGCTTGTGCTTGTTTTGTATTATCATTTTTAGGAATAGCATTAATGTAAAATGATGCACGTGCAAAGCGATCAGATGCTCTGTTAGTACCGGGAAGCATAATTGTTCCGCCAATTTGCTTCCAATATTCAACAAGTGCAAGTTGTTTGTCGAAAGTAGGTGAATTGGTCATGACTTGATAGCTTCGGCTATGGTGAATCACTTGTTTTCCACCAATATATTCAATAATTGCACTATCACCTGTTTTATCAGAAATAGATAAATGTAAAGTGGTGAGCCGTGTTTCACCGGGAACATTGTCGGTAATAATAGTGTAGGGTTCTTTTTCTAAGGCCTTAACGGCTTCATCTACAGTTGCAAAATTATCGAGTATATATTGAGCCCATGCTGCAATACTTAATAAAGGCTTATCTGTCTTTTTTGCATTTGGGTATTCAGACTCTACTAGCCATAAAATATTAGCAACTAAACCTGCTTCATTCATCCCATCTGTTGTTGAAACTTCATAACCTGTAGCAATTACACTTCCATATTTTGACGTCCATTTTATTGAGTTGGGACCAGCACTACCGTCACGGCTAACTCCGCTTGGCATAATCCATAAGTTGGTACCTGTATCAACCTTCCAGTCCATTGAGCGAGCGGTAATAATATGTTGGTTATTACCTAAATATACGGCACGTGTACAAGCAACAGCATAGCTACTTAAGCCTACAGCGATTGCAACAAAAGAAGAGATGAATGTTTTTTTCAACATGATGAGGTACCTTCTTGTTATAAGCATAAAAATTTTTATTAAATAAAATTAAAATGTGTACGTTATTTATACTTTTATATTAGGTGAAAAATCTATTAAATACAAATTAAAAGAGGCGTAAAATTTAAGCAAAAATCACATATTAGGTTTAAATCTGGAAGAGCATCACACTATAAAGGTGATGCTCAACTTATAAAAATTAATATAAATTAAAAATGATTGGCATCAGCCATATTCCACATTCGATAGTAGAAATTATCATCGTCATTATTAAGTTCAGATTGTAAAAGTTCACCTTCTTTCAAGAAAAAATGCAACTGAGCATAGTTCTTAATTTCACGGTCATTTACTCGCTGAGCCAAATGATGAGCTTTAATATCAGAAGGATGACGTAAACCTGCTGCAGCAATCATTTCTGATAATGCATGCAAGGTATTTTTATGAAAATTAAATACTCGTTCTGCTTTGGTTGGTACATCAATTGCTTTTTGACGATCTTTGTCTTGAGTCGCTACACCCACAGGGCATTGGTTGGTGTGGCAGCTTTGTGCCTGAATACACCCAACTGCAAACATGAAACCACGTGCTGAATTAACCCAGTCTGCACCGAGTGCAAAAGTGCTAGCGATATCAAAAGCACTAATGATTTTACCACTTGCGCCAATTTTAACTTGATCTCTTAGTCCTGCACCGACAAGAGTATTATGGACAAAGCGTAAGCCCTCTCGTAATGGGGTACCAATATTGTCACTAAACTCAATTGGTGCTGCACCAGTACCACCTTCGGAACCATCTACAACAATAAAGTCAGGAACAATTTTTGTTTCAAGCATTGCTTTAACAATACTCATGAATTGCCAAGGTTGGCCAATACACAGTTTAAAACCAACTGGCTTGCCGCTAGATAATGTTCGCAGCTTCTGTAAGAAATGCATCATTTCAATTGGGGTAGAAAAACTAGAATGCTTAGCAGGAGAAATACAATCATGATCGCGTGAAACGCCACGGATTTGAGCAATTTCTTCGGTAATTTTATGCTTAGGTAAGATACCGCCATGGCCCGGTTTTGCACCTTGTGAAAGCTTTAATTCGATCATTTTGATCTGTGGCAATTGAGATTGTTTAGCAAATTTTTGCTCGTCAAATTTTCCATCTAGGGTACGGCAACCAAAATAACCACTGGCAATTTGCCAAACAATATCTCCACCATTTTCGAGATGATAAGGGCTTAAGCTACCTTCACCAGTATCGTGATAAAACCCACCTAATTGCGCTCCTTTATTGAGTGCTCGAATTGCATTGGCACTTAAACTACCAAAGCTCATGGCAGAGATATTCATAATGGATGCGCTATAGGGTTGAAGGCATTGCGCATTACCCACCTGAATGCGGAAGCTTTTTGGATCAGCTGGTGGACAAGGGCTTATTGAGTGGACAATAAAGCGGTAATTCTCTTGATAGACATCAATAATTGAGCCAAAAGGTTTATCTGCATTTTCGTTTTTAGCACGTTGATAAACTAAGCTTCGTTGCATGCGAGAAAAAGGTAGAGCATCTTGATCCGCTTCAATAAAGTATTGACGAATTTCGGGACGTATATCTTCAAACAAAAAACGAAAATGTCCCATAATTGGGTAATTTCTTAAAATTGAATGTTTATTCTGTAAAACATCATAGAGGCCTAATAGGCTTAAGGCGCCTGTAACTACCCATAAACCATTAAGGAGAGTATCAGAAATAAAATAATAGATACTATGAGGGGTGTAGACGGTTCGAAACCATGTGATGCTGAGCGCAGTAAAAATACATAAAAACCAGAGAGAATGACGTGAAAAAAATGTATTGAGAAATTTATGTCGAATGATTTGTGCTGGACTCGCCATATTGGAACAAATTCCTAATGTTTTACTGATACATACCTTGCCAAGAAGGAACTAAAACCACAAGTATGGAATTGTTAGCTTAAGGACGGTATAACAAAATCCAAAGATTATTAGGTTTGATTTTTCATTTTATTTTTAGAAATAGTTGAGCTAGCAATACATACTTTTAGTAGTGAAGACCTGCCTCTAGCTATTGAAATGTCTAAAAAAATTCTAAAGATGTGATAAAACACTTAGATTTCTTATTCATAAAGTATTATTTTCTTATTCATTTAAAATATATAGAATAATCATATGCTTACTTTTTGTTCTTATTTTTTTGACCAAACTTTAAAAAATTATAAAATATGAATAATTATGGTAAATTTTAACTAATGAAAAATTAAAATTTTTTAGAAAAACTAATAAAAATGTAAATGAAATTATCGAAAATTAATAAAAAGAGTGGGACTAACCATAAAAATTTTTATAATTGAGAAATCAATAAAAATTTTGATTATTAATTGATATTTGGAATGAAACAAACATTAGTGTTTTTGTTGTTTTTTTGTATTATGCGCAACTAGTAGAGTAAAAAAATAACGCTTTGAAAAAACAGTCAGAAGAACTAGTGATTGTGATGGGGAAGGCTAATTTTTACATCTATTAATTTTATTGGCGTAATGTAAAAAGGTTTTTAACCATGAATAAGTCTCTCATTTGTTTATCAGCAATTGCTATGGGTTTAACGTCTATCAATGTTGCAAATGCAGCTAACGCAACCGGTACACTAACTGTTAAAGCAACGATTACAAACAGTTGTGTTCTCAACACTTCTGCAACAGGTACTACGTCAAATGCAATTTTAGACTTTGGTACGTTAAGTTCGCTTGCAAGCAACGTAGATGCAGACACCACAACAACAGGTGGGACTGCAATTAAAGTGTTATGTAACAACACTGTGCCATGGACTTTGGCTTTTGACGCAGGGAAAAATGCTCAATCGACACAACGTCGTATGATTGGTGGGGCGGCTAGCAACGAATACATTCCTTATAACCTTTTCTCAGATACTAATCGTGCAACAGCAATTGGTGTTGCAACAACTGCATATAGCGGTACTGGTACTGGTGCAGCACAAACAGTTAACGTCTATGGTCGTATTCCTGCTGGCTCAACTTTACCAAGTGCGGGTAGCTATGTTGACACTGTGACTGTAACAGTGACTTATTAATTTTTAATAAGTTTAGTTGCGTCATCGCTAGCTCTTTTTAAAAGAGCTAGCTCAATTTGAGAAAGTAGTTCTGGGCAAATCATGAAAAAAAATATCTTTGTCGTTACAAGCTTATTGTTATTTTTGCCTGGTATGCTAAATGCAGCATCAATCCGCCTTTCACCTGTTAGTGTTGAAATATTGAGTGATCAGGCTGCATCTTCCATTAGTTTATATAATCAGTCAAATGAAAGCGCTGATTTGCAGGTGCGTGTATTTGAGTGGAGACAAAATGCTGGTCAAGATCAGTTAATCCCTACGGATGAGATTGTAATTAGTCCACCATTTCTAAAACTACAACCTAGTGACTCTTATAACTTACGTGTAGTTAGAATTAACCCAGAACCTGTTTCTGGTGAAAAAACTTATCGTATTATTATTGATGAGTTACCAAAACCGATTGATAGTCGTAAAGCTGATCAAGGGGTTAACGTACTACTACGTTCGTCATTACCTGTATTTGTCGTCAATAAAGATGCGATTACTAAACTGAATTGGTCAATACAACAAGAACAAAATAACGCTTATCTCACCATAATTAATGTTGGTAACCGACATGCGCTTTTAAATAATTTAATACTTGTGGATACAACAGCAAATAAAAGCTATCCCATTAAAGTAAACACCGTGAATGGTTAAATTCTTGCTGGGAAATCGAGAAACTTTAATATTAGTCCTGATTTTAAATTTCAAGCAGATCATAAATATAATATTTCATTAAATATTAACGGTAAGCAAACATCTCTTTAAAGAGGCACATATGAAATATATCGTAAGTGCCTTATGTGTTATGTACTTGCCGATTCATGCTGCTGCTGAATCATTACAAGATAGTACTAATACTGTCTTACCAATTATTCCGGAAGTTGCGAATTCTGCTCATCAGGCCTTTGGTTCTGATCAGGGATATGTACAGCTGTTTTTAAATATTTCTGTTAATTCAAATGCTTCTAAAGATTTAATACCTGTGCGGCAAGATCAAGATAGAAAGCTATATATTCGCTCTCGTGACTTAAAAACTTTAAGACTAAAAATGGATGAACATATCCCAGATAACCAGTGGGTATGTATTAATGATTTAAATGGAATCCAGTTTAAATATCTCGAAAATGAGCAGTCTCTAAACCTAAAAGTTCCACTGAACATGTTAACGGGTTACTCAGTCGACTTAAGTGGCCAGCAGATCACTAGCCCTCAGTTACTGAAAATGAAACCCTTAAATGCAGCTATTTTGAATTACAGTCTGTATAACACTATAACCAATGATGAGAATGTTTTCTCAGGTACGGCAGAGGGTATTTTTAACAGTGCAATTGGTAACTTCTCATCAGGCGTTTTATATAACGGTAGTAATGAAAATAGTTATAGCCATGAAAAATGGGTACGACTGGAAACTAAGTGGCAATATGTTGACCCTGAAAAGATCAGGATATATACCCTAGGGGACTTTATTTCTAATAGCCCAGACTGGGGAAGCAGTGTCCGTCTGGCTGGTTTTCAATGGTCGAGTGCTTATAGCCAACGCGGGGATATTGTCACTTCGGCACTCCCGCAATTCTCCGGCTCGGCAGCATTACCTTCAACACTGGATTTATACGTCAACCAACAAAAGATTTATTCAGGGTTAGTCCCATCTGGTCCATTTGATATTAAACAGCTTCCGTTTATTTCAGGAAATGAAGTCACACTTGTGACTACCGATGCAACGGGACAGCAGAGCATTACCAAAAAGCCGTACTATTTTTCCTCCAAGATTCTGGCAAAAGGTATTAATGAGTTTTCAGTAGATGTGGGGGTTCCACGCTACAACTATGGACTCTATTCAAACGATTATGATGATGTCACCTTTGCCTCAGGTGCGATTCGATACGGCTACAGTAACTCACTGACCTTAAGCGGTGGAGCAGAAGCTTCAACAGATGGGTTATCGAACCTAGGCACAGGATTTGCCAAGAATGTTTTGGGTATTGGCGTGATCAATGCCGACATTGCAGCAAGCCAGTATAAAGATGAAAACGGTTACTCTACCTTGCTGGGTTTGGAAGGGCGCATCAGTAAAAATATTTCATTTAACACCAGTTACCGCAAAGTATTTGATAACTACTTTGACCTTGCTCGTGTATCTCAAGTGAGATATTTAAAAGATAACCAGATCAATGCCGAGTCACAGAACTACCTGAACTACAGCGCACTGGCAGATGAGATTTTCAGGGCAGGGATTAATTATAACTTTTATGCAGGCTATGGGGTTTATCTGGGTTATAACCAGATTAAATATAGTGACAACTCCTATAAATTACTGTCTACCAATTTAAGTGGAAGTCTGGACAAGAACTGGGGCTTTTATGCATCAGCGTATAAAGATTATGAAAATCACAAGGACTATGGAGTTTACTTTGCGCTGAGATATACCCCGTCCAGTAAAGTGAATGCGATCACGAGTGTATCTAGTGACAGCGGTAGCCTACGGTATCGCCAAGAAATATTCGGTTTGTCAGAACCCCAAATTGGTTCATTTGGCTGGGGGGGCTATGTTGAAAGAGATCAGGATGCCAATGAAAACAATGCATCGGTCTATGCATCTTACCGAGCACGAGCGGCTTACCTGACGGGACGCTATAACCGATTTGGAGACAACGATCAGGTTGCAGTTTCGGCGACGGGTTCATTGGTTGCGGCGGCGGGACGTATCTTTGCGGCCAATGAAATTGGAGATGGCTACGCAGTTGTGACCAATGCAGGGCCACAAAGCCAAATTTTAAATGGTGGTGTTAATTTAGGTGCGACCGATAAGTCTGGCCGATTCTTAATTGCAAATTTAAGACCCTACATGTCTCATCATATCTACCTAGACCCATCATATTTACCTTTAGAGTGGGAAGTTAGCTCTACGAATCAGACAGCGTTTGTGGGTTACCGTCAAGGAACTTTGGTCGACTTCGGTGCTCATCAGGTTATTTCTGGATTAGTGAAACTGGTTGATCAAAACAACTCACCGTTAATGCCGGGTTATGCCGTTCGAATTAATGGTCAGCAAAATGGGATGGTTGGATATGATGGTGAAGTATTTATTCCAAACCTGTTAAAACAAAACAAACTTGAAGTTGATCTTCTAGATCATGGCTCATGCCAAGTTGATTTTGCGTATGAAAATAAGCAATACAGTGCTAAAAAATTGGGGCCTTATGTATGTCGATAAATATTGCTAGCTTTAACCAGCCGACAACTTTTAAAGGTCTTTCATTTATCCTGAAATATTTTTTGGGAATGAGCTTGCTATGCCTGATCTTTACATTTTTTAACTCTGCCCATGCAAGTTGCACAGTTACAGGGACACCTTCTGGTACATACACATACACTGCCGCAACAATTAACAATGATGCAGTTCTGACATACACGGGAACAATACGTTGTTATGGGGGGCGTACAACACCAGAAATTTCAGGTTATATGTGTATGAAAACTGTATTTACGGGAACAACAAATGCAATTAACAGTGTTTCATTACCTTACACCGTCACAGCAACTGTAGGTGGAGCTGGGTCTTCTACCACCAATCAAAATTCGAATGTCTGGTATGGTCCAGTAAGAACAGTCGCTTCAAATAATGTTATTAGTTACTCTGTAAATATAAAAGTACCAGCCCGTACAGGGTCGCTCATGGCATACCCTAAAGGAACCTATACTGGCACGGTTCAGCTATTTTGGGACATGCAAGCAAGCTCTAGCACTGTGTGTGAGGGCGATAGTGGTGGAGGTTGGGACTCGGGTAATACCACTATAACTGCTAATTATGTTGTGCCAAGTTTGTGTCAAATAGATTCAACATCAAATGTCGATTTTGGAAATATTAATGATATTGGTAAGACTACTCGTGATTATACAGCTCAAGGAGTGGTAAATACGACCTGTAATAATGGACTGCCATATAGTATTTATTTAGGGGATGGAAATAACCGTATTGCTGGTGGCTTTAGGCAGATGACAAATGGTAGTGGTCAATATATCCCATATCAGTTATATCAGAACTCGAATTATAGTGCGGTATGGGATACTACTGGTGGTGTAAGCGCAGTTGGAGGTTCTGGAGGTGTTTCTAAAACAGGTTCGGGCAATTCTCAGGGTACAAATGTCTATGGAAAAATTCCGCAAGGTACCACTATTTCAACAGCTCCGGGTAATTACTCAGATGCGATAGTTGTTACAGTAACTTATTAATTATTTATTGGAATTTAATGTTGAATATATTTTTAGAGGTTGAGTTGAACACTTAGCATTTAAAAAGTGGTCTATAAATTTGGTGTTTAATTGTTCTAATTTAAAAGAGGCAAATAGGTTTTTTTAAACAAAAGGTAGGGGTGATAAGTAGTTAGCGGTAATGTTGTTTTAGGATGAGTAAAAACAGAAAAAGACAAATTAAAAAAATAAGAAAAAACATCTGATAAATATATACCTTATGAATATTAAATGTATTTTTACACAAGTTAACAGATTGTACAAATTAAATTACAGTTCTCTTTTCTTTATTTATTCTTTCTTATCAATAAAAAATACTTATAGAGACAAGTCGATTCTCAATAATTTAATGATTTGTATTGGAAAACAAAGTGTTAAAATTGAAAAGCTCAGATGCTCTGATATGTTTAATTGTATTTTATTCGGTGAATCTACGAATCGAAATTTGTGGATGCTTAGTAGTACTAAAGACAAATGGCTACATGCGTGACAGCTATCCCGAATTTTAACCTCATGAAAATACAAAGGTTTATAAATTGTTTCAACCACTTACTATCCAAACTCGACTTGGTGGATTCTACTTCTTTTATAATATACCTGTGGTTTTTGTATTTTTATGAAAGTAAATTAAAACAAGAACTTATAACCGGAAAATGACGTATTTTATTGTTAACTAAAAATGCTTGTAGACTATTTGTA
>Ga0233424_10002791_pt1 | contig 11874 bp, 8 predicted proteins | sample Watercolumn_Towu_FD_181011 | JGI IMG/M metagenome (GOLD analysis project Ga0233424, IMG submission 181011) | Freshwater microbial communities from Lake Towuti, South Sulawesi, Indonesia - Watercolumn_Towuti2014_125_MG | ecosystem: Environmental > Aquatic > Freshwater > Lake | place: Indonesia... | reverse complement strand
TGATGAACGGCTCTGATGTGGTGCGCTGGACCAGGCCCGGCCGGTAGGTGGAGTAGATGTTCGAGTTCAGCGTCGTTACCTTGACGTTGAGGTCGGTGGCCCATCCGCTGGCGATCGCCTGCCCCAACTCGTTCGCGACGGTGCCCGGCACGTCGATCCACATGCTCGGGATCGTGAATCCGTTCCCGTAGCCGGCTTTGGCCAGCAGCTCCTTGGCGAACTTCGGGTCGTACGGGATCTCCCAGCCACCGGTCGCCTTACCCGTCGCCGGGTCGTAGACGAACTTGCCCTTCTTGAACACAGGGTGGTCGGTCGGCGGCATGTAGGCGAAGTAGTTCGGTCCGCCGAGCCCCGTCATGATGCTTGCCACCAGGCCGTCCCGGTCGATGGCGTGAGCCAGGGCCTGACGGACATTGCGGGCCTTGAGGTCGGATGCCGCGTCGTCGCCTTCCCACTTGCCCACCCAGGGTGCGGCCTCGTTTAACGTGCGTGTGAGCGCCTTCTTGTCGTAGTAGCGCTCCTTCTCCCAGTAGTTGCCGGTCATGCCGATATTGCTCTGGACGACGTTTCCGCTGCAGCAAAGCTGCTTGAAGCCCTTCGCTTCAAGGGCCTTGATGTCCTTGAGCCCCGGGGGTATCGCCGCGACCTGCCCGGTCTCGAGCATGGCTCGGCGTGTAGCCGTCTCGGGCACCTGGATATAGGTGACCTTCGCGACGCTTGCCGTCTTGCGCCAGTGCCTCGGCAAGGCCTCAAGGACGATCTTGTCGCTCTGGACCCAGCTCACGACCTGGTAGGGGCCGGTGCCGATGATGAACCCCCGCATCCCGTCGGCACCCTTCTCCTCGAAGAGCTTCTTTGACGTGACACCGGCCGTCTGCCAGAACAGGCTGAACCGGTGGCGGATGCCCCGGCTGTCGTAGTTCAGGTATATGAGACGGATCTTGTAGGGGTCCACCACAAGCATCTCTTTGATGAGGGGCGCGAAATCGCCGGCCTGGCCGTGGATGCTGGTAGGTGTCGTGACCGAGTTGGCGTCGTTGATCGAGAACGCCACATCGGACGCGGTCATCTCGCCGTAACCCTTCTGGAACTGGATTCCCTTCCTCAGGTCGAAGTCCAGGTACGTCAGGTCGGGTGCCAGGGTCCAGCCGGTTGCGAGAACGGGTTCCTCCGGCTTTTCCCCCAGGGTGTCCTTGTAGTTGGGGCGGAACAGCGTCTCCATGACGCTCGTCTGATAGACGTTCTCGGCGCAGCCCGCCGTGCAGAAGCGCGGGGTACCGATGCCAACGTTGATGGCCCCGTTCACCAACACCAGCTCACCGGCAGGCGGGGTTACCGGCGCGGTCGCCGTCGGGACCGGTGCAGGCGTCGCCGTCGCCGTCTGCACGACGACGACGGTCTGCTGAACCGTCTTCTCCTTTTCGACGACCTTGGTCACCTCGACGGTCTGCTGGACGACCTTCTCCTTTTCGACGATGACCGTCTGGACCACGGTCTCCGTGCCGCCACAGGCAACGAATGCGAATAGCAGCGTCGCGGCCGCTACGGCAGGCAGAAGCGGAATTGGTCTCAACCCCCGCAGTTGCATATGGTGCTTCCTTCCTCGCAAAGCAACGAAACACCGCGGCCCAAGCGCCGGAGTCGCGGCATCCTACATGCCTTTCTACGAATGTCAAGGGATTCCGGGATGTGCCGTGCCAATACAGTCGTTGGCATGCAGCCGGATGATAGGAAACCGTAACGGACCGGCTCCAGATCAGTGGTCGTGGTGACCTTTTCGTATTCACGTTTGGTCGTATCGGGATCGGCTTTGCCCGTTGCAGGCGCGGTCCGCAGGAAATTCGAACCCCCGGCGACGGAATTCGTGCCGCCTCCGGTTGATTCCCACGAACACGGTCGTGGACGACGAAAAGCCAGCTTCACAAGGGAGCGAGGAGCGGAACGGTGCGCGCAATGGCCGTCGGGCGGAGAGTTCCGTCTGGATATGGCGTTTGGAGTCTACGCGCCGCCTGGCAACACTTCCCTGAAGAGGCGCAATAGGTTCCCCCCGCGGATCCGGTCGATATCGGAGGCGCTAAACCCGGCGTCTTCGAGCGCCGGCAGAAGGTTGCCGAGCTCGTCGCTCGACTCGAGGCCCTTCGTCCAGGTGATGTTGTCCTGGTTGGTGTTGCGTTTGTATCGCTCGTCGCGCGGCGGGTTACCGAGGACGAAGTCTGGGCCGAGCCCGACGACCTCGATGCCGCCGACGTCGACGACGTACCTGATCTGGCGGATCAGGTCGGGAATCGTGGCCTGCCGGTCGTTGACGCCGAGGACCAGCCGGGAACAGAAGTGGATGCCGATCACGCCGCCGTTGCGGGCCATGTCGCGGATCTGGTCGTCCCAGAGGTTCTGTTGCTTGTCTGCGAGGGTACGTGATCCGGAATGCGAGTTGAGTACCGGCTTCCGGGTCGTCCGCAGGACATCTTTGATCGTCTGCGGTGCGGAGTGGGAGACGTCGACGATCATCCCGAGTTCGTTCATCCGTTCGATCACCTGGAAGCCGAAGGAGGTCAGGCCCGGCTGCGCTGGCTCGGCCTCGTTCGACTGACTGGCCCCGATCTGGTTACGCATCGCCCAGTTGAGCTGGATGTGGCGCAGCCCGAGCCGCCAGAACGCCTCGAGGTTCGCCAGGTCCTCCTCGATCAGCTTGCCCCCCTCGGTGCCGAGTATGAGCGCGAGCTGGCCTGAGCGCTCCGCGCCGTCGAGGTCGGCGACGGTGCGTACGATTCGGACCAGGTTCGCGGGGTCGTCGGCGATTGCGAGGGCCTTCGTGATCGCGGCCAGGCCACGCTGAAGGAAACCGTCGTAGCCGTAGTAGCTGGACTCGTATTGCTCGCGGGTCGGCGCGTCGAACCATGAGTCGACGACCATGTGGAGGACCTTGCCAGTAACGCCACCAGCGAGATCGCGTGCGAAGTCCTCTGCGCGGTCCATGTGGTCGTGCGCCAGATAGATCACCGGTCGTCCTCCGCAAGGCTGGCCAGGCTCACCAACCCGGAGTGCCAGGAGTAGCCGTGAGGCCGCCTGCGGTGGTTGATGGCGGGGCTGGACCAGTAGTACAGCACGATCCCGCGGAAGGGGGCGGTGTAGTTCTCGAGCACAGTACCGAAGTAGTCGCAGAGCTGCCCGAGTGGCTGGCCCTTCTCGACGATCTGGCCCTCGGTCACGGCCGACTTCCACACGCCCGACTGCTCGGCGTTGATCATCGTGCGGCGGGAGCCGATGTAGGTGTGGGGCGGCCTGGGCGGCTTGCCGGGCAGCATGCCAAAGGTCTGAAGGGCGGCGACCGCGCCGTCGTATTGAAGGGAGATGTGCTCCTCGATCGGCAGACCGTTCTTGCCTATCTCGGCCCACACGTTGGCGATCCCGTGTTCCGACAGGTGGAGTGCGAACGCCGGGATCCGTTCCCTGACATGCCTGTGCTCGACGTACTTGACCCGGTAGCCATCAGCGATCGCTACCGAATCAGCCTGCACCTTGCGGGCGCCGAACATCGGCACCGGCACCCAGGGCAGCAGCGCCTGGGCGAACTCGCCAGCGTGCATGTCGATCAGGTAATTCGCGTTCTTGACGAGCGACCACAGGACGTCGACCAGGAACTCGGTGTAGCTCGCGTCGGTCGTGCCGGGATAGTAGTAGTGGACCTCCCGCTGGTCGACCGGCGAGAGCTGCATGTTGCGCATCATGAAGGCCTTCGTGGAGATGACCGGAATCACGATCAGGCGACCCGACATGCGGGCCGGGTCGACCGACTGAATCAGCTTCTGACACGCCAGGATCCCCGCGTATTCGCCGGCATGCATGCCGGCCATCAAGGCGAACGTGGGCCCGTCGCGGGCCCCGGTCAGCGTCGCCACCGGTATTTCGACGCGGCGCCCGGACCGATGCCGGCGGGACACGATCTCTTTCACGACCGATGGCTTGCTCACTGGCTTCCCTCGTCTCGGTAATCGGGTGCGAACAGCGGCAGGATGGTAACGACCCGCTGGTCCTTCAATCGAGAGCCGATTGCATCGCTGAAGGTGAGTCTCCGCGGGGCCCGGCGGCCGCCGCGCGTCCCCCCTGGCTCCTGCTCGACCGCATCGAGGGTGAGCCGGCTGGTTATCACGGTCGGCAGCCTCAGGTTGTGCCGGTGCACGACTAGCTGGTACAGCTTTTCCTCGGCCCACGGGGTTGCGCTCTCCGCGCCGAAATCGTCGAGTATCAGCAGCTCGGCGGACTTGACCTGTTCGAAGAGGGCGTCGTAGCTGACACGGCTTTCCGGCACGAACGCCAGCCTGAGATGGTCCAGCAGGTCGGGCACGAACGTGAAGACGACCGGCGCGCCTCGCTTCAGCCGCTCGCCCGCGATGGCGATCGCGAGGTGGGTCTTGCCGGTGCCGGTCGGCCCGGTAAGCAGGAGCCACCCGTCTGGCTCGGCCGCGAACTGGCGGCAGGCCCTGAGGGCCGCCCGGAGGGACGCCTGCGCCTCCGCCGTGAGGCGAGGGCTGCGGGCGCTGAACGAGTCGAACGTCATTTGCTCGAGCAGGACGCGCTCGATGCCGCCCTCGTTCCAGCCGGCCGGGGCGCGCTCCTGGGCGATCCGGCACACGATGCACAGGACGGGATCGAGCAGTCGCGTCCGCATGCGTTCGTCGAGAGACGTCTCGGCGACGGACGACGTGACGACGGTGGGCCGGCGGGCGTTGTAACGGTGCGTCAGGATCTGGTCCAGCTTCTCCTGTGCCCAGGGAGAGGCGTGATGTGCGCCGAGGTCGTCGATCACCAGCACTGGCGCCTCAGTGATGCGCAGCAGGAGTCCCTCGTAGTCGTCGCGTGAGGCCGCGTCGTACGTGGACCGCAGGTGGTCGAGGAGGTCGGGCGCCGACGAGTACAGGGCGGGCCGGCCGCTCTGGACGATGGCGTTGGCGATGGCGGCGGCGAGGTGAGTCTTGCCGCTGCCGCTGGGACCGAAGATCACGAGCCAGCCATGAGGGCCGGCGGCGAAGGCACGGGCCTGGTCGGCGGCGCGCCGGAACGACGACGGCTCGGCGAAGCCGGACCGTCCCTCCGGCTGGAGGTTGTCGAAGGTCATCCGGCTGAGAGAGCCGAGCTGGCTGTAGCGGCGCAGGAGCTCGCCCTGTGCCGCGCCCCACGCGGTCGCCTGGCAGGCGCAGGCCTTGACCGTGCCGAAACCGGGCGCGCCCACCGGCGCCTCGACCGCAATCCAACGCAGCCCGCCACAGATCCCGCAGTCGTCTTCGGCGAGACTGGCTGCGGGGTCGACCGCCCGGTCAGCTTCGCCGGATGTAGCGCCCGTACGCTCGCCGGTATGGCTCGAGGCGATCCTCTTGAAGATCTCGTCCAGGTTGTTCACGCGCCTTGCCCTCGCTCGCCCACCGGTCAAGGATGGCCGAGACGTATTTCCAGTTCCGTGCGTTGTTGGCGACCGCGATGTGCATCGCCTCGCGGATCCATTCTTCCGGGAAGGCGAGCGCCGCCTGCTTCAGCAGCTCGCCGGCCATCGGCGTCAATGGACCGATGTTCTCCTCGTATTCGATGAAGACATTCGGCGGCTCCGCGGCCTGCCGTGCCGGCTCCATCGTCGCTCGGATGGCGGCCGGCATGCCGCTGGTGCCCGGCAGGCGCGCCACCGCCCGGCGCTCCGGCTCCGTGTTGAGCACATACGCCTCGGCGCCGTCCGCCGTCGGGCACGCCGCCAGCGTCCCGCGCGCCACCGCGGCGTCGACCGCCCGCCGCACCGCTGCGGCCAGCCCGGCTCCGCCCAGCCCGAGGGCGCCGGCGATCACGCGGTCGGCGGCGAGCTCGCCGAGCCGCACGGCGCGCGGAGGCGCCTTGACCTGGCTGGCCAGCCAGATGAAGCGAAGCGTGACGCGCAGCTCCGCCGGGTCCGCGATCTGCGTGAGCAGGTGACCCAGCAGCGGCGACGGCACCGGGGTGAACGAGATCCCCGCCGGGAAGCCGCCGGCGAACGGCTCGGAGGCCATCCGCTAGACCGGTTCGCCGGTGCGGGCGTAGGTCCGGGCGGCGTCGTCGAACCGGGCCACGTTCTCGCGGATCACCAGGCGGACGTTATCGGTGGGGCCGTGACGGTGCTTGGCGACGATGATCTCGGCCAGGTTGCGCGGGTAGTCCTCTCCGGGGTGATCGCGTGCCCACTCGTCGCGGGTCGTGTACTTGTCCTCGCGGTGGATGAACATCACGATGTCGGCATCCTGCTCGATGCTCCCGCTCTCCCGCAGGTCCGACAGCACCGGTCGGTGGGACGGGCGCTGCTCAATCGCGCGGCTGAGCTGCGACACCGCCAGCACCGGGATGTTCAGGTCGCGAGCGAGCGCCTTCAGGGCCCTTGAGATCTCGCTCATCTCCTGGACACGGTTCGGGTCGCCCCGGCGGTTGCTCCCGTACACGAGCTGCATATAGTCGATCAGCAGCAGGTCCAGGCCATGCTCCATCTGGAGACGTCGGGCCTTCGCCCGCATCTCCGACGGAGTCTGCACCGGGGTGTCGTCGACGTAGATCGGCAGGTCGGAGAGCACGCCGATCGAGTCAATGATCCGGGCGTCTTCGTGCTGGTCCGTGAGCCGCCGCCGCAGTCGGTTTGTGTCGACGCGCGCCTCGGCCGACAGCAGACGCATCGCGATCTGCTCGCGACCCATCTCGAGGCTGAAGATGCCGACCGTGGCGCCCGCGCCCGCAGCGTTGCGACACACGTTCAGGGCGAGCGTGCTCTTGCCGATGCTCGGCCGCGCCGCCAGCACGATCATGTCTGAGCGGTGCATGCCGCCGAGCAGGGCATCGAGGTCCTTGAAGCCGGTGGGTATCGGGGCCCGCGTCAGATCGCCGACCTCGGGCAGCGAGGTCGTCTCCTCGAGGTACGTGTCGAGCGCCTGCCTCAGCGGCGTGAAGTCTCTGCACGCGTGGCCGGCTCGGACGCGAAACAGAAGGTCCTCGGCCTGGCTGATCGCGGCGTCGACGTCGGGGTTGTCGGTGTATCCAATGGCCGCGATCTCGCCTGCGGTCCCGATCAGGCGCCGCATGATCGCCGTCCGTTGCACGATCCTTGCGTAATGCTCGAGGTGGACGGACGTGGGCGTAGTCGACACGAGGTAGCTCAGGTACGCGCTACCGCCAATGTCCGCGAGGCGCCCCTTGCTCTCGAGCTCATGGGCCAGCGTGACCTGGTTGATCGCCTCGTTCCGGTCGAAGAGGGCTTTGCAGCCCTCATAGCACCAGCGATTGCGCTCTCGATAGAAGTGGTCGGGGTCCAGGAAACCGAGGACACGAGTTATCGAGTTGCCGTCGATTAGCAACGAGCCGACCACGGCATCCTCGGCCTGGATGTCGTGCGGCGGAAGCCTCTCTGCTAGCAAGGCCGCGCCGCCCGGGACTTCTCGGTCCTAGGTTGCCGGGACGGTCTCTCCCGCGGGCGCTTCTGGTTGGACGACGAGATCGAGATCAAGCTCGATGCCCTCGTGAAGCCGGATGTGCACCTTGCTCGTGCCGACCTCCCTCACCGGGGCAGGCAGACGCACGCCCCGCCGGTCGATCGGCCGGCCCGCGACTTCGGACAGCCGCGCGGCAACGGCGGTATTGGTCACCGACCCGTACAACCTGCCGGTCGGCCCGGCGCGCATCGTGACGACCACCGGCTTGTCGCGCAGCGAGTCCGCCACCGTGCCCCAGTCGGCCGCCTCGCGCGTCCGTCGCTCCTGTGCCGCCGTTCGGAGCGACTCGACGCGCGCCATGGCGTCGGACGTCGCGGCAATCGCAAGCTTGCGCGGCACGAGATAGTTGCGGCCGTAGCCGTCCTTGACCTCTCTGACGTCGCCCGCGTGCGCGATCGGCGGCACGTCCTGCAGGAATATCACCTTCAATGGAAACCACCTCGACTGTTCGGATGCGGTCGCCCGATGACCGGGACCATATAGCGTACCTTGCGTTCGGCAATCTCCGCATCCTTCGCAGCGGCTGGCAGAACAATTGTTCTGATTAGACTACGGGACGCCCGGGACCGCAAGCGATCTCTGGCATCGACCGGCGGTGATGCTAGAGCCGGCGCAGCCACTCTTCTCCACGCGGTATGCCCAGACCCGCGAGCCAGTGGATAACTCCCGGCGCCTCCCGGAGGCCAGGTCCTGTCAGGCGATAACTCCTCGGGCACGCAGATCGGCGATCTCGGCGTCGCCCATCGCGAGGAGCCCCTTCAGGACGGAGTCGGTGTGCTCGCCAGGCGTGGGCACGCCGCCGGGACCTGTTGGATGCGAGCGCCCGAACCTGAACGGCAGGCCCGGGACCGGGACGGCACCAAGCTGGTCCGATTCAACCTCCGAACGGTCTGCGGGGGCGAAGGGCCGGCGCTCGAGGAACCATGCCTCCCGTGCTGCCTTGGGAATGTCGTTTACGGGACCGCAGGGCACGCCTGCCGCGTTCAGGGACGATGCCGCCTCCCGCGCATCCCGGTCCGCGAACCACGCAACGAGCGTGGCTTCGATCACCCCGTTATGGACAGTCCGGCCGCGACGGTCGCGAAAACGCTGGTCTCCGGCCCACTCGGGGTGCCCGACGGCGCTGGCGAGGCGGCCGAACACGCGGTCGCCCGAATAGTCGGCGACGTAGACATAGCCGCCCCGCGCCTCGAACATGTTCCCCAGCGAGGTGGCGTTGCCGGCCCTCGCCGGCGGCTCGCCCGTGGCGAGGTATGCGGCGAGGGGAAGCTCGACAGTCGAATACGCCGCGTCGGCTAACGTCACCTCGATCTCCTGTCCCCGGCCGGACACGGCCCGCTCCAGAAGCGCTGCCAGGACGGCGATGGTCGCGTGCAGCGCGGCAAGGCGGTCGACGAGCGGGAATGGAGAGATGGTCGGCAGCCCGGCCGGGTCGCCGTTGAGCGACATGTACCCCGACATCGCCTGACCGATCTGGTCGAACGCCGGCCTTGCCCCCATCGCGCCCGACCTTCCGAAGCCCGAGATGTGCACGACTATCAGTCGCGGGTTGAGGTTCATGAGCCGCTCGAAGCCGAAGCCCATGCCGTCGAGCACGCCCGGCCTGAAGTTCTCGATCAGCACGTCCGAGACTCCTGCCAGTCGTTCGAGCACGCGTTTGCCATCGCGAGCCCGGAGGTCCACCGCGAGGCTTCGCTTGCCGGCGTTGTGGTGCGCCCAGTAGATGCTCCGGTCACCGGCGAACGGGCCGACTGACCGGCTCTCGTCGCCGGAGAGGGGCTCGACTTTGATGACGTCGGCGCCCAGGCGTCCCAGCGTTGCGGCGCAGCGAGGCGCGGCCTGATACCGGCCCAGATCGAGCACGCGGATCCCATCTATAGGCGCCCCGCCGGGTTCAGGCTGGAACATTGCGGTTTCGCTCCTTTATATTGCTGCCTGCTCACGGGAGTTCAGCTGCCATCGCCGGCCCCCCGGCCGGCAGACCCGTCAGGGAGATCCGCGTTGGACTACGAACCGATCAAGAAGACACCGGCCGGGCAGATGAAGGTGAAGCCCAACCTGGTCGACTACCAGGCCGCGGTCGACAAGTTCTCCTGGTGGGACGCCTACCGGGAGCTCGACTGGCTTCCGGGCGGCGGACTCAACAAGGCGTACGAGGCTATCGATCGGCACGTCGCCCACGGCCACGGGAGTCAACTCGCCATGATCTGGGAGGGCAAGGGAGGCGAGGAGGAACGGTACACCTACGCCGACCTGAAGGCCCAGTCGAACAAGTTCGCCAATGTCGTGACCGGGCTGGGGCTGAAGAAGGGCGACCGTGTATTCGTGTTCATGGACCGAATACCGGAGCTCTACTTCGCCTTCTTTGGCGTGCTCAAGGCTGGCGCTGTCGTCGGGCCGCTGTTCTCGGCATTTGGCCCCGACCCTGTGCGGGACCGGCTCGTCGATTCGGGCGCCACAATCCTCCTCACGACGCCGGAACTCAAGCGCCGGATCACCCGTATCCTGCCCGACTGCCCTGACCTGCAGCACATCATCATCGTCAACAAGAACAACCGGGACCCCAAGCCGCTCGATGGCAACGACCTCAGCTACGAGAAGCTGATGGCGTCGGCATCGGCCGAGTTCAAGATCGTCAACACGAGCCAGTACGACTACTCGGTCATGCACTACACCTCGGGCACGACCGGAAAGCCCAAGGGAGCAGTGCACCGGCACCAGGCCGTCGTCCAGCAGTACATGACCGGCAGGTGGGCCCTCGACATGCACCCGGGCGAGGTCTACTGGTGCACCGCGGACCCCGGCTGGGTGACCGGCACTTCGTACGGGATGCTGGCACCGTGGACCAACCGGGTCACACAGTTGATCTATGAGGGGGGCCTGAGCGCGCGCAAGTGGTACCAGTTGATCGAGAAGTACCGGGTGAACATCTGGTACACGGCGCCGACCGCAATACGGATGCTGATGCGGGCGGGCGACGATCCATTCAAGGGGATCGACTTCTCGTCACTTCGCTTCATCGCGAGCGTGGGCGAGCCACTGAACCCGGAAGGCGTCGTGTGGGGGGTCCGTGTCTTTGGACAGGGCATACACGACAACTGGTGGCAGACCGAGACCGGCGCCATCCTGTGCGCCAACTACGCGTCGATGGAAATACGCCCAGGATCGATGGGGAGGCCGATCCCGGGCGTCGAGATGGGGATCCTCGACGACGGCTTCAACGCGGTGAAACCGGGCACTCCAGGGCTTCTTGCCGTACGTCCAGGCTGGCCGTCGCAGTTCCACAACTACTGGCGGAACGCCGAGATGTACAACTCCAAGTTCAAGAAGGGGTGGTACATCACCGGCGACCGGGCAGCGATGGACAAGGATGGCTATTTCTGGTTTCAGGGCCGGGCCGACGACGTCATCAACACGGCGGGTCACCTGGTCGGCCCGTTCGAGGTCGAGAGTGCCCTGATCGAGCACCCTGCCGTCGCCGAGGCCGGTGTGATCGGCAAGCCGGACCCAATAGCGATGGAGGTCGTCAAGGCGTTCGTGGCGCTCAAGCCTGGCTTTGCCGCGACGCCGGAGCTGCGGTCGGAGCTGATGCGGTTCGCACGCCAGAAGCTGTCGGGGGCGGTGGCGCCACGCGAGATCGACTTCGTGCCGTCGCTTCCGAAGACTCGCTCCGGCAAGATCATGCGTCGCCTGCTCAAGGCCCGCGAGCTGGGTCTGCCCGAAGGCGACACGTCGACGCTGGAAGAAGACTGAGCGGAGGCGCGGCCGGGCTGGGCTAGGGCGTACGTCCGAGCATGCTGTCGAGAGTCGCCTCGAGCGTCGTGTCGTCCATCGGGCCCACGAAGCGACGTACGAGCCTCCCGTCCGGATCGATGAAGAACTTCTCGGGGATGCCGGTCACGCCGTAGTCAATGGCAACGCGGCCGTCGTGATCGATTGCGATCGGATACGCCACGTCGTACCGGTCCACGAACCTGATCGCGTCCTGCCCGCGGTCCCAGATACTGATGCCGATGAACTCGACCGGGGCGCCCTGGTACCGGTCGTACACGCTCGCGAGTACTGGGGTCTCGCGAGCGCATGGAGGGCACCACGACGCCCAGAAGTCGACCATGACTACCTTTCCGCGGTAGCTGGCCAGCGAGAGCGTCGACCCGTCGAGTGCAGCCAGCTCGAACGCCGGTGCCGGCTTTGGGTTGATCCTCACCTCACCGAGCTCATCGTTCACGAACCTGCCGCCTGCCTGCCCGCCCGAGCGGATCGTCGCCCAGATCAGCAGCGCCGATAGCAATAGGACCGGTATCCCGATGGCGACGAGCACCAGCGTTCGCCGGCCGCCGGGTGCGGGGTCGGTAACCCGGTCGCCGGTCGTCACGAAGCCGAG
>Ga0233424_10002790_pt1 | contig 11875 bp, 8 predicted proteins | sample Watercolumn_Towu_FD_181011 | JGI IMG/M metagenome (GOLD analysis project Ga0233424, IMG submission 181011) | Freshwater microbial communities from Lake Towuti, South Sulawesi, Indonesia - Watercolumn_Towuti2014_125_MG | ecosystem: Environmental > Aquatic > Freshwater > Lake | place: Indonesia... | reverse complement strand
CCCGCGTCGCCCACGGCACCACCGCCAAAGCCCCAGCCGCCAATGGAGAAGTCGGTCTTGCTGGCCTTGCCTTCGGCCGCGGCCACCTGGATGCTGGAGCGCACGTCGGCCAGCAGCAGGCTGGTGGACGCGTCCTTGAACTTCAGGCCACCGGCGATGGCGCCGATGATGCCGAGCTTGCCCCCGAGGAAGCCGCCGACACCGCCACTCGTGTTGGCACCGATCTGCACATTGGGCGTCATGACGAAGTCGGCCGCCTGCATCTGGCCCTTGCCGATGTTCGACTCCTGCCGCATTTCGCCAGCGGCCGCCAGCGAGCGCTCCTGCTGGATGTTCTGCATCGCCTGGCCGCGCTCGACCACGTCGAAGCAGCCCGACTGCTGCACCATCATGCGCAGCAGCGAGGCCGGCGAGCCCAGGCCGTATTGCGACAGGTAGTTCCAGCCGTGCTGCGGCTCGGCCACGGCCAGGACGCCCATCTTCTTGCTGCATTTCTCGACGGTGCTGGCTTCTTCCGCGCGAGCGGCCATCGACGTGGCCAAGCCGGCCACCAGCAGTGCGCACAGGGTCTTGTTCATCTCTGCATTCCTCCAGTTGACTTCAATCCGCCTGCGATTGTGCCCAGTGCCGGTGGCGTGGCGCATCCACAGACCACCGGTGTGGTGTCGCCGGGATCAGGGGCGCAGCGCCAGCCGGTGCCTGGCTTCGCCCGGCAGGAAGGGCAAGGGCTCGCCGGCCAGCCAGGCGGCGTGGTCGCCGCGGTAGAAGGGCGACATCGGGTGCCCGCTCTGCCCGCCCGGGATGACGAGGATGCCGCGCTCCTCGTGCCCCGGGGCCACCACCATGCGCTCGCTCTGCCCGTGGCCGTGGTTGTGCACGCGCGGCATGTGGCTGTCGCCGGCCATGCCCTGGGAGGCCTGGTCGAGCCAGCCCGAAAGCACCGGCACGGCCGCGCTCAGCGGGTGGCGCATGCTGGTGCTGTTGTCGGCACCCCAGGTGGAGGCGGCAAGGCTGCCGTGCTTGGCGATCAGCTCCTGGCGGCTGTCGAGCACCGCGCGTTGCAGCAGTTCGGGCCAGCTCTTGAAGGCGCCGGGCAGCGTGTCGGCCCGCCCGGCCTGGATCAGCGCCCAGCCCGGGGTCTCGGGCACCATCTTGAGGTCGCTGAGCTTGGCGCCCTCGGCCTCCAGCAGGCCCGCCAGCGGCGCGAAGATGGACTTGAGTGCCTGCAGCCGGAAGGCCCGCAGCAGCAGGTAGCCGACCGCATCGGGGCGCGCCGCGTCGGCGCTCTGCTCGATCTCGGCCCGGTAGTCGGCCAGGCCATTGGCAGTGACGAACTCCGGCGTCAGCACCTGCGTGAGCAGCAGCTCGCGCCAGCGTTGCAGGAACAGCGCGCGGTGATCGAGCTGGATGGCATGCAGGCCGGCTTCATCGAAGCGCTCCTGGGCCCGCAGCGCATCGCGGATCTGCTGCCCGCGGGCGCCGACGTCCCAGCCGCCGTTGCCCATCAGCTTCATCGCCTCGCCGCCGATCATGCGGGAGTTCGCCGTCCAGAGGCGGCCGCCGGCCGGGTCGATGAGGCGAGGCTGCTCGGCGGCACTCAGGTAGCCCTGCCAGCGCGCCCGGCCATCGCTCCAGTCCTGCGGGCGGTCCATGTCGCCCACGCCCACGCGGCGCGGCATGGCGCCGATGACGGTCCAGGCGATGCGCCCGCCGGCATCGGCCACCACGAAGTTCTGCGCCGGCATGCCCGCACCGGCAGCCCAGTGCACGGCTTCGTCGACGTTGCTCACAGTTTCCATGTGCATCAGGCGCAGGTTCATGCCCTCGCGGTCATGCGCCACCCAGCGCAGGGCATAAGCCTGGCCGGCCGGTGCCTTCTGCGGCAGCACCGGGCCCCACTCGCTCTCGAGCACGACATGGTCCACCGCCGGCTCGCCGGCCACCTCGATGCGCTCCACCACCCGCTGCAGCGGCTTCTCCACGTCCCCCGCGCGGTAGTGCGTGCCGGCGGCGTTGAGCTGCAGACGGATCACATCAGCCCAGTCGGACGTGGTGTTGGTGAAGCCCCAGGCCACGCGCCCATTGCTGCCGGCCACCAGCAGCGGGGCGCCTGGCAGGGTCACGCCGGCGATGTCGCGGCTGTCGGCGCCGTCCTTCCAGCGCATGCGGGCCTTGAACCAGGTGCCGGGCGACCGCAGGCCCAGGTGCATGTCGTCCGCGACGATGGCGCGCTGGTCGCTGCCATGGGCGCCTGAAACGGCGAAATTGTTGCTGCCGATGTCGCGGGCATCCCGCAGGCTGCAATCGCTGCAGGCGACACGCGCGCTGCGCAGGGCCTCGGGCAGCGGGCCGGCCGGCAGGGGCACGGCGCTCATGCGGCTGTCGTCGAGCGCGGCCTGCCAGTCGGGGCTGTGCTGGGTCAGGAAGGCATACCAATCGGCCGGCACGGCGGCATGGAGCAAGCCCATGGCGATGTCGTCGCGGCCCTGCGCGGCTTGCAGGTCCAGGTACATGCCGTAGGCCACCAGCACGGTGTCGGCCGCCACCCAGGGCTGCGGCGCCTGGCGCAGCAGCAGGTACTCCGGCGGGCGGCTGCCCAGGGCCGACAGGCCGGCATTGACGCCGCTCACATAGGCGTCCAGCAGGGCGCGCTCGTCAGCCGGCAGGCTGGCCAGCCCGGTCTCGGCCCGGTGCCGGAAGCGGTGCGTGCGGCGTGCCTTGTCCAGCGGCAGGGCCTTGGCGCCCACCAGGGCCGACAGCTCACCGGCTGCGTTGCGCCGCATCAGGTCCATCTGGAAGTAGCGCTCCTGGGCGTGGACGAAGCCCAGGGCCCGGGCGGCATCCAGGCGGTTGTCTGCGGTGATGGTGAGGTAGCCCCGCTCATCGCGTTGCGCCTCCACCGGCGCGCTCAGCGCGGGGAGCACCCGATCGCCGTCGAGCTGCGCGAGGCTGCCGCGCAGCAGGAGCCACAGGGCCAGGGCCAGCAGCCCCAGCAGCACCAGCAGCCCGGTCAGGATGCGCTTGAACCAGGTCATCAGAAGGTCCCCGGGTAGCTGCCGCCGTCGAGCAGAATGTTCTGGCCCGTCAGATAGCCCGCCTGGGCGCTGCACAGCATGGCGCAGATCGCTCCGAACTCCGCCGCCGTGCCGAAACGCTGCGCCGGGATGCCCGCCCGGCGCCGGGCGGCCACCTCATCGACCGCCTGGCCGGCCTTGGCGGCGCCGGCCGCGAGCGTCTTGCGCAACCGGTCGGTATCGAAGGCACCGGGCAGCAGGTTGTTGATCGTCACGTTGGCCCCCGCGAGCCGCGCTTGGCGGGCGACGCCTGCGACAAAGCCGGTCAGGCCCGAGCGCGCGCCGTTGGACAGGCCGAGCACGTCGATCGGCGCCTTCACCGCGCCCGAGGTGATGTTGACGATGCGCCCGAAGCCACGCGCCGCCATGCCGTCCACCGTCGCCTTGATCAGCTCGATCGGCGTGAGCATGTTCGCCTCCAGCGCCGCCAGCCACTGCTCCCGGCCCCAGTCGCGGAAGTCACCGGGCGGCGGGCCGCCGGCGTTGTTGATCAGGATGTCGACCTGGGGGCAGGCCGCGAGGGCGGCGGCGCGGCCTTCCGGCGTGGCGATGTCACCCACGACGGTGCGCACCTCGACGGCCGGATTCAGCGCCCGCAGCGCCGCCGCCGTGGCGAGCAGATCCGCCTCGCCCCGCGCGGTGATGACGACGTTGACGCCCTCCCCGACCAGCGCCTCGGCGCAGCCGCGACCCAGGCCCTTGCTCGCCGCGCACACCAACGCCCAGCGCCCCGTCAATCCAAGATCCATCACCAGCTCCCAAAAACAAAGATCCGGCCGTGCCCCGCACGCCGCATCATCGCGCGACTGCCTCCCCCCACCGCGCCCAAGCCTTTGCAGCCCGCGCAGCGCGGCTGCCCCTCGCGCAGCTCGCGCGGATCCGGCTGCGCCGGTACGGGGTGGTCCGCTACCGCCAGAACTTGCCGTCAGGCCCCACGATGGACACGTCGGCAAACTCCAGCCCGGTGTGGTCCTTGTCGGTGTAGTGCACCTGCAGGCCGCCGAGGTCGATCTTGGCGCCATCCAGCGCGCGCACGAAGCCTTCGCGGGTGATGTCCTTGCCGTTCACCCGCTTGAGCGTTTCCACCACCAGCTTGGCGGCGGCGAAGCCCTCCAACTGCGCCGGCGTCAACTCGGACCGGCCCGCGGCCTTGGCCAGGCCCAGCGCTTCACGCACCAGGGGGTTGGCGGTGGAGCGTTCGTAAGGGAAGAGCTGCGTCACGACGATGCCGCGGGCGTTCTCGCCCAGCTGCTTGACGAAGTCGCTGGAGGCGTTGTTGGACAGGGTCGCCACATGCGCCGTCGAGCCCGCCGCCCGCAGGGCATTGACGCCTTCGACCACGGCATACCCCGGCCCGATCAGCACGACGGCCTCGATGCCCGCCTTGGCGATGGCCTGCATCGTGGGGCCGAGCTCGGGCTTGTTGCGATCGAAGCGAAGGTGCGACAGCGCGCGCAGCTTGGCGTCGTCCAGCCCCTTGATGGCGCCCTTGCCGGCGTCATTGCCGAAGGCGTCGTTCACCTGCACGATGGTGATGCGCTTCACGCCAATGCCGGCCAGGTGCTTGACCGCGCGCTCGGCCTCCTTCTGATGGCTGGCCCGCAGGTGATAGACCCAGGGCTGCACCGGGTCGCGCAGGGTGATGGCGCCGGTCGCCGGTGCGAGCAGCGGCAGCTTGTTGTCCTTGAGCACGGGCAGCATCGCTTCCGTCGGCCCTGTGCCGCGGCTGAGCATCAGCGCCAGCACGCCCTGGCCGGCCAAGGTCTTGGCGGCAGCCGCTGCGGTGGCCGGGTCGTATTTGTCGTCCTGCGTGACGAGCTCGACGTTCTGCCCCTTGATGCCGCCCTGGGCATTGACCGCATCGAAATACAACTTCGCGCCTTCGGCGCTCTCCTGCACGATGCCGGCCACCGGGCCGGAAAAACCGGCCACCATGCCGATGCGCAGCGTGTTCTGTGCGAACGCGCCATTCGAACTGATGCAGGCAGCGAACAATGCCGCCAGGCCAACCCAACGCTTCACTGTTTTTCTCCAGGCCAGGCGCCCCACGGCGCACTTTCAGGCGGCGGATTGTGAGGCCAGCCCCCCAGGCCTCAGGCCGCCCCAAGCCCCGGGAAAAACCCGGGCTCGGCAGGCTTGCCGTGCGCATTTGCACCGCTTTTGGCGGCCCTACACTCAGGCGACTCCTAACGGGCCCTGATGCAGGAGAGTTGATTGCCGTCCACCGCCCTCCCCACGCCCACATCGCCCGGGCACTCGTTCGGCTGGCAGCGCAATTCGCTGACCTTCGCCGTGGTGCTGGCGCTGCTGCTGGGCCTGCTCCTGCCCACGACCGCCGTGCTGTTGTACGACGGCCAGAAGACGCGGGCCACGGCCATGGACGACCTCAAGCGCGACCTCACCCGTGCCACCGAGGTGATGGCACTCTCCCTGGCCGAACCCGTGTGGCAGGTGTCGCCCGACCTGGCCGACCCGATGGTGAAGGCCCAGATGGACGACCCGCGCTTCGTGTCGGTGCAGGTCGTCGAGCCGGCCTCCTCGGCGCCCTTCCTGTCGCAGCAGCGCAGCGGCGAGGCCATCGACAACGACCTGGTGCTGAGCCAGACGCGCCCGATCCAGCGCGACGGCCGCGAGATTGCCAAGCTGACCGTCCGAATGAGCGCAGCTCCGCTGGTGCAGGCCAAGCAGGCGGAAGTCTGGCGCACCGTCTGGCGCAGCGGCCTGACGCTGACCCTGTCCCTGGTGCTGATGCTCTGGGTGTTGCAGCGTTATGTGCTGCGGCCGATGACGGCGCTGACGAGCGCTGCCGAGGCGCTGGCCGCCGGCCGGCTGGAGCAGCCGCTGCGCGTGGGCGGCGCCGACGAGATCGCCCGCGTGGGCATGGCGATGGAGCGCATGCGCCAGGCCCTGCTGTCGGCCTTCGAGGCCCTGCGCCAGCACAACCTCAACCTTGAAGGCACGGTGGCGCAGCGCACCGCGGAACTCACCGCCAGCAATGCCGAGCTGCAGGAAGCGCTCAGCACGCTGCAGAAGGCGCAGCGCGAGCTGGTGGAGTCTGAAAAGCTCGCCTCGCTCGGGCGCCTGGTGGCTGGCGTGGCGCACGAGCTCAACACGCCGTTGGGCAATGCGCTGACCGTGGTGTCGGCGCTGGATGATCGCTACAAGCAGCTGGAGGCAATGCTCAGCGGCACGGCCCAGCTGCGGCGCAGCACGCTCGAAGAACTGGCCCGCGACACGCGGCGCGGGCAGGACATCCTGCAGCGCAATGTGCAGAAGGCCGCCGACCTGGTGCGGGACTTCAAGCAGGTGGCCATCGACCAGACCGCCGACCTGCGGCGGGATTTCGAACTGGCCAAGGTGGTGGAAGACGTGCTCGTGATGGTCGAGCCGAGCTTCAAGCACACGCCCTTCGTCATCGACACCGACCTGTGCCGGGGCGTGATGATGAACAGCTACCCCGGCGCCCTCGGGCAGGTGCTGACCAACCTGCTGATGAACGCCCTGCTGCACGCCTTCGAAGGGCTGGACCGGGGGCGCGTGACGGTGCGCTGCCTGCCGGCCAATGGCGGCGAGGTGGAGCTCACGGTGATCGACGACGGGCGCGGCATGGACGAGTCGATCCGCCGGCGCATCTTCGACCCCTTCTTCACGACCAAGCTGGGCACCGGCGGTTCCGGCCTGGGCATGCACATCGTTCACAGCATCGTCATCAACGTGCTGGGTGGTCAGATCGAGGTGCAGTCAGCGCCCGGCCAGGGCACGCAGATGCTGATGCGGCTGCCGCTGGTGGCGCCGCAGCGGGCCGGTGCAGACGCACCGGCCGCTATCGGTCACTGAGCCACCGGCGAGGCAGCGGAGGCGGCCGGGTCCACGGCCAGCGGCAGCGCGCCCGAGGCCGGTGCAGACGCAGCGTCGGGGGCCGATGCCGCCGCAGGTGCATCGTGGCCGCCGGTCACATCATGCTTCTCGCCGCTCAGGTCGATGTTGCCACCGCTCTTGGTCAGGATGAACAGGGCCAGGGCGGCAAAGGCGATGAAGCCGACGATCAATTTCCACATGCTCGAATCTCCAGAGTTGAGAACTGCTGGCGATTCTGCGGGCCGAGCCTGACGCTCAACTGAAGGCGAACTGCGCGCGCGCGCCCGGGCCCGTGGTGTAGCTGAGCTCGTGGGCCAGCGTCTGGAAGTCGATGCGCAGCTCGGCCTGCTCGGCGCCTTGCGTCCAGCGCAGGTGCAGCACGTGAGCGTCGCTGTCGACCAGCTCGAAGCGGCCCTGGAAGGCGGCGTGCTCGTTGCGCAGGCGGATCAGCGCGATCAGGCGCTGCACCACCGGGCGCTGGCAGTCCGCGGCGATCTCGGCCTCGGTGTAGTGGTGGCGGTTGATGTCCCGACCGACCTGGCTGCGCGCGAGCAACTCCATGTCGTTGTGGCCCGCCAGCAGGCCGACGTAATAGACCTGCGGCACGCCGGGCAGGAAGAACTGGATCGCACGGCCCAGCAGATAAGCCGTCTCGTCGCGGCCCATGGCGTCGAAGAAGGTGCAGTTGACCTGGTAGAGGTCGAGGTTGCTGGCCGCCGCGCCGGTGGCCTTGCGGCTCTGGCCCTGGCTGGCCGCATGGATGCGCTCGACAAGCTCGTCCAGCTCCTGCGGCGGCACGAGGCCGGGGTGGGCGGCGCGGTCGCTGGCGTCGGCACCGATGTCGATGATGCCGATGCCGTCGTGGGTGTCGAGCACGGTCAGCGCATTGGCCGGGCGGATGCCCACCCAGCGCTTGAGCGCCGTGGCCGTCTTGAAGTTGAAGGCATGCAGCACGAGCGGCGGCAGCGCGAAGTCATAGACCCAGTCCACCTTGGCCGCGATCTCGATCTGGCGCTGGTAGTAGGAGTGGATCTCCACCAGCACCTCGATGCCCAGCGCCCTCGCCTCCTGGGCGAACTCGCCGATGAAGTCGAAGGTCTCGGGCATCATGAAGCAGCTGTCGCCGGCCTTCTTGATGGCGTAGCCGACGGCGTCCAGCCGCACCATGCGGATGCCGTTGTCGGCAAAGGTGCGCAGGATGCCCGCGAGGTAGGCGCGCCCCTGCGGGTGGTGCACGGCGATGTCGATCTGCGCGGCGGTGAAGGTCGTCCAGAGGATGCGGCGCTCGCCGTTCTTCAGCGTGGCGTAGGTGAGCGGCAGCCCGGGGCGCGGGCGGTAGACCGCCAGCAGGTCCCGCTCGGTGGCGCCGTTCGGGAAGACGGCGTCCAGCGTCAGGAAGAGGCCGGCGTAGGCCGAGGCCTCGCCCTTCTCGGAGTAGTCCAGGAACTGCGGCGATTCGCTGGACATGTGGTTGACGATGACGTCGGCCATCACGTCCACCACCTCGGTCAGCGACTTGATCTCGGCCCAGCCACCCAGGCGGGGGTCGACCTGGGTGTGGTCGATGGGGTCGAAGCCCGCGTCGGCGCCGTCGATGGCATGGAAGAAGGGCAGCAGGTGCACGCCCCCGAACACGCCTTGCAGCGGCGCGCCGGGCTCGGACAGCAGGCGCTTCAGGCGCGCCAGGTCGCCGCCATCGCGGCTGCCACCCAGGCGGTCGACATAGGTGATGAGCTGGACTTGGTTCTTCATGATGCTTTCTCGGTACGCACGCGCAGCACGCAGACGGCAGCCAGCGCCAGCAGCACGCCGGCAAGGCGGATGACGTTCTCGGGGCGACCACCCAGCAGGCTGTCGTAGAACAGCGGCAAGGTGACCGCCTGGATCAGCATGGGGATGACGATGAACATATTGAAGATGCCCATGTACACCCCGGCCCGCTCGGGCGGGATGCTGCCGGCCAGCAGCACATAGGGGTTGCCCATGATGGAGCCCCAGGCCAGGCCGATGCCGACCATGGGCAGGAACAGCAGCCAGCCCTCGCTGCGGATGCCCGGCAGCGCCCACATGCCGGCGGCAGCAGCGAACAGCGCGAAGGCATGGACCCACTTGGCACCCAGCCGCTTGGTGAAGGGCACCATCGCGAAGGCCGCCACGAAGGCAACGGCGTTGTAGAAGCCGCCGACCTGGCCGTTGAGCAGGGCCGCGTCGCGGAAGCCCGCGCTGTGCGGGTCGTCCGTGCCGAAGACCGTGGCGGCCAGCGTCGGCACGATGTAGATCCAGTAGCACATCATCCCGTACCACTGGAAGAGCGCCATCCACCACAGGCGGCGCATCGTGGGCGGCATCTCGCGAAGCGCGCTCCAGATCTCGGCCAGGGCCGGGCCCATGCCGCGCGGCAGCGCCCGCAGCCGCGCGAGTTCCTCGGCCGGCAGCGGCAGCTCGGGCACCTTGCGCACCGACCACCACACCGTCGTGAAGGACAGCAGCGCGCCGACGATGAAGGCCAGTGTCGTGACCACTGGAATGCCATTGGCCCCGAGCGCATCCTTGTTCATGCCGAAGAACACCAGCAGGCTCGGCGTGAGGTAGGCCAGGGTCTGCGCCAGGCCCGTGAAGGAGGCCTGCGTCAGAAAGCCCGCAGCATGCTGCTCCTCGCGCAGCCGGTCGCTCACGTAGGCGCGGTAAGGCTCCATCGTCACGTTGTTGGCGGCATCCAGGATCCACAGCAGGCCAGCGGCGAACCACAGGGCCGGGCTGAAGGGCATGGCGAGCAGGCCCAGCGAGCACAGCAGCGCGCCGATCAGGAAGTACGGCGTGCGCCGCCCCCAGCGGTGGGTCGTGCGGTCGCTCATGGCGCCGACGATGGGCTGCACCAGCAGGCCGGTGATGGGGCCGGCCAGCCAGAGGTAGGGCAGGTCCTTGCCCTCGGCGCCGAGCATCTGGTAGATCGGGCTCATATTGGCCTGCTGCAGGCCGAAGCTGAACTGGATGCCCAGGAAGCCGACGTTCATGTTCACGATCTGCGTGAACGACAGATGGGGTTTGTTCATGCGCGAGCCTCTTCAAGGGGCAGTGCGTGCAGGGCTTCGCGCCAGGGCGCCAGCACGGCGGGGTCGTCGGGCAGCGGCCCGCGGACGCCGCAGATCATCGCGGCGTAGCGGTTGGCCAGCCTCAGCGTGGCCCCGAGGTCGCAGCCCAGGGCCAGGCCGGCCAGCAGCACGGCGGTGAAACTGTCGCCGGCGCCGACGCTGTCGACGAAGGCCGCTTGCGCCACGCCCTCGCCGCTGGTCAGCAAGGCGCCGTGCTCACCATAGACGGCGTAGCCGGCCTCGCCCCGCGTCACGATCACGCGCTGCAGCGCGAAGCGCGCCATCAGCGACGGCAGGTCGGGCTCGAACCAGGCGATCAGGCGGTCCAGCTCGTCCTCGTTGATCTTGAGCCAGTCAGCCAGCATCAGGGACTCGGCTGCCAGGGCGGGCGTGTCGGTGCCGGGGCGCAGGTTCAGGTCCAGCAGCACCGGTGCGCCGCCGCGCTTGACCGCCGCGCGGATCGATGCGCGCGAGGCCGGCGCTCGCTGGGCCAGGCTGCCGAAGTACACCAGGCCCGCCCCGGCGGTGTCGACCGGTTCGAGATGGTCCCACGCGGCATCGGCGTGGATCTCGAAGCGGTGGCCACCGCCCTCCTCGTGCACGCTGACGCGCCCGGTGGCGCGGCGGGCATCGCGCTGGATGCCTTCCACGCCGAGGCCGAAACTCAGGGCGCTGTCGAGCACCAGGCGGCCGGCGGCGTCGCCGCTGCCGATGCGGCTGGCGAAGCGCACCGGCGCGCCCAATGCCGCGAGCGAACGCGCCACATTGAAGGGCGCACCGCCCGCGACGTGGCCGTCGTGGAACTCGTCCACGAGGGCCTCGCCAATGACGAGGACGAGGCGGGCCATGGCCGTCGCGCTCAGAAGTTGTAGCGCAGGCTGGCCTTGACGGTGCGGCCGGTGTAGGCGCGCGCCGCGCCGCGGCCGTCGTTGCTCTCGGTGTAGGCGATCTCGTTGAAGAGGTTGTTCGCTGCGAGCGTGAGCGTGGCCTTGGGCGTCAGGCTGTAGCTCACGAAGGCGTTCACCACCGTGTAGGCCGGCAGCGTGATCGTCAGCGGGCCGGTCGGGCCGTCGTCCTGGCTCTTGCTGGTGCCGACGATGCCGACGCCCGCGGTGAGCTCGTCGCTGAAGTTCAGCGTCGGGGTGAGCTGGTAGACGAACTTGGCCTGGCGCTTCGGAGCGCGGCCGTCGGCCTGCTTGGCATCGGTGTAGGTCAGGCCGCCGAGCAGGCTGACCAGGCCGAAGCGCGCCGAGCCTTCGAGCTCCAGCCCCTTGCTGCGGTAGCTGTTTTCCTTGGCAACGATGGGCGTGGTCGTGACGTCGACGTTGACTTCATCGGTCTTGGCATCGAACAGCGTGGCGAACAGGCTGTAGCCGTTGCCGCGCAGCTTCACGCCGATCTCGGTCTGCTTGACCTTGTTGACCGGGATGGTCGAGCTCTTGCCGTTGACGAGGTTGGGGTTGTTGAAGAAGGTGATGCGGTCGGCGTTGTAGGCGGCGCCGTCGGAGAAGCGCGCGAAGACGGACAGGTCCTTGTTCAGCTCGTAGTTGCCGCCCAGCGAGTAGGAGGTGCGGCCGAAGTCGTAGTCGATGAGGTTGGGCTTGGCCAGGTTGTAGGCGGTGCCGGCATTGGACTGGTAGTAGTTGCCACTGGCCTTGTTGTTGTCGCGGCGCAGGCTGAAGTCACCCGAGAAGGCGCCCGAGTCCAGGTTCAGCACCAGATAGGGGGCGTTGGTCGTGTACTTGCTGTCCTGGAAGTTGCTGCAGCAGCCGCCGAAGCCGGGCGCGCCGTTGGTGACGCCGGGGACGTTCAGCAGCTTGGCGCCGCTTTCGTCGGCCGACAGGGAGTATT
>Ga0233424_10002788_pt1 | contig 11880 bp, 11 predicted proteins | sample Watercolumn_Towu_FD_181011 | JGI IMG/M metagenome (GOLD analysis project Ga0233424, IMG submission 181011) | Freshwater microbial communities from Lake Towuti, South Sulawesi, Indonesia - Watercolumn_Towuti2014_125_MG | ecosystem: Environmental > Aquatic > Freshwater > Lake | place: Indonesia... | reverse complement strand
GAGAACGACTTGGGCTCGGGATGCGCATGGACAATGAAGACGTTCACAGAGTCTTGCCCTTCCTGATCGCCTCAAGCGCCGGCGGCAGTCACCGCCTGGGCCCGCGCGGCGATCTCGCCGGCTCGCGTGACGCTGGCCGCGGCGCCTGCGATCGCCCAGTACTGCGGCGGGATGGGCCAACACCCGCCCCTTACCAGCTCCCGATCCGCCCCAAGCACTTCCACGCACAGGGTGCTGAAGAGCGTCAGCAACTCGTGACATTGCTCGATCGGCCTGCCCTCGAGCACGAGGAAGTGGAAGTAGGGAGCTGCCTTTGCACCTTCGCTCAGCAACGTTCCCGCTACCGCGACGTGGCGGCCTTCGTAGAACTGGGCGAACACACGGACCCGCTCGATGGAACATTGCAAGACGCGGGCATAACCCTCGCTCGCCGCCACCAGCAGCTCGCCGACCTGCTTGTCCGAATAGTGTCCCGCCGCAAGATGAAATTCAAGGATGGGCATCGCTTTCTCCTGTTCGTCTGTTGGTTCAGGGCAGTCCCTTGCGGCGGCCTGCATCCATGAACAATGTGCCGCCGGCCAGTGCGTCGGCCTCGGGTGCGGCCAGCACCTCGATCGCCCAGGCAATTTGCTCCGGCGTAGTGAAGGCTGCGATCGCCGACTCGCTGCGCATATGATCGAGCACCGCATCGGTGCTGCGGCCATCGAGCGCGCCGCGTGCCGCGGCGACGCGGCGCAGCCGTTCGGTGTCGGCCGGGCCCGGCGCAACTAGGTGCGACGTGATGCCGCGCGCGCCGTACGCCCACGACAGCTGACGTACGAGGTTCGCCAGCGCCGCGTTGGCCACGCCCGCGGTGCAGGCATAGGCGGTGGGCTCGAAGCCGTAGTGGCCGCCGATGGCGATCAGCCGCGACTGCGGCACCAGCCGCTCATCGACCGCACGCACCAACCGCAGCATCCCGCCGACCTTGATGTTGATCGCGTCGACCACTGCGGCGGTCGGTGCCGTCAGCACGCCGCCAGCGGTGGCGACGCCAGCGCCCTGCACCACCAGGCGCACCGGTGCATCGAGGCTCGCACGGATCGCTCCGACCGCGCTGTCGTCAGCGATGTCCGCGACGCAAGGGCGCACCCCTGCCACCTGACCAGCGAGAGAGGCCAGGGCATCGGCGCTCCGGGCCACGGCCACCACGGTGAACCCGGCCGAGGCCAGGCGCTGCGTGATCACGGCACCCATCGCGCCGGTGCTGCCGACGACGACGGCGATTTCCTGGTTCGACATCGTCGCCCCTCAGGCCCGCACCACGTCGCGCATCAGTCCGCGCTGCTTGGCCAGTGTCATCGCGGTGTCTTCGATCATGTCCTCCTGGCCGCCGATCATCTTCTGGCGGCCGAGTTCAACCAGGATGTCGCGCGCCGGCACGCCGAAGCGGGCGCCCGCGCGCTTGGCGTGCAGCAGGAAGGTCGAGTAGACGCCGGCGAATCCCAGCGTCAGCGAATCGCGGTCGACGCGCACCGGGTGGTCCATCATCGGCACGATCACGTCTTCGGCCACGTCCATCAGCTTGAACAGGTCGACGCCGGTCTCGATGCCGAGCCGGTCGCACACCGCGAGGAACACCTCCAGCGGCGTGTTGCCGGCACCGGCGCCGAGGCCCGCCACCGAGCCGTCGATGCGGCTCGCGCCGGCCTCGATCGCCGCGATCGAATTCCACACGCCCAGGCCCAGGTTGTGGTGGCCGTGGAAGCCGATCTCGGTCTCGGGGTTCAGCACCGCCTTCAGCGCCGCGACGCGCGCGGTCACGTCGTCAGGCAGCATGAAGCCGGCCGAGTCAGTGATGTAGATCGTCTGCGCGCCGTAGCTTTCCATCAGCTTGCCCTGCTGCGCCAAGCCCTCGGGCGTGTTCAGGTGGGCCATCATCAGGAAGCCGGTGGTGTCCATGCCGAGCTTGCGCGCAAAGGCGATGTGCTGCGGCGACGTGTCGGCTTCGGTGCAGTGCGTGGCCACGTGCACGCTGCGGGCACCACAGTCGTGGGCCGACTGCAGCTCCTTCATCGTGCCCAGGCCGGGGATCAGCAGCACCGACACCTTGGCCTGGGTCATCAGCGGGCAGACGGCGCGCAGGTACTCCTCGTTGCTGGCCAGCGCGAAGCCATGCTGCAGCGAATTGCCGCCCAGGCCGCCCCCGTGGGTCACCTGGATCAGCGGCACGCCGGCCGCGTCCAGCGCGGTGGCCACCTTCACCATCTGGTCGACGGAGATCTGTTCGCGCTTGGCGTGCATGCCGTCGCGCAGGCACATGTCGTGCAGCAGGACCTTGCGGCCCTTCAGGTTGGTCGTCATTGTTTCCTCTTCCCGTTGTACTGACTGTTCGGGCAATCGAAGTCCGCGGTCACGCAGCCGTCGTCGTCGGACGCAGCTCGATGCGGCCGGCGAGAATCTCTTCGGCAAACATTTCTGCCGTGCGGGATGCTGCAGCGGTCATGATGTCGAGGTTGCCGGCATAGGTGGGCAGGTAGTCGCCGAGCCCCGCCACCTCCATGAAGACCGCGACGCGCTTGCCGTCGAAAAGCGGTCCATTGACGAGCCGGTAGCCCGGCACATACTTCTGGACCTCTTCGATCATCGCCAGCACGGATTCGATGATCTTCGGTTGATCGGGCTCCGTTTCGCACAGGCAGTTGATCGTGTTGCGCATGATCATCGGCGGCTCCGCCGGGTTGATGATGGCCAGTGCCTTTCCTCGCTTGGCGCCCCCCACCTTCACAATCGCGTTCGACGTGGTGTAGGTGAACTCATCCAGATTCGCACGAGTCCCGGGACCGACGGACTTGGACGACAAGCTGGCGACGATCTCGGCGTAGCCGACTGACTGGACTCTCGCGACAGCGTTGACGATGGGAATCGTCGCCTGCCCCGCGCACGAAATCATGTTGACGTTCATCGCCTGGTTGTCGGTCTGCTCGCGCAGGTTCACCGGCGGCACACACAGTGGGCCGATGGCGGCCGGCGTCAGGTCGATCATCAGCACGCCCAGCTCGTTGAGCTTGCGCGAGTTCTCAGCATGCACGTACGCACTGGTCGCGTCGAAGGCGATCTGGATACCGTCTTCCAGCACGTGCGGCAACAGCCCGTCGACGCCCTCAGCGGTGGTCTTCAGGCCCATCTCTCGGGCACGGGCCAGCCCTTCAGAGTTTGGATCGATACCCACCATCCACACCGGCTCCAGCACCGGACTTCGGCGGATCTTGTAGATCAGGTCGGTGCCGATGTTGCCCGAGCCGATCAGGGCACACTTGATCTTCTTCATCATCAATCCTTCAGAGTGGCAGGCGAGACCTGCTCAGACAAAACGTACCGTCAGGCTTCCGAGATCCTGATATCGCGCCGTGACGCAGTCGCCCGGCTTGACCGCTATGGCCTCGGTGATGCCACCGCTCATTACGAAGCTGCCGGCAGGCAGGTGCTCGCCGAAACCGTGGAGCACCTTCACGAGCAACGCAACCGCATCCGCCGGATGACCCAGGACTGCCGCCGCAGCGCCCATGGCAACAGCCTCGCCGTTCTTTTCGAGGATCACACCGAGCGAGGGAAGGTCGACGTCCTCGACGTAGCGTGGCCTGCCCCCTGTCACGAATCGTGCCGACGAACCGTTGTCGGCGACCACGCTGGACAAGTCGAACTTGAATCCGGAGTATCTGGAGTCGATTATTTCGATCGCCGGCAGAACGAAGTCGGTAGCTGCCAGCACCTCTTCCCGTGTCACCTGATCACCGACCAGCGGAGCCTTGGTCACAAAGGCGACCTCGCATTCAACCCGAGGATGCACCAGATCGTCCGTCCGCACCGCCGCGTTCTCGGGCCGCGACATGTCTGCCATCAGGAAGCCGATCGACGGAACATGCACGCCCATCTGCAGCATCTTCGCCTTCGAGGTAAGGCCTGCCTTCCAGCCGACCTGCCGCACTCCCCGGTCGAGCCAACGTTTGCGCAGCCCGAGCTGGACCGCGTAGCCATCGTCCAGCGTCATGCCCGGAAAATCATCGGTCAGCTTGGGCATGGCCTTGGCGTTGAGCTGTGCTGCCTCAACACGGCCGACGAGCCCTTCGATCTGGTCCGGCGTCAACGTGATGTTCACACCGCGCTCCTTCCAAAAAAGTTCGCTCGGCAGGTGCCGAGACCCCCCACGGTGCAGACAAGCTCGTCACCATCCGTCACCGGGACGAGCGACGATTGCGAGCCCGAGAGGATCACTTCACCTGCGCGGAATGGCAGACCCAGTCGACCCAAGGTGTTGGCAAGCCAGACCACGGCGTTCACAGGCGACCCCTGGACCGCTGCGCCCACCCCAGTCGAAAAGAGCTCGCCGTTTTTCGTGAGCACCATGCCGGCTGCGGTGATGTCGAGCTTGCGCGGATCCCCCTTCGTGTCGCCAAGCACGAACACTCCGCAGGAAGCGTTGTCTGCCACCGTGTCCTCGATCTTGATCTTCCAATCGCGAATCCGGGAGTCCACGATCTCGAAACACGGAACGACATAGTCGGTGGCCCTGATCACGTCGGCTGCCGTGATGCCGGGGCCGATGAGGTCGGCCTTCAGGACGAAGGCGAGTTCGGCCTCAGCCTTGGGCTGGATCAGCTGACCCAGATCCACACCGTCGGCCTGCATACGGACCATGCCGGACAAAAGCTGTCCAAAGTCGGGTTCGAACACGCCAAGAAAATCTTGAACCGGCTTGCTGGTCACGCCGATCTTCTTGCCGACGATGCTTTCGCCCGCTTCGAGGCGGCGTTTCACGAAACGCTTCTGGATGGCGTAGGCATCTTCGACCGTGATGCCGTCAACGCGACCAAGGAGCGGCGGGATCGTGCTGCGCGCTCGCCAGGCATCGTAGAGCGCATCGCCGTGTTCGGCGACGAGATTCATGTTCAACATGGGGGTCCTGCTCAGAGCTTGATGCAGATGTTGCGGAGCTCTGTATAGAACTCCAGCGAATGGACGCCCCCCTCTCGACCGATCCCGGACTGCTTGGAGCCGCCGAAGGGCGTCCGCAGATCTCGCAGGAACCAGCTGTTGACCCAGGTGATGCCGACGTCGATCTCCGACGCGATGCGATGGGCGCGGCTGAGGTTCTCCGTCCAGATGGTGGTGGAGAGTCCATACCGGTTGGCATTCGCCAGGACCAGCAACTCGTCCTCGGAGTCGAACGGACGGACGTGGCAGCAGGGGCCGAAGATCTCCTCACGCACCACGGCGGCGGTCTCGGGCAGCCCGGTCCAGATGGTGGGCTGGACCCAGGCACCCTCCGCCAGGTCTTGCGGCATCTCTGGAACGCCGCCACCGGTGACCACCGTGGCACCCTCGTCCACGGCCTTCTGGTAGTACGAGAGCACCTTGCGCTTGTGCTCCTGACTGATAAGCGGACCATAGTTCGCGCCGGCATCGCTGGGCGCGCCATACTTGACCCTTTCGCAGCGCGCCTTCAAGGCAGCCACAAAACGATCGAAGATCGGCCGCTCGACGTAGACGCGCTCGGTTCCCAGGCAGACCTGCCCCGAGTTCAGGAAGGCGGAGCGAAAGATGCCCTCGACCGCATCATCGAACTTGGCATCCGCGAAGACGATGCCCGCATTTTTTCCGCCGAGCTCGAATGAGACGTCCCGGATGCCGTCGGCAGCGGCCTTCATGATGGCCGACCCCGTGCGAGTTTCACCGGTGAACGTGATCGCATCGACGTCGTCATGGCGGGTCAGGAACTCACCAGCGGCATCCGGCCCGAAGCCGTGTACCACGTTGTACACCCCTGGCGGAATCCCCACCTCATTCATCACCTCGCCCAGCAACGCCGCCGTCGCGGGCGTTTCCTCGGAGGGCTTCACGACCACCGTGTTGCCACACGCCAGCGCTGGCCCCACCTTCCAGGTCATCAACAGGAACGGCGCATTCCAGGGACTGATCACACCGACCACCCCCTTCGGCTTTCGCACCGCGTAGTTGATTGCACCGCGGCCGTCCGGCGTGTCCATCACGAACGACTCGGTGGCCACGTTCTTCACCACATCAGCGAAGACCTTGAAATTCGCGGCGCCGCGCGGGACAAAGGCGTGCGCAATCACATGGTGGGGCTGCCCGGTATCCGACTCCTCGGCCGCCACGAAATCGTCGAACCGCTTCGTGATGCCATCGGCGACCGCGTGCAGCATCGCCAGGCGCTTTTCCTGGGTCATCTTGCCCCAGGGTCCATGCAGCGCAGCCTTGGCAGCCTTGACCGCTGCGTCGACCTCGGCACGCCCACCCTCGGCCACGCGAGCGATCACCTGATTGTTCACCGGCGAGCGCTTCTCGAAGAAGCGTCGGTGGCTCGAAGCGGTGAATTCACCGTTGATAAAGTGAAGGATATCTTGCACGTTGTCTCCACATCGTTCCGAGCAGTCTAGAAACTGCATCCGGGGGGGTCCAATACCTTTGGTTTGGGTACTGGATACCGATGCGGTATCACCCCAGCCCGTTCAAAACAGCAGTGGCCGCTCCCTCAAGCGGCCACCACAGGATCAGCCTCTTCCCTGACCTTTCCGGCCCAGGGTGTCATCGACCACGACCGTCAGGTCACGATCGTCAGGAAGCTCTCATGCAGCTTGCCTTGCGGGTAGTCCAGCCCGTGGGGGAAACCGTCGAAGGTCCAGGTGATCAATCGACCATCCGGATACGGCTCGCGGCCTCCCGCGAACGTCTCGAACCGGTTGCCCGAAGGATCCCAGGCGTAGATCGTCTCCCCACGCGTCGTGCCGTGCCGGGTCGGACCGATGTCGATCGGCACATCGTGCATGCCCATGATGTCACCGGCACGCAAGACCCGCTCCCAGCTGGGCATGCGGAAGGACAGGTGGTGCAGCTTGCCGGGCTCCGGGTATTCACCAAACGCGATGTCATGTGACTTGATGGAGCAGCTCATGAAGATGGCCACATCCGTTTCACCTGCGTCCTTTGGACCGGTCACGCGCTCCGCCAGAGTGAAGCCGAGGACCTCGGTTAACAGCCGCTTGTTCTCGGCAATGTTCGGTCCATAGAGGAGACAGTGATCCCAGCGACTCGGCGCCATGCCGCGATCGGAGTGCTCGGGATCCCACGGCTTCGGGTTGGTCAGGCCGAGGCCGTTTCCAACGAACGTCTTCTCCGCATACAGCTCGAAGAGATGTCCCGTGGGAAGCTGAAAGCGCACGCGGTCGCCCGTCTCGAGCAGATCTCCTGCGGGCATGCGCTGTGTCTCGAGCCCGAACTCGCGAACCTTGCGTTCGAAGTCGTTCATCGTCGCGACGTCGAGCACCTTGTACCCGACAAAGTCGATGCCCGCGCTGTCCGCCTGCCGAAGAATGATGCTGTGGTGATCGTGTTCATCCCAGCACCGGAAGTACACACGCCCCTGCGCGTCTTCTCCCATTTCCACCAGCCCGACGACGTCGCGGTAGAACTTTCGACTCTGCTCCAGGTCCAGCACGCGAAGCTGCGCGTGTCCTGGACGAAGTACACCTGTCATTGCCATGTCTTGCTCCAGTGAGGTGAGTTATCGAGGAGATCAGGCCTGTACCTGCTCCGCTTCTTGCTTGATCAGCTTGTCCAGAACAAACAGCATCTTGCCCGGACCGGCGTCGTGCGCATAGTCCACCGTCTTGAAGTTCGGCTTCTCCTTCATGCGCTTGAACTGGCCCTCCAAGACTCGCTTGTCTTCGAGGAATGCCTCGTGATTGGCCTCGATCAGCAAGTCGATCAGGCCGGGTGCGGTAGAACCACGGCGTGCGCCCCAGGAGTAGTAGTAATCGACCGACTCTGCGTCGCGTGGGGTCACTGCCTGGCTGGAGAAGGTGTCGAGCAGCAACTGTCCGTCAGAGGGACCCTCGGTCGCCTGACCTGCGATGTACACCTTAAAAGCCAGCATGAAGTTGCATGGCACCGTGAAGGTGACGTCGAAATGCAGGTCGAACCGCGCGTCTGACGGGAACAGATGCCGAGCAAGCGCCGGAGGGGGGACGCCCCGCGCCCAGATCTCCGTGTTCAAACCACGCTCTGTGACGGTGTACTTCGGCCGGATCGACGAGTACGCGGCGGTTCCCCCGAACGTCTGGTCGTGCACCCAGGCCACATGGGAGAGATCGGTGAGGTTGGCAATCTCCTGCCGATAGTTGGTCTCGACCTTGATGTGCGAGGTCCTCATCTCCCATTCAGGGTTGCTCGGCCCCACGGAATGGGGGATCAGCGAATCGTCGGGCGGCGTCCCCTCGCCCATCCACACCCAGATCAAGTCATTGCGCTCCACCACGGGGTACGCTTTGACGGCCGCCCCCTTCTGAACGACCTTGGGCTGCCCGGGGATCTCGCTGCAGACGCCGTCGGGACCGAATTTCCAGCCGTGATACATGCACCGGATGGAGTCACCCTCCTTCCGCCCAAGCGACAGCGGCGCTTGGCGATGTCGGCAATGGTCTTCCAGCGCGACGACACTGCCGTCAAGCTTTCGGTAGATCACCACCGACTCCCCGGCGATGCGGCGCTCCAGAAGCGCCTCCGCGCCCTGGGACAACATCTGGGACCACCCAGCGCAATACCATGCATTTCGAACAAACACAGTGTCTCCTTTCCTCAAGGCCTCTTCAACGCGATTCCGCCTGAATCAGTTTCTCCAACAGACGCCGCGCTTTGACAGCAGCCGGGTCGCTGGTGAGCAGGACCGGCTTCAATTCCCAGAGATCAGTCGTTCCCATCTCGCGTTGAACCGCTTCAATGATGGGCTTGTCTTCCGTCGTGAACGCTGCGACCGTCCCCTCCATCTTCATCTTGTTGAGACCTGCATCATCGACCAACCAGTTTCGACGCGACGCAAAGAAATAGTGCGTGGTGGTCTCCGTCTCGGGGGTCATCAGGTGGTGATCCCACGAGATGAGTCCGCTTTCGTCGGGGCCTTCGTCCTGCATCGCGCCCACCGTCAGCAGCATGGTGCTCGGAGCGGTCCAATGCACAGTGACGTGATGCCGCGCACTTTCCCCCGGGCGAGGCAGGAATGGCGAAAAGAAGCCCATCGAAGGGTCCTGCCTCCAGTCCCATCGAACCTGCACGGATCGGCCATCTTCGATCACCTTCGGAACCTGCGCGCTGAGGTGCCCCGCGGTATTCAGCAAGGGGCCATGTACGTGATCGACGTGACTCAGGTCCATGATGTTGTCGACGACGATCTCGTAGTTCGCCTCCATGTGCATGTAGGCATAGCCCTTCGAGTTTGGCGTACCGCCGGACAACAGGCTGTAGTCCGGGATCAGTGCCTGATCAGCGAGCGACGCCTCGCCAGCCCAGAGCCAGACAAAGCCGTCTCGCTCAGCCGTCGGGAAGCTGCGGACCTTGGCCGCCTTCGGGACCAAGCCATCACCGTGGGGGTTGTGCACGCATTGCCCCGACGGATCGAACCGCAAGGCGTGGTAGGGACAGACGATGTCGTCGCCGGCTCTCTTGCCCATGCTCAGCGGGACAAAGCGGTGTGGGCACCGGTCCTGCAGCGCCACCGGCTGCCCATCCTCTCGTCGATAGAGGACGACGGACACACCCAGGATCTTTCGGGTGAACATGGCGTCGGGTGCCACTTCAGTAGACAGAGCGGCTACATACCAGGCGTTCTTGAGATGGCGGAAGGTCTCCACGATGTCGGGTCTCCTATGGTCCGCAGCGACAGGCTGCTTAACGGTGCATCTCTAGTAGCAACGCACGGACCAGGCTTCGACAGATGTTCCAAGCCTTTGATTTGGCTTGATTTTTTGTCCGCCATTCGTGGAATCCATGAGGGTCAAAACCGCATGAATTCATGCGCTTCTCAGACAGAATACGCAGCACCGCATGACAAGGAGCACTTGTGGCAATGAAGACATCGACGCCTTCGGCCGGCCCGGCGGATCTCAAGAAGCTGCTGCAATCGCTTCGCTTTGTCGCCGAGACCGGTCACATCATGTTGTTCGATCAGCGGATGCTGCTGGTCCACGGGTTCTCGCTGGCAACCCTGCGGGCCGAGCTGATCGAACGACTCGGTTACGAGATGGCGCGGAGCCTCTTCACCCGGCTCGGCTACCAGCAAGGTCTCGAAGACCATCGCCGGATGAGGGAGGCGTTCCCTGATACCGTGGACGCCGCCGTTGCCTTAGGACCCCGACTTCGCGACATGGAGGGCTATCAGCTCAACCGCATGCTGGAGCTCCACTTCGATGAGGAGCGCGGCGAGTTCTATGGGCAGTTCCATTGGGAGAACAGCTGGGAAGCCGAAGCACACTTGAAGCAGCACGGCATGAGCGCCACCCCGGTTTGCTGGACGGATGTCGGTTACGCCACAGCCTTCGCCACCAGCGCGTTCGGCAAACCCGTTCTGGCGCGCGAGCTTCAGTGCGTTGCCATGGGTCACCCACATTGCCACGTGGTGATGCAGCCCATTGATGCATGGGGACGGGACGCCGACGATGATCTAAGCTTCCTGCAGGTAGAGGACTTCGTCGACCCACCGCGGCGCCGGCAGGCCGATGCAGGACGGTCCGCCACCATCCCGATCGAGAAGGTTTCTCCGCTGCAACAGGAGCTCGTCGGCGCCTCCGCAGCGTTCAACACCGTCATCCACATGCTGCGACGGGTCGCGCAGACCGACGCTACGGTGCTGTTTCTCGGCGAGAGCGGCGTCGGCAAGGAGCGCTTCTCGCGTACGCTGCACGAGATCGGGCCCCGCGCCAAGGCACCTTTCATCTCGGTCAACTGTGCGGCGATTCCCCAGGACCTGGTGGAGGCCGAACTGTTTGGCGTTGAGCGGGGCGCCTTCACCGGCGCAACAGCCTCGCGCCCCGGCCGATTTGAGCGGGCACACGCCGGCACGCTGTTCCTGGACGAGATCAGCAGTCTTCCACTGCCGGCGCAAGGCAAGCTGCTGCGAGCCCTGCAGGAACGCGAGGTCGAGCGCGTCGGCGGGACGCAGCTGCGCAAGGTCGACGTTCGTGTGGTTGCTGCGTCGAATGAGGACCTGCGAGAGGCGGTGCGCCAAGGGCGGTTTCGAGCAGACCTCTACTTCCGACTCAACGTCTTCACGATCCGAATCCCGCCGCTGCGGGAGCGACGCGAGGACATTCCGCTGCTGTTCAACGTGTTCGTCGAGCGGTTCAGCAGGCGCTTCGACAAGCGCATCGCCGGCATCAGCCGCCAAGCGCTCGATGCGCTTTGGCAACACGATTGGCCCGGCAATGTTCGCGAACTCGAGAACATGGTGGAGCGGGCGGTCATCCTGGCGGACGACGGGAAGGTGATCGACCTTCATCACCTGTTCGCACACGGCGAAGGCATCAAACCCCCATCCCACTCGCCCATGGACGGCGTCCTCGATGCCTCCGACGAGTCCGCCGTCTTGGTCGATCGGCTCCTGGACCTTGGGCATACCCTGGCCGACATCGAATCAAGCGCACTGTCTGCCGCTCTGCGTCGTCACCGTGGGAAGCTTGCGCCGGCCGCCAGGCAGCTCGGCCTAGGCCGAGGGCAGATGCAATACAAGACGGCCAAGTTGCGGCTCGAGGGAAGCAAGCGGTCGGAGCCGGAGCCGACCGAGATCACCTCGCCCACACAACGGGCAGCGACTGCTGCCAGAAAGCGACGGACCAGGTAGGCCCTGGTTTGCCGGCGCAGGTCGCACCAGCCCGAAAGATCAGGCCGACACGGCTTCCAACGTGAACGAGCCCATCATCTCGTTCAGCCGGCTGGCTTGATCCCGCAACGACTCGGATGCCGCAGCACCCTGCTCCACAAGGGCCGCGTTCTGCTGCGTCATGTCGTCCAACCGGGACAACGCGTCATTGACCTCCGCAAGCCCCTGCGACT
>Ga0233424_10002787_pt1 | contig 11882 bp, 10 predicted proteins | sample Watercolumn_Towu_FD_181011 | JGI IMG/M metagenome (GOLD analysis project Ga0233424, IMG submission 181011) | Freshwater microbial communities from Lake Towuti, South Sulawesi, Indonesia - Watercolumn_Towuti2014_125_MG | ecosystem: Environmental > Aquatic > Freshwater > Lake | place: Indonesia... | reverse complement strand
CCTCAACGCTGAGCGCAGTAAGTACCTGGCCGCCGAACGCCTGAAGGGCAGCCTCGCTGAACTGGAGCACAAGCAAGATGCTCGACTGACCCTGCGCGGCAAGCTGCTGTGCTGGCGGCCCATGATCGACGAGGCCCTGGGCCAGTGGCAGCAGCACTTCGAATCACGCCAGCAAGCCCTTCAGCACGAGCTGCAGCAGTGCGATGGCGAGCTGGACCGCTTGCGAGAGCAGGATCGCCAGGCTGTGCGGGAGCAGAGCCAGTGGGAGCTGGGGCAGAAGCAACTGCGCCAGGAGCGCCAACAGCTGCAGGCCTTGCAACAGCGATTCGCTCTGGTGGAAAGCCGGGCGGTTCTAGAGACGTGCCGCCGCGACGTGCAGGCCCAACGAGATGCTCTGGTGGTCCGCTTGGGCCAGGCGCAAAGCCGGCCTCCGGCATTCATCGAACGCGAGCTCGCCCGCGTGGACAGAGAGCTGGCCCAGCTGACACAGGAGATGCGCACCCAAGGCCACAACCTCTACCAGCAGCTGGCAGGCGCGTTGCCGCCCGATCAATTGGCGGCGCTGAACAAGGTGCTGGCCAGACCCGTGCTGACCTTGGGCGCCGAAGACTTCCAGCTCGATGGCCAGGCGCTCTCCAAGGCTTTGGGCGATGCCAATGGTGAGCATGCTGGCCTTCCGGGACTGCAGCTGCGCGTCGCCGCCCTGCCTGAGCAGCACCAACAGCGCAGCCTGGCCGAGCTGGGCGAGCTGCTGCGGGATTTGCAGCAACAGCAGGTGCAGCTGAAGGAACAGCTGGCGACGGCACAAGCGCTGGAACTCGTCCAACGCGAACGTGATGGATTGGAACAGCAGCTGGTGCAGCTGGACGCCGAATTGCGGGACTACAGTCAGATGCAGGCCCTGCAAGACAGCGACGCTGAGCGGCAAGCACGGCTGGTGACACTCGACCAGAAGCTCGCCGAGCTGGCCACCAGTTTGGCGCAATCGGCTGCCCGGTACCGGGCGCTGGATCAGCAGCGTCAACAGAGGCAGAAGGATCTGGATTCACTCGGGCAACAGCACCGGCAGATCGAGCAACGCCGCAACCAACGCGTCGATCAGGAAGGCCCGTTCACGTGGCTGTCCGACTCACCCCACCACCCCTGGTTGGCACAGCCGGAGTTCGCGCTGGACCAGCTGGCCGAGCGCCTGCAGACCTATCAGGCTGACTGCCGCCAGTTGCTGGAACTGGACGACCAGATCCGCCGACTGCTGGGCGAAATCCACACTGGCGGGCTCACCAAGTACCAGTTCGTCGGTGAGCCCGAGGCAGAAATCGCGCGCCTGGTGGAGTTCGCCCATCACCTGCCGCAGGAAGCCGAGGCCCTGGAAAAGAAGGTTCGTTCGGCGGTGGTGAACGTCGCGGCTTGCCTGCGTGAACTGCGCGATGGCTTGGCCGCGTTCAAGCGCCGGATGCGCGAGTTCAATCGCAAGATCAGCGGACGCCAGCTCTCCGATTTGGCGGTCTTCAAGATCGAACCCGAAGACGAAACCGCGCTCGTCGAGGCCATTGAGCTGCTCATCAGCACGGCTGCCACAGTCGGCAATGGCGAGACCTTCGAACTCTTCAACCAGCAGAGCGTGCTGGATGATGACCAGCTCAACCGCGCCAAAACCCTACTCATCGAGGAAGGCAATGCCCGCCACGGCTTGCGCGTGGCCGACCTGTTCCGGCTGCGCTTCTGGGTGGGCAAGGCTGGTCGCGAGCCGGAAGCCTTCGATGACCTCGACAGCGCCGCCTCGAACGGGACGGTGCTGATGGCCAAGCTGGTGACGGGCCTGGCGATGCTGCACCTGATGCAGGATCAGCGGCGCCCGATCCAAGGCATTTGCTATCTGGACGAAGCCCTGGCGCTGGATGCGCGCAACCTGCGTATTCCAGTGCAAAAGCACCAGGGATTCCGATCCAAAGGCGCCAGCCATCCCGATTCAAACCCGCCAGCCGTTCCAGTTCAAACCCGCCACAGATTCGGATTCGGGTCCGCCACCCCTGGATGGGGTGGCGGATGCCCCCGGCACCGGTCATGCCTGCTTGGTGCTCACCAACGGCGACACGGGCGCACCCTTGGCCTGGATCGGCGGCGACCAGCAGCCCTCCGATCAACGCTGAGGCCTGCCCACCACAGAAGTCGCCACCACCGCTCAACGGGTGAAGTAGATTACACAGGGTGCTGTCATTTACTCTTCAAAGGAGTCGGCCATGGGCTTCTCAGCCAGCGAAGCGGAGCCCTTCACCCAGGCGCGCCAACCTGAGTTGGCCGAGCAAGCCAAGGCTGACGATGCCGACACGCTCGCTTACTGCTTGTACTTCGCATACAGGCGCTGCAACGCAGCTCGAAGCCCGGCCTGGTCACTGACCTCGACCTGAACAGTCTCGCCCACCACGGATACGTTGGTGCTGCCGAGCGCGCTCAACGATGGCGCGACATCCTTGATGTATTGCATACCGGCTGCCTCGGTCTGCTTGTTGAAAAAGTCCGTGGCCTGATTGCTTGCAGTGAGGGCACCAAGCCCGGCGCCTGCGGACTGTAGCGCGGCGCCATGCAGAGCGATGGCACCAAATGTGCCCGCCCAAGTTTTCAACATCTGCGATCCGTAGGCGGAATACGCCTGGTCTCGCGCCGACCTGAACTTTCGCCCGAAGTCTCCGGCGGTCAGTTCGCGGGCGATGCGTTCATCCCGCTTGGCTCGGATTTCAGATTCCTGCCGCAAGAGGCGCCTGACCAGATCGAGATTGGCTTGCTGCGTTGCCGCTAGCGGGCTGTTGGCAGTCAAGGAATCGGCCAGCGCAGGGTCGAATTGCCTCACATAGGTAGCCAGCGCCTTCGGCTGAGCATCCCTCGGGTCTGGCATCGGGAGCGCGGCGACGACCAGTCGGGCATGTTGGGCCGTGATCGAATGAACCGGGACGGCTTCAGCGTCCGATAGGCGCTGGGGACGACTGGTCTTGACGTACTCGTTCATCGTCGCTGACAGCGGACCTCCGTCGGCATAGCCAGGCGTCCTCAGTAGCAGCACCTCATCGCGGTTGAACGGCAACTCGGTTCGGTAAAGGACACCGGTCAGACTCTCCGGCCGCGCCTCCCCATCGAGGAGGAAGTTCGACTGCAACGCGTTGCGTGCGTCGCCGCCACCCTTGCAGTCCACATTGTCGTAGGCCCATGGCATGGGTTGGTGACCGACGGTGGTGAGCAGCAGCCCGCAGTTGCCAGGAGACCTCACAGGCGCTGTCTGTATCGCCAGATTGAAACTCTGAGACACCAGCATCTGCCAGCTCAATGTCTTGGCCCAGTAATCCACCACAAGGTCGGTAGGAATAGTCGGATCGACCAGAGACCGCAGCGCCAGTTGTCCCCCACGACCCGTCGTGACGGCCTGCGGCTCAAGCAGCACGGTCACAGTTGGATCAAGCCGTCGAATGGCCCAATAGAGCTCGGCCGCAAAAAGTGTTGATGACGCCTCGACCAGGTCAGGCGCCGCCGCAAACGGCGGCGTGTCGTTCATCAGCATGGGCGACATTGATACGCCTATCCACTTGCGGTCGTTTGCCACCACCTGCGCGCGGCTGTCCGGCAACACGAGTGCTGGCCAGCGAAGCACGATCACCTTGCTGGCGACGGCTGAAGCGCTTTGACGTGCCTGCGCATCGGACAGCTGCGAACCGGTCTGCTCCCCGGTATAGAACTTGGCGCCAGTGCCACAACCTGCGATGAGCACGGCCGTCATCAGCGCGATTGCCCGCCAGGTCAATGACGCGGAATGGAATATTTCACGCATGTCTATTTCCCCCTGAAGTAATAGGCCGACATAATTCGGAGTTAAATATCAGACCAGCCAATCCGACGGACAAGATGTGGTGCTCAGGCAGCATCAAGGTCGAGCGTTAGGGTTTCCAAATGGATTCTGGTTCTTAAACAGTGGGGTGCCATTCGCACTACAGACCCACCCCGTTGGGCATTCTTTAGATTTGCTTGGCACCGCTGAGCAGACTCTTTGCGCGTCAATGCGGGCTTCGGAAACCAAACCTCTCATCGTATTGACCTCGGCCTGCGGAGCGTTGCAACGACTTAGAAAGTCCAGATTTTCAACGAGTATCTGCAGCCGGGCATTTTCACGCGCACAATTTCTTTGCTGTTCGTTCATTCCTTGCGTTCGATCCTGCGCCGCCTTAGTCTGCGCTTGCGTGAGAGCTAGTCGTGCCTGAATGTCGCATGAATCAGCAGCATTTAAACCACCGCCCATTGATGAACCAGTGGTTCGAACTGCCGCCTCCAGCATTTTTCCTGTCTCGCCCCCAAAGATCTCAACGCCACCGATTGAGCCAGCTTTGGGCTGAGTTGCCAACTGCTGCCGAAGCGACTCGGCGACATCTGGTCCGCGTTGGCGCCGGGCATCTATGGTTCGCTTCAAATCCTCCAACTGTTCAGAGCCACCTGCAGCGTCAAACTCACCGCGCGCAAGTGCACTCAGCTCACGCTCGAGATCGTCGGGGCCGACCGGCTTTGAAGCGCTCGAAGAGCTACCGGGTGGCTTCTCGGACGGCACGTACTTGTCACCCTCGTCGCAGGTTTCGTATGGCTTGCCAGGCCCTGTTGTGCTCGCGACCATGTAAGTCGTTCCAGGTTTGCATACCCGTTTGGCGGCTTCCTCGCGCTTCTTGATGGCCTCCTCGGGCTCAAAGAGTCGAACCCAACTTGCAGGGCACCTTTTCTTCGCACGCTCAAAAACCTCGGCCGGCGGCTCGGCGAAGCCGGGGTCGCCTGCGAGCACCATCGCCCGCGAGGCTTCGTTGCAGGCCGATTCGACAAAATGAAGGAATTCGCCCTTGCGGCGTGACCACGCCTGCACGTCTGTCGCCTCGCCTCTGGGCAACGGGTAAGCAGTCCCGTAGATCTTGTTCCAGTTCGCCAGTGGCGTCGTGTACAGCGGATCTCCTTTGTCCAAGAGGTTCGCATCACGCTCGCAATCGGCGAAACGCTCAGGCCAGATCAGGACTTTCGCGCCACGCACTGTCCGAACCATGTCTTGCCACTTGGGGCCAATGCAGTAGGTTCGAAGTTCATCTCGTGCGTTACGCATTCTTCTGAGCATTTCGTAAAACCGCTGCAAGCCCATGTGCGTCCCTGACGGGATGCCTCCCACCTCCAAAGGCGGCGCCATCGAACTGTCGCCGTGATTGGGAAACTTGGCGTAGTACTCATAGTCCAGCGGCGTGGTCTGCCCGCTGGCGTTGCTGGCCGCCATCAGCAGCAATACGGTGGAGAGATAAATGCCCGTTCTCATAGACCTACTGCCGATGCTTTTCATACAGTCGGTTCAACGCGCGGCGCATCGCCGCTTGATCAGCGATTGGGACCAGAACGGAATCGCCGAGAACCTGCAAGCTGGCATCGCCAAGCGTCGTCAGCGAGGGCGCCAACTGGCTGAGGAAGGCCTCGCCTTGTGCTTGAGTCTCGGCGTTGAATCGAGTCATCGATGCATTGGCGGCCGACAGCGCTGCGCCGCTGCCCCCGGCCTGCAGTGCAGACCCGTACATGGCGGACGAGGCCAGCACCGTGCTCCACATGCTGGCGATGCGCTGGTTGTAGCCGCGATAGGCTTCGTCTCGGGTCTGTCGCACTCGCATGCCGAAGTTTCCGCCGATGATCTCACTTGCAATCTGCTCGTCTCGCCGAGCGCGCAGCGCCCGCTCGCTGTTCGCCATACTCCGCAGCAAGACTACGTTGGCCTGCTGTACAAGTGTGAGCGTCCGCCGCTCGTGCAAGGCTTGCGCCAGCGCGGCGTCGAAATTGGCCGCATAGGCCGCCATGTCGTCGTCTCGCCCGATGGGCGGTGGACCGATGAGCGATAGCGCGCTCGATGCAATACGGCCGTATTGCTCGATGTAGGGATGCAGGGGCGCAGCAGCGGCCTGTTTGGGCGATGCTGGGCGACTGCTGCGCACATACTCCGACGGCGTGAGCCCGACCACCGAGGCAGGATTGCCATCGAAGAGACGTGGCATAACAGCCGTCTGTGCGGTAGACAGCGGCAGACCTCGACCCTTGTAGCCGCTGAGCAAGGCCTCCGTGCGAAACACGCCGTCCAGCATGTAGTGCGAACCCAGCACCGCACGCGGGTCGGCCAAACTGCAGCGGCCTGCGGACTGCGCCGGCGCGACAGGCGCGCTCAAATCGGCAGTGAGCAGCAGCCCGCAGTTCCCCGGCGCGCGGCTCGGCGGTGCCGAAAGGCTGAACTCGAAAGCGCTGACCGCCATCGGAACATGCTCGAGGCTCGTAGCCCAGAGATCGGCAACCAGATCAACGGCCAGCGTCGCGTCGACCAGGGGCACAAAGACCGCTTCACCGGCAGGAGAGCGCTTCACCGCAAATGGTTCAAGTAGGACCGTCGCGGTGGGAGCGCTGCGCCGCAGCTCCCAATAGAGTTCCGCAGCGTAGAAGGTGGACGCGGTCTGCAGCAGCTCAAGCCATGCTGCCATTTGCTGCGAATTGGGCGGGCCCAGATCCACGCCGATCGCGGCCATGCGTGCGCGGGACTCGCGGTATAGGTTATCCGAGACGATTGGCAGCACAGCGGGATCTATCAGCGCTGGCCATCGGACGACGACGGTAGCCGGATAGCTCAGCGCCTCAGTCTTGGATGCTGCATCGCTCAGCACGAACGACGCCGGGAACTCAGTGCGAAGAGCGGAAGACGCGCAACCGACCAACAGCACAGCGCCGAAAACAGCCGCAGCATGATGTCTGAGAGACTTCAGGTCATTCCTCACTTTCTGTGCCTGAAGGGAATTGCTTGAAGTACGACCGCAAAGCCTTGAAAAACTTTACGTGCTTCGCCAACCATCCATTCACTTGGTGATCGCACTGCAACTGCCGTCGGCGTCAATACCCTTTACCGAAGCCACCAGCCCCTTCGAGTCGTAAAACGTGATCCCCCTGCCGTCAGGAGAGATCCTGTATCGACTGCCCGAACTTTGTGCCCGGCGTGCCCAGCATTGAACGTAGTCTGGGCCGCATTGACAGCCCCCAGCCGTGACGGCGGCATTTCCTTTTCCAGCACCCGCCGCCCCGCCATTCGTCATTTCGCGTGCGCTACCTGAGTGCATCTGTCCTGCGGTGCTTCCGTCCATCCCGGCATAGCATTCAAGCCCCGACTGCGCTTTGGCCAAGAAGTCGGCCAAGCGGCAGTTGCTGGCCACTCCCTTCTGGCAGCTCTCGCGAACGCGAGGAAGCAAGTTTCTGACATTTTTTAAATGCGTACCGGCGAACGCAGGATCACCCTGAAGCGCATCGGCGATCTCGACCGGCGAATCTGGGCTGCCCACCGTGACGCTTGATGGGCAAGCGGCATATGCAGATGTGATCCCCAAGATGAAAGCGACCAGGGCGAACAATTGCTTTACTTGCAACATGGGAACTCCGATGGGATGGACAAAGCAGTAGCAAGCCTTCGGTGCAGACTCGTACAACACGCTAACGGCAATCGAATTGGCTACCCGGGCCGCGCCAGCCCATAACCACCGTCGGATGAATGCAGACTGCCCAATGAACTCGCTTACCGGCGCTCTCGCCCTTGTAGGGCGCCGCTAAGACGGTAGAGCCGGATGCCAACGTCGTCGAAGCAATGCGCCTGGGCGTGCATGAGAAGCTTGACTGCGGGTTGTCAACACACCAGCTCAATGAGATTTTCTGGGTACAGATGTTCCGGAGCTCAAGCTCGCCGCGCGAATTATTGCCAGGTTCGATACAGTCTCTTGGCTCAACTGCATCAGCGGACCAGGGCGCCGCTACCAACAACAATACGGCTAGGCGCCAAGGCAGATACCTCGCAAGGGTCCGGCTAGTTCGAATACTTGAAGCGTTGGCACAAGACAGCGGCATGCGGGCTGCGGCCCACGGCCTTGATAGCAAATGCATGTTGAAAGACCGCATCCTGAAACCTCCTGTTGAACGCATGTTGGCCGACAGGTGCTGACTCCGTCGTCATGCATTTGGACTAAGGTCTTCCATTCGGAACTGCGCGTTCGCGTTGGTGCGGGCACCTGCTGGGGGGGGGCGCACCAATATGGCGAAAGTGTTCAAGCAGAACTTGCGGCCATGCTCGGCGAGTCTGTCTGCACTGGCCAGTCACCTTGTGCTGCCGACATCTGCACCGTCGCCAACGGCTATCCAGACCAGGCCGGCACCGCCAGCACGAGTCTGATCAGCGCACGCTGGCTGTCGGTACCGGTCTTTCCCAGGGCACTCTGCAATTGCGCTCTCAGTGTGTTGCGAGACACCTGGCGCGATTGCGACAGCGTGTCCAGGCTTTCGCCCTCGGCCAGGGCTCGAGCTAAGCGGGCCTCGGCAGGCGACAACCCAAACAGTTCGGCCAGTTGATCGTTCGAGGCCAGGGGTCTGAGCACGGAGTCGCCCAGCAAACCAAGCAGCTCGGCTCGGGTGCCGAACTTCGCAAACCTCTCGCCTGGCGGCATGCGCATCAGCGTAAGGCATCGGCCCGGGTTCGTCAGGTCGCCAAGGTTGATGTGGACCGGCGTGCCGTCTTGGGTCGTGCGTCGCAGCGCCTCACGCAACGCAGACTGATGCTGGGGTTGAACAGCAACGAGACGGCGTTGCCGAAGGCTCAAGATACCGCTGTCGCGCAACCAGGCTTCACCCTGCGCATTGGCATGCAGCAACTCGCCGCTGGCGCTCAGCGCGAACATACAGAGGGGCGCCACCCGCTGCGCCAGCCGGCCCAGTGCTCCATCAGCCTCGGCCAGACCAATACGCTGATTCAACTCGCAAGCCCGGCGGACGTGCGGATACAGCCGCTGCAGAAAATGCACTTCGCTGTCTTCGAAGGCGCCTTGACTGCGAGACCGCAAAACACTCAGCTTAGAAGCCTGCGCACCCCGTCTATCGACGATTCCTCCCAGGCTGTAAAACAGATTCTGAGGTTGCAGCCAATCGCCGTAGAAGTCGGTCCTGGAGAGCTGATCATCTGGATACAGCATGGACGAGGTGACCACAGTGCCTGATCCAAGTCTCGTCTCATTGGCTATCCAAACGTTGCGAGCGCTGAAGTGCTCTGCGTAGAGGGCCACAGCCCAATCCTCGAATCCCACTGTCCGGAACATCGTACCGGTAGCATCGGCCCGGACAAACTGCGAGTCGAAATCGTGGATGAAAAGCGACGCGTGCGTCGAGCCGAGTGCGGAGGTCAAGCCCTTCAGCACCAAAGGCCAGCGCTCCGGGTCCAGCGCAGCTTGGTAGATGAGATCAATCAGGTGATGAAGTGACTCATCGCCGAATGTGGACATGCTATTGATCCGAAATTCTTCAACTTGCGGATTTCTAGTCTACCGAGCCCTGTCGCCCGCCGCATTCACGGCTCGACTGGTCAATCTGACAGCCCATTGTGGCACCGCAGGGCAGCCGCGCCTATGAACCCCAGCTACCCAAGTTTGGCCACCCCCAGGGCGCGCCGACGGCCTTTCGTCACGCCGGGCGCTGCAGCTTGCGAATCCACCGCCAAGGGGCCCAGAACAGCCTGTTGATGATCCAGATCGTGCCAAGCCACAGCGCCAGGATGACGGCTGAACCCAGGGACTGCTTCCAGGGCGCCACCGCCGAGAGATTGATGATCAGCAGGCTGCTGGCGAAGAAGAAGGCCAGCGTCAGGCCGTAGAACCACGCCGCGGCCGGCACTAGGCGGTCGGGCATCAGCTTGGCGCCCTCGCGGTTGATCCGGAACTGCCCTGAGCGCCGCAGCCACCGGCACTCCGCGTCCGTGAAGCCATGCTGCCGTTTCAGCGCAAGAACTTGTTCCCTGGCCGCACGGGGCACATCGACGCCGAAGCGGTAGTAAAACAAGCGCTCGTTGTCGCTGGCCTCTTCGTCGAGCCGATCCGACGGCGTCGTGGCCAGATACACCTTGATCGAGTCCGGGATGCGGCTCTCGTAGTAGTCGCGGCCTGCAATGCGGCTGCGCTCGCCCAGGTTGAACTGCCTGAGCGCGGGATCGCTTTCCGGGCAACTCATCGCTTGCGCCCGCCGTGTTCGTGGAAGTCCCGACCCGCAATCCGCTGCTTGCTGCCTGAGTTGACCTGCACCAGAGCCGGGCTCGCGTCTGCGCCTGTCAGTGCCGCCATCCGGTCCACTGGCTTGCGCGCCTCGAAGTGCGCCGTGGCGGCCGCCAGCAGGTTGCGCCGCTGCGAGACCGGGTCGGTGGCCCACTGGTGGCCGTTGTACAGCTCGACCGCCAGGTCCAGGTCGCCATCGTCCGGGGCCACCCGGTCCAGCAGCGCCTTGAATGCCGGGTCTTCGGACGCCGCCGCCAACTGGCCCTCCCGGATCAGCAGCAACAACGCACGGGCCGTGGCGTCCTGGTTCATCACCGCAGCCCGCGCGACGGCGATCTGCAGCCGGATCGCCCGGAACAGGTCGTGGCGGATGCCGGCGCCGCCGATCATCGTGCCTTCACCCGAGAGCAACCAGTCCACCGAGACACCGAAGGCCGCGCGCAGGCCCATGAGCATTTCCACGCCCGGCCGCTTCACCCCGCGCAGCACATCGCTGACAAAGCCGGGCGACACGCCTATGCGCCGCGCCAGTTCGGCCTGGCTCACCCCGGCATAGGCCACGACCTGCGCCAGGCGTGCCGGCAGCGCCTCCAGGGCATCGGCGGCTTGCAGAGATGATCGCTTGCGCGTATATTCTGTTTCCATAGAGAGCGCTAATCTACTGATTGTGCTCAATCTACTCGCAACTGACGAGGCTGTCACCATGGACGGGATCGACATCGCCTATCGACTCAAGCGGTTGGGCGTCAGCCAGTCGGACATCGCCCGCGAGTTGGGCGTCTCCGCCAGCGTGGTTGGCAACGTCATCCACGGGCGGATTTCTTCGTTCGAGGTGGCCACCCGCGTGGCTGCGCTGCTCGACATGGTGCCTACCGACCTCTGGCCGCAGCGCTACAGCTTTCGGCCGCGCGGACGTTCACCGCATCGCCGGGGCGAACCCGCGGAAGGACCCGCCATGCCTACAGACTGAGGTGGCAATCAAAGCGTGACGCCCAAACGCAAGCGGCCCGCAGCAGGGAGCTGCGGGCCGCTTACGGGAATGATTCCAATGAAGTGGGGACTTCAAGTTGGATTCTCTGACCCGTCGTTGGGGCTGTCAAGGTCGGCAAGGCCTGGGCTGCCTGTCCTGGCCGCCAGTGGCTATTCCACGGCATCCACGGCCCGGGAACGATGGTCAATCGGAGAATTCACATGCGCAAGATCCGCGAGGTTCTGCGGCTGTCGTTCGGCTCGCTGCTGAGCCGCCGCGCGGTTTCGGTAAGCCTGGGCATCTCACGCGACGCGGTGGCGGACTACTTGCTGCGGGCGGCGAACGCGGGCTTGAAGTGGCCGCTGCCGGCCGAGCTTGACGATGCCCAGCTCGAACACCTGCTCTACCCGGTGGAGCCAAGTGCACGGGCGCGGCGGCCGGAGCCGAACTGGGCCGACGTGCACCGGGACATGCAGTTGCCGGGCGCCACGCTGCAGCAGTTGCACACCGAGTACCTGGCCATCCACGCCGACGGCATGCAGCGCAGCCAGTTCTGCGCGTTGTACCGGAGGTGGTGCAGGGGCCTCAAGAGCTACCTGCGGCAGACGCACCTGGCCGGCGACAAGGTGTTCGTCGACTACGCCGGCCCGACGGTCGCCGTGCACGACGCCGCCTCGGGTCAGGTTCTGCGGGCGCAGGTCTTCGTGGGCGTGCTGGGCGCCTCGAACTACACCTACGCCGAGGCGCATTGGTCGCAGAAGTTGCCCGACTGGATAGCTGCGCATGTGCGGATGCTGGAGTTCTTCGGC
>Ga0233424_10002785_pt1 | contig 11885 bp, 10 predicted proteins | sample Watercolumn_Towu_FD_181011 | JGI IMG/M metagenome (GOLD analysis project Ga0233424, IMG submission 181011) | Freshwater microbial communities from Lake Towuti, South Sulawesi, Indonesia - Watercolumn_Towuti2014_125_MG | ecosystem: Environmental > Aquatic > Freshwater > Lake | place: Indonesia... | reverse complement strand
TTCCATGTCGCGGCCGATGCCCACGAGCTGCTCGGGCGGCATGCTGTGGTCGATGCGCGCCACCTCCTGCTCGATGATCGGGCCCTCGTCCAGGTCGCTCGTCACGTAGTGGGCGGTGGCGCCGATCAGCTTCACACCGCGCTCGTAGGCCTGGTGGTAGGGCTTGGCGCCCTTGAAGCTCGGCAGGAAGCTGTGGTGGATGTTAATCGCCCGGCCGCTCAGGTGCTCGCACAGCTCGGGCGACAGGATCTGCATATAGCGCGCCAGCACCACCAGGTCGATCTGGTTGTCGGCGATGACTTCGCGGATCTTGGCTTCCTGCGCGGCCTTCTGCGCGTCGGTCGCGCCCAGCAGCGGGAAGTGGTGGAAGGGGATGTTGTGCGAGGCCGCGAGTTGGTAGAAGTCGCGGTGGTTGGACACGATCGCCGGGATCTCGATCGGCAGGTGGCCGGTCTGCACCCGGAAGAGCAGATCGTTCAGGCAATGGCCCAGCTTGGACACCAGCAGCAGCACGCGGGTCTTGCGGGCACGCGACACCAGCTCCCAGTCCATGCGGAACTCACCGGCCAGCGGCTGGAAGGCGGCCTGCAGCGAGGCTTCGTCGGCCTGCGCCTCGAACTCGATGCGCATGAAGAAGCGCGCATGGTCGGCATCCCCGTGCTGGTGGGACGTGATGATGTTGCCGCCCTGCTGCAGCAGCACACCGGTGACCGCGTGCACGATGCCGGCGCGGTCGGGGCAGGAGAGCTTGAGGATGAAGCGCGAAGTCATGGCGGCAGGGATCAGGCAGAGAACTGGCCCGCGACCAGGCGCAGCTGCCGGTCGCAGCGTGCCGCAAGGTCGCGGTCATGGGTGACAAGGACGAAGGCGGTGCCGAACTCGCGGGCGCAGGCCAGCATCAGCGCGAAGACGCCGTCGGCCGTGTCGCGGTCGAGGTTGCCGGTGGGCTCGTCGGCCAGCACGCAGGCCGGCCGCGTGACGAGGGCGCGGGCGATGGCCACGCGCTGGCGCTCACCGCCGGAGAGCTCGCCCGGCCGGTGGTGCAGGCGCTCCTTCAGGCCGACACGGCCGAGCATCTCGGCGGCCGTCGCGCGCGCCTGCGCCGGCGTCTGGCGGCGGATGCGCAGGGGCATGGCGACGTTGTCCAGCGCCGAGAACTCCTGCAGCAGGTGGTGGAACTGGTAGACGAAGCCCAGGTGCTGGTTGCGCCAGCGCCCGCGCTCGGCCTCGTCCATGCCGGCCAGGCCCCGGCCCATCAGCGTGACGCTGCCGGCACTGGGCTGGTCCAGGCCGCCCAGCAGGTGCAGCAGCGTGCTCTTGCCCGAGCCCGAGGCGCCGACGATGGCCAGCGTCTCGCCCTTGTTCACGGTCAGGTCGACACCGCGCAGCACGGTCACGTCCAGGCCGCCTTCGCTGAACCGGCGCGTCAGGCCGGTGGCCTGCAGGATGGGCAGACCGTCCGCTGGGCCGCTCCCTAGGACGGTCTGGCCCTCTCGGGGGGCGGCCGCTGTACCCAGCGGGCGGGGGCTCACGGGACTACTCATAGCGCAGGGCCTCCGCCGGTTGCACGCGGCTGGCACGCCAGCTCGGGTAGAGCGTGGCCAGGAAGGACAGCAGCAGGGAGACAACGGCGATCGGGATGATGTCCGCGCGCTGCGGGTCGCTCGGCATCTGCGTGATGACGTAGATGCTGCCCGGCAGGAAGCTCACGTTCAGCAGCCGCTCGATGGCCGGCACGATGACATCGATGTTGAAGGCCACCAGCAGCCCCAGGCCCACACCCGACAACGTGCCGATGACACCCGACACCGCGCCCTGCACGATGAACACGCCCATGATGGAGCGCGGGCTGGCGCCCAGCGTGCGCAGGATGGCGATGTCGCTCTGCTTATCGGTCACGGTCATGACGAGCGTCGAGACCAGGTTGAAGGCCGCGACCGCGACGATCAGCGTGAGGATGATGCTCATCAGGCGCTTTTCGACCTGCACGGCGTCGAACCAGGTCGCGTTCGAGCGCGTCCAGTCGCGCACGAGGATCTCCGGGCCCATGGCCTGGGCCAGCTCGGAAGCCACCTGACGGGCGGCGTGCACATCGCGCAGCTTGAGCTGCACACCGGTGGGGCCGGTCGTGCGGTACAGGCGCGCAGCGTCTTCCACATGGATCAGGGCCAGGCCCGAGTCGTACTCGTAGTGGCCCGCCGTGAAGGTGCCCACCACATTGAAGGCGCGCAGCCGCGGCACGACGCCGGCCGGCGTCACCTGGCCGCCCGGGGCGACCAGGGTGATCTTGTCGCCCTCATGCACCCCGAGCTGGCGCGCCAGCTCGCTGCCGAGCACGATGTTCCAGGCGCCCGGCTGCAGGCGGGAGAACACGCCGTCCTTCAGCGCGGCGCCGAGGCCCGTCACGGTCGCTTCTTCGGCGGGCGAGATGCCGCGGATGACGGCGCCACGCATGTCCTCGCCACGGGCAATGAGGCTCTGGCCCGAGATGAAGGGCGCTGCCCCGATGACGGCCGGGTTCTGCCGCGCCTTGGCGGCCGTGGCCTGCCAGTCAGGCAGGGCCTGGCCGGTGTAATCCAGCAGCTCCACATGCGCGATGACGTTGAGCATGCGGTCGCGCACCTCGCGCTGGAAGCCGTTCATGACCGACAGCACGATGATCAGCGCTGCCACGCCGAGCGCGATGCCCAGGATGGACACGCCGGAGATGAAGCTGATGAAGCGGTTGCGCCGCCCCCCGCGGCCGGCGCGCGTGTAGCGCCAGCCGACCTGAAGTTCGAACGGCAGGGTCATGGAGCGGGTACGGCGGCTTGCAGCATGGGGCCGGGATGGTAACTGCCCGACCGTGCCCACACGGGGCGCCCTGCCCTTCCGCAGTGGCGATGCCGGCCTTGTCCGGCCCGCTCATGGCCGCTCGGCTGACAAGCCCCGCCGCGCCGGGCGGCCGCTGAGGCTCAGTGCAGCAGCTGCGCGACTTCCGCGGCCGGGTCGCCTGCGGACGCCAGCCGGGCGGCCAGCATCTCCAGGTCCAGGTGCAGGTGCTCCACCAGCTCAGGCACGGCCGCTTGCAGGGCGGAGACGGGGTCGTCATGGTGCTCGGCGGCATCGGCCAGCACTTCGGCCAGGTGCAGCACGGCGGCGATCAGCGAGAACGGGCGGATCTCCAGCGGCGTGTTGGCGTCCTTGAAAGCTTCCACCAGCGGCTTCGGAAAGTGCCAGTGCGAGGCCAGCGAGGCGGTCACGTCGGCATGGGTGCAGCCGAAGCGGTGCTCTTCCAGCGAGAAACGGCTGCCCGGCTCGGTCGCATGCGCTTCCACATCGGCCACCAGGTGGGGCTCGTCCATGGCCATCAGCAGCTGGCCGGTGCGCAGCATCAGGCCGGCGAGGTAGGCGGCGTCCGCCGTGCTGGCATCCACGCCCAGCATGCGCGACAGGATGCGGGCGTAGTTGGCCGTGGCCACGCTGTGGCGCCAGAAGGTCGCCCGGTCCAGGCCCTGCACGTGCGGGAAAGCCCCGCTCAGGCAGGCGGCCAGGGTCAGGTTGCGCAGGGTGTCCAGGCCCAGGGCATGGGCCGCGTCCACCACGGTGGAGACCTGGTGCGAGGGGCTGTAGTGCGCCGTGTTGGCCAGGCGCAGCACCTTGGCGGCCAGGGTGGAGTCCTTCTCGATGAGTGCTGCCACCTGCGCGAGACCGACGTTGTCGTCGTCAAAGCTCTTCAGCAGCCGCGACGCCACCTCGGGCATGGTCGGCAGCGCGTTGTGTTTGACGAAGAAGCGTTCCGCAGCAGCATTCATCTTCCGGCCTCCAGGGCGATAGGGACCGGGCCAGTCTAGGCGCGGTGCCGGCACGCGGCCAGGGACTTCACCCGCCTCAAATGATCAGCAATGCACGGAAATCATTGACATTCGTGAAGCTCGGCCCGGGCACCAGCAGGTCGCCCAGGGGCCGGAAGAAGCTGGCGCTGTCATGCGCGTCCAGCAGGGCCTGCGGGTTCAGCCCCAGGGCACGCGCCCGGGCCAGGCTGGTGGGTGTGAGCAGGGCGCCTGCATGCGGGCCGACGCCGTCGATGCCGTCGGTGTCGGCCGCCAGGGCATGCACGCCGGCCTCGCCCTGCAGCGCAAGGGCGCAGCCGAGCAGGAACTCGGTCGCGCGCCCGCCCTGGCCCGGGGAGCGGGCGGGGTTCACGGTGACGGTCGTTTCGCCGCCCGACAGGATCACGCAAGGCTTGGCGAAGGGCTCGCCCCGGCGGGCCACGGCGCGGGCCAGCGCCGCATGCACGCCGCCCACCACGCGGGACTCGCCCTCGATCTCATCGCTCAGGATGTGGGCGGCCAGGCCCTGGGCGCGCGCGGCATCGGCCGCGGCTTCGAGGCTCATCTGCGGCGTGGACAGCATCCGCTGCTGATGGCCGGCCAGGCGCGGGTCGCCGGGCTTGGGGGTTTCGAAGGCACCGGAGCTCAGCCCGGCGAGGGCCGCCGGCGGCAGCTCGATGCGGTAGCGGCGGCAGATGGCCAGCGCGTCGGCGCAGGTCGAGGCATCGGCCACGGTCGGGCCCGAGGCGATCACCGCCGGGTCGTCGCCCGGCACGTCACTGATCATCAGCGTGAGCACCCGGGCCGGCGCGCAGGCCGCCGCCAGCCGGCCGCCCTTGAGGGCCGAGAGGTGCTTGCGCACGCAATTCATCTCGCCGATGGCCGCGCCGCTGGCCAGCAAGGCGCGGTTGACGGCCTGCTTGTCGGCCAGGGTCAGCCCCGGCGCCGGCAGGCTCATCAGGGCCGAGCCGCCGCCGGAGATCAGGCAGATGACGAGGTCGTCCGCCGTCAGGCCGCGGGTGAGGGCCAGCAGCCGCTCGCTGGCAGCGAGGCCAGCGGCATCGGGTACCGGGTGTGCGGCCTCCACCACCTCCAGCCGGCGCGGCCGCCAGCCCGGCGGCACATGGCCGTAGCGGGTGATGACCAGGCCCGACAGCGGCGCCTCCGCGGGCCAGGCGGCTTCCAGCGCCTGGGCCATCGCGCCCCCCGCCTTGCCGGCCCCCAGCACCAGCGTGCGCCCGACCCGCGGGTCCGGCGGCGGCGGCAGGTGGGCGGCCAGCACCCGGCCGGGCAGCGCGCTGGCCACGGCCACGTCGTAGAGCTGGCGCAGCAGCGCGCGGGGGTCGAGCGTCACGGCTGCAAGGCCCAGCGGCCGATCAGGGCGCGCTCGTCGTCGGTGAGGCCGGTGGCGTTGTTCAGCGGCATGGCGCGCTGCACCACCACCTGCTGGTAGATCTGCGCCTTGTGGGCGACGAGGCCGGCCTCGCTGTCCAGGCGCACGCCCTTCTGCGCGGCCTCGCCCATGTGGCAGGCCAGGCAGCGCTGGGCGGCGATGGCCTGGACCTGGGCCATCGTCACCGGCGCTGCTGCCGCGGTGGCCGCTGCGGCCTGCACCGCCGGCTGGGGCTTGGGCGCCATCCAGACGATCAGCCCGGCCAGCAGCACCAGCGCCAGCACAACGGCGCCCCAGCTGTTGACGCCCTTGTGGCGCTTCACGAAGAAGATGCGGATGGCCACGCCGGCGGCCATCAGCACGCAGAGCACGACCCAGTTGTGCGGGTGCTGGTGCAGCATGCCGTAGTGGTTGCTGAGCATCGCGATCAGCACCGGCAGGCCGAAATAGGTGTTGTGCACGCTGCGCTGCTTGCCACGCTGGCCGTGGATGGGGTCGGGCTGCTCGCCGGCGCGCATCTGGGCGATGACCTTGCGCTGCCCCGGGATGATCCAGTGGGCGACATTGGCGGTAATCATCGTGGCGAGCGTCGCGCCCACGATCAGGAAGGCCGCGCGGCCGGCGAAGAGCTGGCAGGCCAACCAGCTGGCGGCCACGACGAACACCGCCACCACCGCCATCACCCGGCCGTCGTTGCCGATGGCGCCTTCGCGCGTGCGGCCGAGCGTCTGGCAGGCGATGTCGTACACCGCCGTGCCGACCACCAGGAAACCCAGCGCAGCCAGCACCGCCTGCCAGGGCGCGCCCCAGGCGTGGACGCGCGGGTCGATCAGCATCTGGCTGGCATTGAACAGGTAGAGCACCACGAAGAGCGCGAAGCCGCTCATCCAGGTCCAGTAGCTTTCCCAATAGAACCAGTGCAGGTCCTTGGGCAGGTTGGCCGGCGCGACCAGGTACTTCTGCGGGTTGTAGAAGCCGCCGCCATGCACGGCCCAGAGCTCGCCGTCCACGCCCTTGGCCTTGAGCTCGTCGGCCGTGGGCTTGACGAGGTGGTTGTCCAGCCAGACGAAGTAGAAGGAGGCGCCGATCCAGGCGATGACGGTGATGACGTGGAGCCAGCGCAGCAGCAGGTTGGCCCAGTCGAGCAGGTAGATGTCCATGGGGCAGCGGTCAACGATGGCCACCACCACGGCGGGTGCTGTGGGGCCCAAGGGTCGCGTCCACGGGCTGGCCAGCCCGACACCGCGGCGACAGCCCGCAGTGTAGGCAGAGCGCCGCAATGCAAGCCAACTGTGATTTGCGACATGGCCCGCCGGGACGCGGTCGATCCAGAATCGGGGGATGACGCTGCACACGGTTCGCGCGGTTAGCACCTGCCTGCTGGGCCTGGCCGCCTGGCTGGCGCCCAGCCTGGGCCATGCGCAGGCGGCCGGGCCGGCGCCAGCGCCGGCGCCGGCGGTGCGCATCGCCACCAATGTGGAGCGGAGCTACTTCCCGCCGGCCGAAGCGCTCCTGCGCCGTGCCTACGCCGCGCTGAACCTGGAGGTCGAGTACCTGCCGCTGCCCCTGCCCCGGGCCCATGTGGAGCTGCGCGGGGCACGCATCGACGCGGTCGCGATGCGCAGCGATACCTACTTCGACCAGGTGCCCCTGCTGCGCAAGGTGGATGTGCCGCTGCTGCAGCTGCACCTCTACGCCTACGCCCGGCCGCCCTGCCCCAGGGCGATCACGGCGGAAGAGCTGGCGAAGCACCGGGTGAGCCTGCAGCGCGGCATGGCCGCGGCCGAGGCCATGGTGCCCGAGGCCGCCCGCCTGCCGGCCAACACGCCGGCCGATGCCTTCCTGAGCCTGGCCAGCGGGGTCGCCGACTACGCCTTGACGCTGAGCACGCCCTGGATGGTGGAAGTGCCGGTCGAAACCCGCCAGGGCGCCATCTGCGTGGTGCCCACGCCGCTGGCCCGCACCACGCTGTACCACGGCGTGCATGAATCGCGGGCCGCCTGGGTGCCGGCCCTGGAGCAGGCCCTGCGCGGCATGCGCGAGCGCGGCGAAATCCAGCAGGCCTGGACCGACTACGAACGCGAGATCGCCACGCCCAACGCACGGCTGCAGGCCCAGCCGGGCCGCAGCCTGGTGCTCAACCCGGCAACGCCAGCATCTGCGCCAGCACGGCCACGGCAATGACGCCGGGCTGCTTGCCCGTCACGCCGGGCACGCCAATCGGGCAGCGCACCTGCGCCAGATCCGCCTCGGTGAAGCCCCGCGCCTGCAGGCGCTGACGGAAGCTCGCCCATTTGCTGCGGCTGCCGATCATGCCGATGAAGGGCAGGTCGCCCTGCTCGCGCTGGCGGCGCAGGCAGGCGGCAATGATCTCGAAGTCTTCCGCGTGGTTGTGCGTCATGACCAGCACGGCCGAGCCGGGAGCCAGGTCGGGCACGGCGTCGGCCGGCGGGTCGCACACCTCCTGCCGCCAGGCGCGCGGGGGCTCGCCGGCCGGGAAGAGCCCCTCGCGGCTGTCCACCCAATGCAGGGCCAGGGGCAGTTCGCGGGCGAAGCGGGCCAGCACCTCGCCCACATGCCCAGCACCGAATAGCGCCAGCGGGCGCAGCGGTGGCTGGGGCAGGCGCGCCGCCAGGTCCTCGCCGGCTGCCACGCGCTCGAAGCGCAGCCACACGACGCCGCCGCAGCACTGGCCCAGGCTCGGCCCGAGCGGGTAGCGCACCTCCTCGGCCAGGTCGCCGCCGGCCAGCGCCGCGCGGGCGCGGGCAATCGCATCGAACTCCAGGTGGCCGCCGCCGATCGTGCCGGTCAGTCCCTCGGCGCGCACGGCCATCCAGGCGCCCACCTCGCGCGGCACGCTGCCTTGCGTGCGGGCGACGGTGACGAGGATCAGCGCTTCAGCTCCCACGGTAGGTGGAGTAGGCCCAGGGCGAGGCGAGGAGCGGCACGTGGTAATGGCTCTCAGGATCGGCGAGGCCGAAGTCCAGCGGCACCTCATCGAGGAAAGGAGGCTCGGGCAGCGTCTCGCCACGCGCGCGGAAATAGGCTGCCACCTCGAAGACGAGGCGGTAGCGCCCGGCCGTCAGGGCTGCGCCCTCCAGCACCGGGCCGTCGGCGCGGCCGTCGGCATTGAGCTGCAGGCTGCGCAGCCATTTGGGGCCATCAGCCTCGATGCGATACAGCCGCACAGCCATGCCCGCCGCCGGGCAGCCGCTGGCGGTGTCAAGCACATGTGTTGTCAGTTTTCCCATGGGGACTCCATTCCTTGATGCAAAGTGTAGGGATGAGCACACCCCGCTATCCCCGCGACCTGGTCGGCTACGGCGAAAACCCTCCGCATGCACAGTGGCCAGGCCATGCCCGGGTGGCGGTGCAGTTCGTGCTGAACTACGAGGAAGGCGGCGAGAACTCGGTGCTGCACGGCGACGCCGGCAGCGAGCAGTTCCTGTCGGAGATGTTCAACCCGGCCAGCTACCCGGCGCGCCACCTCAGCATGGAGGGCATCTACGAGTACGGCTCGCGGGTGGGCGTGTGGCGGCTGCTGAAGGAATTCGAGCAGCGCGCGCTGCCGCTGACGGTGTTCGGCGTGGGCATGGCGCTGGAGCGCCACCCGGACGTGACCCAGGCTTTCGTCGAGCTCAACCACGAGATCGCCTCCCACGGCTGGCGCTGGATCCACTACCAGGGCCTGGACGAAGACACCGAGCGCGCCCACATGGCCCAGGCGATGGCCAGCCTCAAGCGCCTGACCCTCGGCCGCGACCCCCACGGCCTGGGCTGGTACACCGGCCGCGACAGCCCCAACACCCGCCGCCTGGTGGCCGACTTCGGCGGCTTCGAGTACGACAGCGACTACTACGGCGACGACCTGCCCTTCTGGCTGCAGGTCAGGAAGACCGACGGCAGCCTGGCGCCGCATCTGGTCGTGCCCTACACGCTGGACTGCAACGACATGCGCTTCGCCCTGCCCCAGGGCTTCAGCCACGGCGAGCCCTTCTTCGAGTACCTGAAGGACAGCTTCGACGTGCTCTACGCCGAAGGCGCCGACACGCCCAAGATGATGAGCATCGGCATGCACTGCCGCCTGCTCGGCCGCCCGGGCCGCCTGCGCGCGCTGCAGAAGTTCCTCGACCACATCGAGGCCCACGACCGCGTGTGGGTGTGCCGGCGCCTCGACATCGCCCGGCACTGGAAAGCCACCCATCCCTTCGACGCCCGCACCGCCTTCCTGTGGGCCTGAACGACCATGAAAATGGGGTCAGAGTGAATTTTCTGGATCAACTCAACGCCGCCTCGCCGGCCGAATTCGTCGCCCTGCTGGACGGCACCTACGAGCATTCGCCCTGGATCGCCGAGCGCGCCGCCGCCGCGCGGCCCTTTGCGACGCCGGCCGCGCTCAAGGTGGCGCTCGCCCGCGTCGTGCGGGAGGCCTCGATCGACGAGCAGCTCGGCCTCATCCGCGCCCACCCCGAGCTGGCCGGCAAGGCCGCGGTGGCCGGCGAGCTGACGGCCGAATCCACGAACGAGCAACAGAAGGCGGGCCTGACCGCCTGCACGCCCGCCGAGTTCGCCAAGCTCCAGCAGCTCAATGCCGACTACAACACCCGCTTCGGCTGGCCCTTCATCCTGGCCGTGCGCGGCCCGCGGGGCACGGGCTTCACGCGGCAGGAGATCATCGCGACCTTCGAGCGCCGCCTGCGCGCCCACCCGGACGTGGAGCGGGCCGAGTGCCTGCGGCAGATCCACCGCATCGCCGAGATCCGGCTGAACGACAAGTTCGGCGTCGAGCCGCGCCTGGGCCAGCAGCTTTGGGACTGGGCCGCCGAGCTGGCCCGGCACAGCGACGACCCCGACTGGCTCACCTGCACCTACGCCACGCCCGCCCACACCGCCGTCGCCGAGCAGCTGATGGCCTGGATGCGTGACTGCGGCTTCGACGAGGTGACGCGCGATGCCGTGGGCAATGTCGTCGGCGTGTATCGCGGCAGCGGCGACCAGCGCCTGCTGACCGGCAGCCACTACGACACCGTGCGCCGCGCCGGCCGCTTCGACGGGCGCCTGGGCATCTTCGCGCCCATGCTCGCCGTGCGCGAACTGCATCGCCAGGGCCGGCGCCTGCCCGTCGGGCTGGAGGTGGTGGGCTTTTCAGAAGAGGAAGGCCAGCGCTACCCCGCCACCTTCCTCGCCTCCAGCGCCCTCACTGGCGCCTTCGACCCCACCTGGCTCGACCAGACCGACGCCCAGGGCGTGACGCTGCGCGAAGCGATGCAGGCCGCGGGCCTGCCCGGCAAGGTGGCCGGCATCACGGCCCTGCAGCGCGACCGCAGCCGCTACCTCGGCTTCGTGGAGGTGCACATCGAGCAGGGCCCGGTGCTTGACAGCCTGGACCTGCCCCTGGGCATCGTCACCAGCATCAACGGCAGCCGGCGCTACACCGGCGAGATCATCGGCCTGGCCAGCCACGCCGGCACCACGCCGATGGGCCAGCGGCGCGATGCGGCCGCGGGCGTGGCCGAGCTCATCCTGTTCTGCGAGCAGCGCGCGTCCAGCGTGCCGGACGTGGTGGCCACGGTCGGCATGCTGGAGGTGCCCTCGGGCTCCATCAACGTCATCCCCGGCCGCTGCCGCTTCAGCCTGGACCTGCGCGCCACCACCGACGCCGCGCGCGACGCGCTGGACGCCGACGTGCGCCGCTGCCTGGATGCGCTCTGCGAGCGCCGCGGCCTGAGCTACACCCTGCAAGCCACGATGGCGGCGAATGCCGCGCCGAGCGACCCGGCCTGGCAGGCCCGCTGGGAAGCGGCCGTCACGGCCCTGGGCCTGCCCCTGCACCGCCTGCCCTCGGGCGCCGGCCATGACGCGATGAAGCTGCACGAGCTGCTGCCGCAGGCGATGCTCTTCGTGCGCGGTGGCAACGGCGGCATCAGCCACAACCCGCTGGAGTCGGTCACGGTGGATGACGCCGAACTGGCTGTCGCGGCCTTCCAGCACCTGATCGAGAACCTGCATGTCTGAGTCCCTGAACCGCTGGATCGCCGAGCACTTCGACGACGAAGTCCGCTTCCTGCAAGCCCTCGTGCGCGTGCCGACCGACACGCCGCCCGGCAACAACGCCCCGCACGCCTACCGCACGGCCGAGCTGCTGAGCGAGCTGGGCTTCAGCGTGGAGAAACACACCGTGCCGGCAGCCGAGGTGCACGCGGCAGGCCTGCAGTCGATCACCAACCTGATCGTGCGCCACCGCTTCACCGAGGACGGGCCAACCATCGCCCTGAACGCCCACGGCGATGTGGTGCCCCCGGGCGAGGGCTGGACGCACGAGCCCTACGGCGCCGAGATCGTCGACGGCAAGCTCTACGGCCGCGCCGCTGCCGTCAGCAAGAGCGACTTCGCCACCTACACCTACGCACTGCTGGCCCTGAAGCAATCGGGCCTGCCGCTGCGCGGTGCGGTGGAGCTGCATTTCACCTACGACGAGGAGTTCGGCGGTGAACTCGGCCCGGGCTGGCTGCTGGCCCAGGGCCTGACCCAACCCGACTACCTGATCGCCGCCGGTTTCAGCTACCAGGTCGTCACCGCGCACAACGGCTGCCTGCAGATGGAGGTGACGCTGCACGGCCTGGCCTCGCATGCCGCCTACCCGCACACCGGGGTCGACGCGCTGCAAGCCGCCACGAAGC
>Ga0233424_10002784_pt1 | contig 11890 bp, 12 predicted proteins | sample Watercolumn_Towu_FD_181011 | JGI IMG/M metagenome (GOLD analysis project Ga0233424, IMG submission 181011) | Freshwater microbial communities from Lake Towuti, South Sulawesi, Indonesia - Watercolumn_Towuti2014_125_MG | ecosystem: Environmental > Aquatic > Freshwater > Lake | place: Indonesia... | reverse complement strand
CCAGATGGGCAGCTCGGGGTGGCGATCGGCAATGTGCTCGGTGATGGCCAGGGTGTCCCAGACCGCGAAGCCGTCGTCCTCCACCAGCACCGGCACCTTTGCCGTGGGCGTGTAGACTGCCAGAGCCTGGTAGAAGCTGGAGCCCGGTGTGAAGTCAAAGCGCAGCTTGCGTTCCTCGAAGGCAATGCCGAAGGCCTTGAGCAGCACCCAGGGGCGCATGGACCAGGAGGAGTAGTTCTTGTTGCCGATGATCAGTTGCATGAGGCCTGTCCCGTGAGTCGAGGCCTCATGCTAACGGCGTGCGGCCCGCTCGTGCTTGCCGATTCCTCATGGGATTGATGCGGCGGGAGGCCGGCTTCAGCGGTGCCGGGCGCGCCAGTCGTCCAGGCGCTCGCGCGGGTCGCGGCCCAGATAGTCGGGCGCCACCGCCTCCAGGTCGGCGGGGTGGATGCCCAGCTCGGCCAGCCCGGGCAGCCGGCCGCTGGCCACATTGGGCACGCGCATGGAGTCCAGGTTGTCGCGCGACATCAGGGGCTCGCCCGGCAGGCATTCCATGGCCAGGGCCTGCAGCCGCGCCAGGGGCCCCGGCAGGGGCAGGATGGGGCGCTCGTGGCCGCTGAGCCGGCCGGCCAGGCGCACAAGTTCCGCCAGGCGCCACTCGCGCGGGCCGGCGGCCTCGAACACCCGGCCCGCGGTGGCGGGGGCGTCCACAAGGCAGCGCAGCAGGGCGCGGGCCACGTCCTCCACCCACACGGGCTGGAAGCGCGCATCGGCCCCGGCCAGGGGCATCAGCGGGAACAGGCCCTGCAGACGGGCGAAGAGGTTCAGGAAGCTGTCATCGCGCCCGAAGATCACCGAGGGACGCAGCACCGTGGCATCCGGCCGCGCGGAGCGCAGCGCGGCCTCGCCGCGGGCCTTGGAACGCAGATAGCGCGAGGGCGCCTGCTCGCTCACGCCCAGGGCGCTGACATGCACGATGCGGGTGTGCGCCGGGCACAGGCGCGCCAGGCGCTGCGGCAGCTGCACATGGGCGTGCTCGAAGGCGGCTTCGCTGCCCTGCAGGATGGCCACCAGATTCACCACCACGTCCTGGCCCTGCAGCAGGCTGGCGAGCTGGGCATCGTCATGCACATCGGCGCCCAGCAGGGTCAGGCCGGGCAGGGCGCGCAGGGCCTTGGCCTTGTCGGGGCGGCGGCTGGGCAGGGTCAGGCGGGCGCAGCCGCCAAAGTGCTGCACCAGCTGCTCGCACAGGCTGCGGCCCACAAAGCCGCTGCCGCCGAGGATGAGGATGGCGGGTTGTTCCAGGCTCATGGCAGGTCCGAGGTGGGGCCGCTGGCGGGGCCGATGGCGCGTCCCAGGCGGGCGCGCAACTCGGGGGCGTCCCCGCCTAGCAGCTGGGCATAGATGGTGGCGTTGGAGAGCACGCGCTTCACATAGTCGCGCGTCTCGTTGAAGGGAATGTTCTCGGCCCAGACCGCGGCGTCAAGACGTGGCCCCTCGCGCCAGCGGCGCGGGCGGCCGGGGCCGGCGTTGTAGGCCGCGGCCGCCATGGCCTGGGAGCCGCCAAAGTCATCCAGCACCAGCCTGAGATAGGCGGTGCCGATGCGCAGATTGAAGTCGCGGTCGGTGAGCAGCTCGGGCTTGTAGGCCAGGCCCACCTTCTTGGCCGTCCAGCGCGCGGTGGCCGGCATGACCTGCATCAGGCCCGAGGCTCCCACATGGGAGCGGGCATCGGTCATGAAACGCGACTCCTGGCGGATCAGGCCGTAGACATAGGCCGGGTCCAGACCGGCCTCGCGCGCCTGCGGCAGCAGCTCCTTGCGGTAGGGCGTGGGAAAGCGCTGGTTCAGGTCGATCTCCTGGCGGGTGCGCTCGCTGGTGTTGATGCAGCGGTCCCAGACCTCGCGCTCGCAGGCCAGCTGGGCCGCGGCCAAGAGCTCCCGGTCGCTCATGCCGCGCAGGCTGAAGTTCCATTCGCGCACGCCCTCGTTGCGCAGGCCCAGCTCGATCAGGCGCAGGGCGCGGGCCAGCCCCGGGTGGGCCTGGGCCTGGGCGCGCTCGGCGGCCGTGAGCGGGGCGGGCGCGGCGGGCAGGGCGGGGCGCAGGCCCAGCTCCTCGGCGGCCAGCTTGCCGTAGAAGCTCAGCGGCGAGGCCAGGCCCTGGAACAGGGCCTGAGCCTGGGCGGCCTGAGGCGAGCCGGCGGGGTGACTGGCGCGCAGCATGCGGGCCTTCCAGAAGGCCCAGGCGGGATCGCGGGCGGCGCTGCTGCCTTCCTGCTGCTCCAGCAGGTCCACGGCCTTGAGCAGCAGGGCGGGGCGGCCGCGGCCTTCATCGGCGCGCAGTGCGGCACGGGCCGCCCAGGCCAGGGTCTCATCGCTCCACTCGGGGCGCTGGCGCCCCTGCAGGCGCAGGGCCTGCTCGTAGTGATCGGCCGCCTCGGGCTGCAGGCGCAGCGCGCTGACGCGGGCCACCTGGGCCCAGGCCCAGGCCGCCAGCTCATGGGGCAGCTGGCGCTCCCAGCGCTCGCGCAGCAGCTCGGCCGCCGCCTCGGGCTCGCTGGCGGCGCCGCGCACCAGGGCCAGGGTGGCCAGCTCCTTGCGCAGCAGATTGTCCCCGGCCCCCTTGCGGTTCAGGTAGCGCAGCGGCTTGTCCTGCATGAGCTTGAGCTCGGCCTCCACGGTCTTGCCCAGCAGGCGGGCCGCCCCCTGCATGGCGCGCGGCCGGTTGGCCTCGGCCGCCAGGCGCAGCTTGAGCCAGGCATCCTCACGCGTGAGGCGGCCGGCATCCAGCAGGGTGCTGGCCAGCAGCTGGCAGCCATCGTCGCCATCGCGCTGGGCCAGCCAGGTGGCGCGAGCCTCGCGGCGCACATCGCGGCCGGCCAGATGCTCGGTCAGCAGGGCATAGCAGCGCACCTCGCGGTCGTCGTTCATGCGAAAGCGCGGATAGTCCTCGGCAAAGTTCTTCCAGTCGCGGCGCTTGCCCAGCTCCAGCAGCCAGTCATTGCGCATGCGGTCCTCGACATAGCTGCCGGGCCAGCGGGCGTAGAAAGCCTCCAGATCCGATGGCCGGGCCTCGGCCAGACGCAGACCGAGCAGCCAGTAATCCACCCAGGAGGCCAAGAGGTGCTGCTGGGATTGCGCCTGGGCATTGAGTTCGCTCAGGCGCTGCGCATCACGGCTGCGCTGGGCCTCCCGCGCCTGCAGCACCAGATCGCTGGAGTCCGCGTTCGTCTGTGCCTGGACGCCAGCGCCCAGGCACAGCGCCGCCGCCAGGGCGACCAGCCCCATGATCCGCCCACCGACGCCGACCCTGCGCGCCGGGGCGCCTTCATATACTGCCAAGAACATCTTTGCTTTCCGCCATGAATTCCATGCCCAAGCCCCCCATCGAGTCCCAGCCTGCCGACCCCGATCGGGCGGCCCTGCGTCAGCGTCTGCGTGAGCTGCGCCCGCAATGGCTGGGCAGCGAGGACGGGGCCTCGGCCCAGGAGGCTCTGGCCCGGCGCCTGGGCGAGCTCTTGCAGCAGCTGGAGCCCGAGGTGCTGGGCCTGTACTGGCCTCTTGAAGGGGAATTTAACGCAGGCGCTGCTTTCCTGCCGGCCTTCGTGCCGGCCGGGGTGCAGCTGGCCCTGCCTTATGCCTTTCGCGAGGGGCGGCGCATGGAGTACCGGCGCTGGGACGGCCATGCCGATGCGGGCGTGAAGGACGAGTGCGGCATCCCCAGCAGCGACGGTGCGCGCGTGACGCCCGATGTGGTGCTGCTGCCCTGCGTGGGCTTCAACCGCGCGGGCTATCGCCTGGGTTATGGCGGCGGCTACTTTGACCGTTGGCTGGCGGCCCACCCCGGCGTGACCAGCGTGGGCCTGGCCTGGAGCTGCTGCGAGGCCGAGTTTGCCGCGCAGGACCACGACCAGGCGCCCACCCTGATCCTCACCGAGCGCGAAGTGCTGATGGCCTGAGCCCCGGGCGTGGCGCTGTCGCTCAGTCCGGCTCGCCAATGTCCAGGCGCGACTGCCGGGCCTGCTCCAGCACCCAGGCGCTGAACTGCTGCACCTCGGGCCGGCCGCGGCCATGGCGCGAGAGCAGCAGCCAGTACACAAAGGGACTGCTGGCGCGACCCTCGGGGCCGAAGGGTTCGATCAGGTCGCCGCGCTGCAGCTGCTCGCTCACCAGGGCCAGGCGGGCCAGGGCCACGGCCTGGCCGGCCAGGGCGGCCTGCACCTGCTGGTAGGTGAAGTTGAGGTACATCCAGCGGCGCGGCTGCAGGGTGGCCACGCCGTGCTCGCGCAGCCAGCGGCGCCAGCTCAGGTATTCGGCGCTGGGGCGCTGGTCATCCTCCTCGGCCAGGGTGTGGCCGGCCAGGTCGGCGGGCTGGCGCAAGGGCGGGGCCTCGCCCGTCGCCGCGCGCCCGGCCAGCCAGGGGCTGATGACCGGGGTCAGGGTCTCGCCAAACAGGCGCTGGGCCTCCTCGGCCCGACCCAGCTGCTCGGGCGTGGCGTAGCGCAGGGCCAGATCGATCTCGCCATCTTCCAACTCCTCCAGCCCGTCATGGGCCGAGACGCGGATGTCGATGTCCGGATGCTCGCGCTGGAAGGCTTCCAGGCGCGGAATCAGCCACAGCGAGGCGAATGAGGCGAAGGTGGTGACATTCACCACCCGTCGCCCCTTGGATTGGCGGATCTGCCGCACCGTCCCATCGAGCCGGTCCAGCACGGTGTTGACCGTGGCCTGCAGCGCGGCGCCATCGGCCGTCAGCTCCACATGTCGCGTGCCGCGCAGGAACAGGGTGCAGCCGATCTCCTGCTCCAGGGCCTGGATCTGCCGGCTGATGGCGGACTGGGTCAGGTGCAGCTCCTCCGCCGCGGCGCGAAAGCTCAGGCGCCGCGCCACGGCCTCGAAGGCGCGCAGGGGACCGATGGCGAGTGGGCGCTGGCGCAGCGGCTGATTCATGAGCAAATGGTATCAATCTGGCGCATGCATCTCATTGGACCATGATCCGGGTTGACCCTAGCATTACCTACGCTTTCCCGGCCGTCCCGGGGGCATGCAAGGGAGTCGGAGTCATGAATTCGAAGCAATTTTTCCCGCCGGCCGCCCAGGCCTTGTGGAGCCTGGCGCGGGGCGAGGCCCTGAGTCTGGACATCGGCCCCGGACCGCGTGAGCTCAGCGTCAGCGCGGGCCGGCTCTGGCTGACCCAGAGCGGTGAGCTGGAAGACGTCTGGCTCAGCCCCGGTCAGAGCGTGCTGCTGCGCAGCGGCGCGCGGGTGCTGCTGGAGGGCTGGCCCGAGGCGCAGTTCCAGCTGCTGGTGCCTCCCATTGCCTGCCCCGATTTGCTGCTGCGCCAGCTGGAGCGGCGCCAGCGGTCCGCCTCGGCGGCGGGTGCCGCCCTGGGCGGGGGGCTCGCGCCCGCCTGAGGCAGGCGGCGCTTCGGCGCATTTTTGGCGGACGCAGCCATCCATGACAGACCTCATGGTGGCCGGGGGCGTCCCACCGCCACAATCGGGGCTGCCCCTCCACCGCCGGAGCCGCGATTGAGCCAGCCGCCGAATTCGCCCCTCATGCCCGACCGGGCCATCCTGCGCCAGAAGCTGATACGGGATCGTCTCGACCTGCCGCAGCGTCTGGAGCGGGCCGAGCAATTGCAAAGCGTCTTGCGCGTCTGGCTGCTGCGGCGGCAGGAAGACACCATAGGCGCCTACTGGCCCATCAAGGGCGAGTTCGACCCGCTGCCGGCCCTCTACCGCTGGAGCGAGGCCAATCCCCGGCGGCGCATCGGCCTGCCCGTGGTCGATAAAGCGCAGGGCATGCTGCGCTTTCATGTCTGGTATCCGGGCTGCCCCATGGAAGAAGATGCCACCGGCATTCCCAAGCCCAAGGACACGGAACAGTTCCAGCCCCAGCTCTTGCTGCTGCCCTGTCTGGGCTATGGCCCCGAGGGCCTGCGCCTGGGCTATGGCGGGGGCTTTATGGGCCGCACCATCGCCGCCCTGCAACCGCGACCGGCCACGGCCGGCCTGGGCTTTGCCCATGGCTTTCTGCCCCTGCTCAAGCCCGATGCCGCCGATGTGGCGCTGGACGCCATGCTGACGGAGGAGGGGGTGGTCTGGGAGCTCGGCGGGGGCTGAGGCGTTAAGCTGCACTCATCGGCAATGAACGGCAGGCTTGAGCATGCATATCGGCATTGTGGAAGACGATGGCGACCAGCTGGATCTGATCCGCCATTGGCTGGAGGGCGCCCAGCACAGCAGCGTGGGGCAGGGCACGCAGGCGGAGTTCCTGGAGCTGCTGCGGCGCGAGCGCTTCGATCTGCTGGTGCTGGATTGGGTCTTGCCCGATGGCACAGGGGCCGAGATTCTGGCCTGGGTGCGCAGCCATCTGGGCTGGGAGATTCCGGTGCTGGTGCTCACGGCCCGCGACGATGAAGAGACCGTCGTCAGCGCGCTCGGCGCCGGCGCGGACGACTATGTGGTCAAGCCGCCCAAGCCCCTGGAGCTGCTGGCCCGGGTGGCCGCCTTGGGGCGACGCCTGCGCGCCAGCGCTGTCCCGGTGCTGCACCTGGGGGCTTTCGAGATCGATGTGCAGCGCCAGCGCCTGTGTCTGGACGGCGAGGCCGTGGTGCTGACCCAGAAGGAATTCGATCTGAGCGCCTATCTGTTCCAGAACCCGGGCAAGCTGCTCTCGCGCGATCATCTGCTCAACAAGATCTGGGGCCTCAATGCCGATGTGGATACCCGCACGGTGGACACCCATGTGAGCCGCCTGCGGCGCAAGCTGGGCCTGGACGGCAGCCGCGGCTGGAAACTGGTGCCCGTGTATGGCGTGGGCTACCGGTTTGAGCGGGTGGACGTGGCGCCTGCCTGAGCGTGTCGCGCCAGCGCGCACTGTGCGTGCAGCAGCCAGCGGCGGTATTCGCGCTGATCCGCGGCCTGCAGCCCTAGCAACTCCGCGCCCAGCACGCTGCCTGGGCCATCGGGTGCGGGTCGCACATGCACGATGTGCAGCAGGGGAACAGGCAGGGCCAGTGCGCCCAAGTCCAGCCGGGCCCGTTCGTAGACCAGCTCGACCTGTGCAGGACTCAGCGAGATTTGAAAGCCCAGGCCGGATTCGCTCAGATCCAGCAGGCGGGTGGTGAGCGAAGTGCCGGCCAGGCTCAGGCGTGCCGGATGGCTGGGATCGCCCCGGGCCGGCAGGCGGAAGTGGCGCCGCGACTGCATGCGAAGCAGCTCGCTCGGCCAGTCGCAGCGCAGCACCCTGGCGTGCTCCTTCACCTGCACGCTGAAGGTCAGCAGGCCCTCGCGGCTGCAGGTGCTCACATTCAGCGCGCCAAGGCGCAAGGCGCTCGCGTTTGCCGCGTCCAGCCTCAGGGTCAAGGTCTGCTCGGCGCTCAGGCTCAGCAAGCCGTACAGTTCATCGCCACACGCTGGCCCATGCAGGCGGACCGGGCAGCCGTGCCGGGCCAGGTCGCTCAGGCGCCGTTGGATGTCCAGGGCGTCGACGATGATCAGATCATCGGGGCCGGCCAACGCGGCTGGCGCGGCTGGCGCGGCAGGGGTGGCGGGCAAGCCGAACCACTCGCCCAGACTCAGCCAGTTCTTCCACATGATGGCAGCTCCATGGGTAGCGCGCGGCGCTGGCGAACCGTGGCCGGGATACCCACCGCCAGCGACCCCGCAGGAACATCGTCCAGAACCACGGCATTGGCACCGATCACCGCTCCGTCTCCAATACGGACCGGTCCCAGGATCTTGGCGCCCGCGCCGATGTCCACGCCGTTGCCGATGACCGGCGCCCCCGGCACGCCGGTGCGGCGCAGTCCCAGGGTCACGCCGTGGCGCAGCACCACATCGTTGCCGATCACGGTGTCGCCGCTCACCACGATGCCGCCAAAGTGCTCGATCACCAGACGCCGCCCCACCCGGGTTTCGCAGGGCAGATCAATGCCGGTGGCCATCTGCACCGTGATCTTCATGAACTTGTAGAGCAGGGACAGCGGCCGGCGCAGCAGGGCCGGCCGCACGCTGTAGCGCCAGCGCCCGAAGCGATAGACCAGCATCACCCAGACACCCTGGCGCCAGGGATCGCGGGCATGGGCGGCGTAGTCCTCACGAATCAGCTCGAACATGGCGTCTTCCCCTGCTGGCTCACCAAGGGCGGGGCGGCGCCACGCGGCCACCCAGCGTGTCGTTCCAGGCCCGCGCCAGCAAGGCCGCTTGCTGGGCCGACTCCTGCGCCTTGCCGGCCACACCCTGCAGATGGGCGCGCCGGCGACGCAGCGCGTGCCAGCCGCGCTCCAGCCGGTTGACCAGCCAGGCGACCAGCCAGCCGTGGTGCTTGCGGTAGTACAGCAGCCCGCTGCGCGCCCGCCACAGCGTGAGCTGGCTGCCGGAGCGGGACAGGCTGGCTCCGGCCACGGTGCGGGCCGAGGCGCCGCCCACATGCTGCACGCGCAGCTCGGGCCAGTACATCACCTGCAAGCCCGCCGCCCGCACGCGCTGGCACAGATCGACCTCCTCGTAGTAGAGGAAGAAGCGCTCGTCGAAGCCGCCCAGCGCCGCGAACAGCGCGCGCGGCATCAGGGCAAAAGCCCCCGGCACCCAGTCCACGGCAGCGGCCTGATCGGGATCGGCCCAGCTGCGGTCGAGGTGACCGCACAGTCGCGAGCGCGGATAGCGCACCGCCAGCCCCGAGAGCACCAGCAGCTCCTGCAAGGGGCTGGGGAACATGCGGGCCGAGGGCTGGGTCCGCCCCGCCTCGTCCAGCAGCCGGGCGCCGGCCATGCCCACCTCGGGGTGGGCCTGCATCAGGGCCAAGCCGCGCGCCACGGTGCCAGGATGCGGCAGGGCATCGGGATTGAGCAGAAGCAGAAAGCGGCCGCGTGCCGCGCGCGCGGCCAGGTTGTTGGCCGCGGCGAAACCCAAATTGCTGTCGCTGGCGATCAGCCGTACCCAGGGGTGGTGCTGCTGCACATGGGCGGCCGTGCCGTCGTGGGAGGCGTTGTCCACCAGCAGCAGCTCGGCGTCCAGACCGCTGAGCTCGCGGGCCAGGCGCTGCAGCAGGGCGTCGATCAGGGGCTTGGAGTTGTAGCTGACCACCAGCACCGAGAGTGCCGGAGCGGGTGCCGGTGCCTGTGCCGTGCTCGTAGGGTGGGCGTGCGGGCTCATGACGCGTCCTTTCGGTGCGGGGCTGTTCAGCGTGTCTCGCGTTCGCTGCGCACCCAGTCATTGCGACGGGCGGCGGCCAGGGTGGCGCCGGCCAGGCCCAGTTTCCACAGCAGATAGGCCGGTACGCCCAGCAGGGCGCGCCAATGCGCCCGGCCCGCCGGCAGCAGGCGCAGCGCGATGCCCACATGCAGGCCCAGCCCGGCCAAGCCGGCCAGGGCGAGCGCGGCCGTCCAGTGGCCGCTTGCCGCGCCCAGCAGGGCTGCCAGCAGCAGCAGGCTGCAGTGCCAGGCCAGGGGCAGGGTCAGCAGATCCAGCAGGGGATCGGCCAGGCGCCAGTGCCCCCGCAGCAGCTGCCGCAGCAGGCGCGGCGCCCGGGTGAGGATCAGACGCAGCCGGCCGCCTTCCCAGCGGGCGCGCTGGCGTGCGGCAGCGGCATCACCCGCGGGCATGTCGCCGCGCACCCCGGCCTCATCCACCCAGTGAACCCGCAGCCCGGCCTGGAGCAGCAGCTGGTGGTATTCCACATCCTCGACGATGGAGTGCGCCGCGTAGGGCACGCGCGCCAGGGTGCGGCGCGAGAGGGCGAAGCCATTGCCCAGAATGCCGCATGACAGCCCCAGGGCGGCGCGGCCCCGCGGGCGCAGCACATTCCAGGCGGCCAGGGCCACATCGGCCAGGGTGGCGCGGCGGCTGCTCAAGGGGTCGCGCACCCCATAGCGGCATTGCAGCGCCGCCCGGCCTTCGTGCATGGCCGCCCGCATGGCGACGAGAAAGCCCGGCTCCACATCGCTGTCGGCATCGATCACGATGAACCAGTCGGCCTCGGGCAGGCGCTCGAAGGCGTAGGCCAGGGCATAGCCCTTGCCACGATGCAGGGCGTCGTGGCGCTCCAGCACCTCCGCGCCTTCGGCCCGGGCCACGGCCGCCGTGGCGTCGCTGCAGTTGTCGGCCACGACCACGATGCGCAGGCCGGCCGCCTCGCCCGCGCGTGCACGCTCGGCCCGCAAGCTGCGCAGGGTGCGGGCCAGGCCGGCTTCTTCATTGTGGGCGGGCACCAGCACGACCAGCCGAGCCGGCCGGGCGGGCTCGCGCCCGGTGCTGCGCGACGGCCGCAGGGCCGCCAGGCTGAGCAGGCCCAGATACAGGCTGCCCGGCAGCAGCAGGCTCAGGCAGATCAGGGCCAGGGCTTCAGTCCACATGATCAAGGCCTCCTGCGGTGTTGCGGGCAAAGAAGTGCCGGATGCGCCAGGCCTGCAGCTCGGCGCCGGCGGGCGCGCGCGGATCGTCCCGCCCGACCAGCAGCGCCCACCAGGGCAGCTGGCGCGTGCGCTCCTGCAGCCGGGCATGCAGCGCCGCGGTACGGCCCACGACGCGGGCCGGCACGCCGGCGACCACGCAGCCCGGCGGCACATCCCGGGTCACCACCGCGCCGGCGGCCACCACGGCGTCCGGGCCTATGGTCACGCCGGGCATCACGATGGCCTGGTGGCCGACAAAGACGTTGTCGCGGATGTCGATGGCACCGACCTGGTCCAGGGTGCCGCCATAGGCCTGGCGCAGCATGTTCACCACGCCGTCGTGGCCGAACAGGGTGCAGCCGGAGAGGCTGACGTTGTGGCCCAGGCGGGTGTAGGCCGGATCGGTGATCACCACATTGCTCTGGATCGAGCACTGCCGGCCCATGGCATGCAGGCCGCCATGGCGGCGCAGATACTCCGCCCACTCCACACCCCCCGGCGTCGCCAGCCGCCGCCACAGGCCCACGGCGCGGCCGTGGCGCAGGGCCAGATAGCGGCACAGGGCCCCGAGCTGCCGACGCAGGGCGCCCATCATCACGCGGCCCTGCCTTCCCCGACGGCCGGCATGCTGCTGAAGAAGCTGGCCAGCTGCGCGGTGTTGCGCCGCAGATCGAACTGCCGGATCACCTTGGCGCGGCCCTGTTCGGCCAGCGTGCTGCGCAGCGCGGCGTCGCTGATCAGCCGGGCCAGCTGTACGGCCAGGGCCTGGGTGTCGCCGGGCGTGGCCAGCAGGCCGTCGCGCTCATGCTCGATCAGCTCCGGGATGCAGTTGACGGGGCTGCTGAGGCAGGGCAGGCCGCAGGCCATGGCCTCCATCAGCACCACCGGTATGCCCTCGGCCAGGCTGGGCAGCACAAAGGCGTCGGCGTCCTCCAGCTCGGCGCGCACCTGCGCCTGGTTCAGCGCGCCGGTGAAGCGCACGCGCGGCTGCAGCTGCAGCTGGCGGGCGCTGTGCTGCAGGCCTTGGCGGTCGGGGCCGTCGCCCACGATGATCAGCTCGAAGTCCAGGCCCTGGCGCTGCAGTTCGGCGCAGGCGCGCAGCAGCAGCAGCTGGCCCTTGGCCGGGGTCAGCCGGCCTATGCACAGCAGGCGCGGCGGGCCGGGGCGGCGCCGGCTGGTGGAGGGTTGATAGCGCTCGGGGTCCACGCCCAAGTGGCACAGGCGCAGCTTGCCCCAGTGCCGGGGCGAGCTCAGGCGCATCAGCTGGCTGCGCACCGACTGGCTGATGCAGACCACACCGTCGGCCGCCGCCACCTTGTTCACCAGGCGCTGTCCGTGCACATCGTCGAACTCGTCGGGGCCGTGGATGGTCAGCGACAAGCCGGCGCCGCTGAGCGTCTTCACCAGCATGCCCACCAGCGCGGCCGCATTGCCGAAATGCACATGCAGATGGTGCAGATTGCGCCGTGCCATCCAGCGCGCCACCATCGCC
>Ga0233424_10002783_pt1 | contig 11895 bp, 11 predicted proteins | sample Watercolumn_Towu_FD_181011 | JGI IMG/M metagenome (GOLD analysis project Ga0233424, IMG submission 181011) | Freshwater microbial communities from Lake Towuti, South Sulawesi, Indonesia - Watercolumn_Towuti2014_125_MG | ecosystem: Environmental > Aquatic > Freshwater > Lake | place: Indonesia... | reverse complement strand
TGGTTCCGTTGGGCACGTTTCCCAACGTGCCATGGTTCGCAAGAGCTTGGCACGTTGGGAAACGTGCCCCACGGAACCATCACGCGGAGCGTGATGTCTACGATCGTCGCGGCGCGCAATCTCCTTCGCCATCATACCACGAGCGGCAAAGCCGCTGCGAGACGAGTTTGGACGGTGACACTACGACGCCGGTGGCGCTTGCTCAAGCGGAGGGGCGTCGCTCAGCGGCAGGACAATGCGAGCGATCTTCGTCATGAACCCCTGCACCAGGCCGCGCGACCACAGGCCGCCGCTCAGGCATGCCGTGAGGTGATTGGCCAGGCCGGGAATGACGAATGCCTTCGATCCCAGCGAGTCGAGGGCGGCATCCACGACGTCATCGGCGGACATCCAGCTCACGGGCAGCTTCGAGTAGTCCACTTCGTGCAGATATTTGCCGGGCGTTTCCGTCGCTCCGGGGGCCAGCACGAGAACGTCAACGCCCGAGTCCTTGCATTCATGATAAAGGGACTCGCCGAAATTCAGGAGGTATCCCTTCGTCGCCGAATAGTTGGCCATGAAAGGCACGCCCTGAAAGCCCATGAGGGACGAAACGAAGATGATCCCGCCGCGCTTGCACTCCAGCATTCGCGGCAAGAAGTGGCGCGTGATCTCGATCGGCGTGACGCAGTTGAGCCGAACCATGCGTTTTTCCAGTTCGATGTCGCTGGCGCTGAACGGCCCCGGCACGCCCGTGCCTGCGTTGTTGATGACAAGACCGACATCGAGGGCGTCGCACGCTTCGCGGATCGGTTCCAGGCAGCCGTCGCGCGCGAGGTCCACCTGCACGCTTTTGACCTGGATGCCGTGCTCGGTTGTGAGGGCTTGTTGCAACTGGTGCAGAAGCTCGATGCGTCGGGCGGCGAGAATAAGGTTGATGCGCGCGCCGGCGAGTTTGCGGGCGAAGGTCGCCCCGATGCCGGACGATGCTCCGGTCACAATAGCCCATTCGCCAAAGCGTGACCGAAGATCGTTCATGGCCGAACCGCGCAGCGAGCGTTACGACAGGTTGCCCAGGATGCCCGTGCTGTCGCCGAGCGATTGCGTGCGAGCCCCGAAGCGGTCGAGCATCGCGAGCCAGAGGTTGTTGAGCGGCGTTTCGCGGCCATAGCGCACATGGCGGCCGGTGCGGACGGTGCCGCCGCCTTTGCCTGCGAGGACGATCGGCAGGTTGTGGTGACTGTGGGCATTGCCGTCGGCGATGGCGCTGCCGTAGGCGATCATGCAGTTGTCGAGCAGCGTGCCGTCCCCTTCGCGGACCGACTTGAGCTTCTCGATCAGATAGGCGAACTGGCGGATGTGCCAGGTGTTGATGGTGCGGATGTTGGCGATCTTGGTCTGGTCGCCCTGATGGTGCGTGATTTCGTGGTGCGCGCCGGTGACGCCGGCCATGCGGTATTGCAGGTTGCTGCCTTCGCGGGCAAACATGCAGGTGATGATGCGCGTCACGTCGGTCTGGAATGCGAGGGCCATCAGGTCGCACGTCAGCCGCAGGTGCTCGGCCAGGTCGGCGGGAACGCGGCGAAGGCTGTCGGCGCCGTTGGGCAACCGCACGGGCGGAAGCGTGTCGGCACGCTGCATGCGCTGTTCGATCTCGCGGACGTTCGACAGATACTGATCGAGCCGTTGCTGATCGGCGCCGCCCAGCTGGCTTTCGAGCGCGCGGGCGTCTTCCATCACGGCGTCGAGCACGCTGGCACGCTGCGCCTCACGGCGAGCGCGGGTGGAGTCATTGGCGCGGGCCGAGAACAGGCGATCGAAGATCATGCGCGGATCGGACTCGGACGGCAACGGCGACGTCGGATCGCGCCAGGCGAGCGTGTGCTGGTAGACGCAGGAATAGCCGCTGTCGCAGTTGCCCGAGCCGCGGAAGCGTTCCACGGCGATTTCGAGCGAAGGCAGCCGGGTGCGATCGCCGAGCCGGGCCGCGCCGACCTGATCGACCGAGACGCCGGCGCGGAAGTTGGCGCCCGACGTCTTGCGCGACTGCACGCCGGTGAGGAACGCGCCCGACGCGCGAGCGTGATCGCCCGGACCATCGCCGTTGGCGCGAGCCTTGTCGCAGGTCAGGCCGCTGAGCACGTTGATCTCGCTCTTGTGCGGCGCGAGCGGCTCGAGTATCGACGGCAGCTCGCTGGGCAACGCCCCTTCGTCCCGCGGCGTGAAGTCCTGCATGATGATGCCGTTGGGCACGTAGATAAACGCCATCCGCTTGGGATGCGCCGGCGACGTCCCACCTGCAAGCAGCGACGATGGCGTCATCGCTTCCAGCCAAGGCAATGCCAACGAGACGCCCAGGCCACGCAACACGGTACGACGCGAGATCTGCATTGTTTCTCCTTGTAGGACGGATTTGAAATCCGTCCATCCCACGCGAAAGCCAAAGCACACGAGCCAGGGCGCTGCCGGACGGATTTCAAATCCGTCCTACTTGGACTTAGTCTTGTCCTTCTCAACTGCCTTGCTTGCCGTGCGCATCAGGAACGGCTCGCTCTTCACCACTTCCGTCAGCAGGACCGAAAAGCGGTAGTCGTTCTTGCCCAAACCCTCGACAATCTTGTCGAGGGCGCATTTGTCGTAGTATTCCAGGCCGCGGCCCAGAGCGTATGTAAGTACTTTCTCGGAAAGACTGCGGGCGAACAAGTCTTTTTTCCCGCGCAGGATCATTTTTAATTCTTTCGGGCCGCTGAAGGCCTTGCCGTCGGGAAGGATGCCGGCCGGGTCGATCTTGAAGCCGTCGTCCTTGTCGCGCCAGCGGCCGATGGCGTCGTAGTTCTCGAAGGCGAAGCCGATCGGGTCCATGCGATTGTGGCAAGACGCGCAAACGGGGTTGACGCGATGCTGCTCCATGCGCTGGCGGAGCGACCCTTCGAGCTTCTTGTTGTCCTCCAGCGCGGGCACATCGGGCGGCGGCGGGGGCGGCGGCGTGCCAAGGACCTGCTCCAGCACCCATTTGCCGCGCTGCACGGGCGACGTGCGGGCCGGGTACGACGTCAGCGTGAGGATGCTCGCCTGGGTCAGGATGCCGCCGCGCGATTCGGGCATCTTGACCCGGCGGAAGTCGGAACCGGCCACGCCGGGAATGCCGTAATGCTTGGCGAGTCGTTCGTTGAGGTAGCTGAAGTCGGCATCGATGAAGTCAAGGATGCTGCGGTCCTCGCGCAGGATCGCGTTGAAGAATAACTCGGTCTCCTTGTACATCGCGTCGCGCAGGCCGTCGTCGAAGTTCGGGAACACCTTCGGATCGGGCACGATCTGCGACAGGCTGCGGAGGGTCAACCATTGCCCGGCGAAGTTCTCGACGAACGCCGATGACTTCGGATCCTTGAGCATGCGCTTGACCTGGCCGTCGAGGTTGTTGCGCAGCTCACCCTTCGCCGCGAGTCCGAAAAGCTCCTCGTCCGGCATGCTGCTCCACAGGAAATAGGACAGCCGGCTCGCCAGCGCGTAATCGCTGATCGGGTACGCCTTGCCCGAGACCGCGTCGGGCGGATCCTGCTCGATGCGGAAAAGGAAGTGCGGCGACACCAGCACGCGGTGGAGGGCAAGTTTGACACAGTTCTCCCAGCGATCGCCGTCCTTCTTGGCCTTGTCGTAAAGCTTGAGCATCGCGGCGACTTCTTGCTTTGTCACCGGCCGTCGATACGCCTTCGTGGCGAAGCGCGTCAGGATCTCCTCGGCGGCCTCGCGCGGCGTCGACTCGGCCTCGAAGGCCATCAGCTTGCGATGCACTTCGGGCACAGCGGGCGGCGGCGGGTTGTACGGGCCGTCGATCACGATGCCCTTGACGTGGAGCTGACGCTTCTTCGTCTTGTCGGCCGGATCGACGAATGGATTGAGAAACGCCACCGACACGCGCGTCGAGCCGGCCTTCATGCGCAGCTTGCCGGTGATCGTCGCCGGCTTGTCCGCGGAGGTCGCCTTCACGTCGAATGGCTTGAGGTCGTTTCCGTTGATGCGAATAACGCCCTTGACCGGCTCATCGCCCAGCGCGGTGGCATAAACCTCGGCGCTGAAGAAATAGTCGCCGTTCTCGAGTGTCGTGAAGCCCGTGACTTCCCCTTTGTCGTAGAGGAGCGGACTGCCCCCCTTGGGCACATCGCCGGCCCCCTTGGACGCGCGCAATCCCTCGAGGCGTTCCTTGGTTGCCTTGGGTGGATCGACGATGACAATCGCCTTGTCGAGGATCGTCTCGGCCGCCGCGAGATACTTCTCGAACAAGAGCGGCGACATGGTGAGGACATCGCCGATATTGTCGAAGCCGTAGCCGACGTCGTCCGCGGGGAAGTCGGCGGCGGGTTTGAAATCGATGCCGACGAGGTCGCGGATGGTGTTGTTGTACTCGGTGCGATTGAGACGCCGCACGGTAACGCGGCCGACGTTGCGCTCCTTGGTGCAGTCGAAATTGGACATCACGCCTTCTATGGATCGCACCACGGCCGCGATTTCAGCCGGCGCGGGCTTCGGCTGCCCCTTCGGCGGCATGCGCTTGGAACGGATGACGTCGATGACCTCATCCCACATGCCGCGATCCTTCAGGACGTCCACGTCGCTCTTGTACTTGTCGAACGACATGCCGCCTTTTTTCTTGCCGTCGCCGTGGCAAGCGAAGCAGTTCTTCTTGAGGAAGGGGAGGACGTCCTTGGCGTAGGTCGGTGTGTCGGACGGAGACGACTCCTGAGCTTGGATCGATTCGCGCGAGAGGAATGCGAGACCGAAAGCGAAGAATGCAAACGCAAGAACGCGCCACCGCATGGAGCTACCTCGCACAATTGAATCGTGCTATTCTATGTAACGCATGACATGGACGAATGTTTCGCGAAAATCGCTTGACCCAACGGCAATTAGGAACTTCAATTCCAATTATCCGTTCTTGAACCAAACCATGAAAGCGGTGGAAGATGGCCAAGAAGAAAGCGAAGAAACCCAAATGGAATTTCCGCGAGGGGGACAAGGGCCTGATCACGAAATCGAGTTTGACGAATGCCTTGATCAAGCTCTTGCGAAGCCCGGCGGTGCAGTCGATCAATTTCGTCTTCAACGCCATCATCGTATCCGGTTCGCGCATGGCGGAGCTTGCCAGGGCCATCGAGAAATTCGAGATCATCGTCTATCACGATACCAAGTGCGCGATCGTTCCCGGTAAGTTTGACGGATACTACAGCGCGACCGACGATGCGCTGTACCTGGGATTCGACGACCTCGCGCCCATCGATAATCGGATGCTGGCCCTTCATGAATGCGTCCATGCCATCAGCGACATCCATGGCTCGGCTGGGATCACCAAACTCGACGATGAATGTGCCGGCTACGTCGCATGCGCGCTTTACTATCGGCACGCCGGCCACAAGTATCCGAAGCGTCCCAAGGCAACCTTGCCCCTCGTGGATGCGATTTATCAGGCGGCATTCAATCTTGCGGATGCATATCTCGACAAGGTCGCCAATCCGAACAACGAGGTGCAGGCCATGCGTGCCGCGATTCTCGCGGTTCCGATTTACAAAAGCGCGGCAAAGGTCACCATGGCGTACAACGGCCTGAACCACAAGATGCGCTCGGGCGAGTATGCCTTGGCCGCTTCGCTCTAGTGACGAACTCGACCGATCCGCATTGACACATCCAGGCCAAATTTGGCACCTTACCACGAAACCTGGCAAGGAGGCCAAAAGTGGGCAGCGGGATTCTCGAGCGCGATAAAGGTGTCGGCGTCAAGACAGCCACGGCAACGGCGCCGACCCATTTGCTTGGCTGGATTCCGCTCTTTTGGTCGCAGCTGCTCTTTCCAGGGTCTGCGCCTTCATCCGAGCCGGTGAGCTGGCGGCGTGCGGCCATCGTTTGCGTCCTGTCGGGGTTGCTGCTTTATCCCTGCATGTCTTTCCATTTTTTCGAGCCCGACGAAGGTCGCTACGCCCAGATTCCGCGCGAGATGCTCGAAAGCGGCGAGTGGATTGTGCCAACGCTGCAGGGTGAGCCATACCTCGACAAGCCGCCGCTCTTCTACTGGCTCGTCGCCGGCTCGTACGCAATTTTCGGCTTTCACGACTGGGCAGCGCGTCTGATACCGGCGCTCGCCATGCATGCGGCGATCCTCGTCAGCTTCCTGCTCGGCCGGCGCATTGTGGGCGAACGCGAGGCTTTCTGGGGTGCTCTGCTTCTGACCGTGTCGCCGATCTTCCTTGGCGTCGGCCGGTTGCTCGTGCTCGATGGTTTGCTGGCGTTGTGGGTCACTCTTGCGATCCTGTCGGCCTACCTGGCCCAGGCTGGGGCGAGGTTGCACGGAGGATGGTGGTTCACTGCCGCTCTTGCAAGCGGGCTCGGCGTGTTGACGAAAGGACCGATCGCGCTGCTCCTTCTCGTGCCACCGCTGTTCGCGCATCGGTGGCTCGCGTCGTCGTCGGCATCGATCTCCTGGCGAGCCTGGCTGCTGTTCGCCGCGATCGCGCTGGGAATCAATCTGCCCTGGTACATCGCGGTCTGCGTGCAGCAACCGGAGTTCGCTCGCTACTTTTTCATTCAGCACAACATCGAACGATTCGTCGAGCCGTTCGACCACGTGCGGCCCGTGTGGTTCTATCTGCCGATCGTGGCCTACGGACTCTTGCCTATCCTGCTTTTCGCCTGGCCGCTGGGACGCTTCTCGATGACCACGCAAGACGAGGTTGCCCGGCTGCGATGTCCAGGCATGGGATTCCTGCTCTTGGCCGGCGTGTGGTGTGTCTTCTTCTTTTCGCTCGCCGGCTGCAAGTTGCCGACTTACATCCTGCCCGCGTTCCCGCCGCTTTGTCTCGCGCTGGGTTGCTTTGTCGCGCGGACTGACTGGCGTCACTCGCGCTGGCTGATCGGCGCCGTCGTCGCCGCGTGGCTCGTACAGGCGGCTGCCAATTCCTACTTTGTGCCCGCGTATGCTCAACAGCGCTCGCCGATGGCCGACATGGACGCGATGCGCGAACGCTGCGGCAAACCTGACATCGCCGTTGTCTGCTTCCCGCGCAACGTCGATTCGGTGGCGTTCCACGTCGGGCGATCGGATTTCCGCACGTTCCGCAGCAAGGATATCGACAATTTGCTGCGCGACCTGCAAACCCGCGACCGCACCGTCGTGCTCTTCGGACATCGCAACTCGCCGGAGACGCTGGCGCAGCGATTGCCGGCGAACTTGCGCATGGTCGAGCGCCGCCCTATGGGACTTTGCGAATCGGCGCTGATTGAGCGCGTGCCGGGTGTAAGATGAAAGTGGCATCGCGCCGTAGAGGATACCATCATGCCGACCGTGAAGCTGGTAGACGAGAACACCACCGATCCGCGCGTCCGCGCCGTGTTCGACGACATCAAGGCGACCAAGAAAATCCAGCGCCTGCCGGCCATCTGGCGCGCCCTGGCCGCCAACCCGGAGCATTTGGAGCTGTGCTGGAACCAGGTCAAGACGATCATGCGGCCCGGCAAGCTCGATCTGTTGACGAAAGAGATGATCGCGGTCGCGGTGTCGGTCACGAATAGCTGCGATTACTGAATCAATTCGCACCTCGCCGCCGTGCAGCGGCTGGGCCTGAGCCAGGAAGGCGTCGGCGAACTTCTCGCAGTCATCGGCCTGTATAACCAGTTCAACAAGCTGGCCGATGCCTTGCAAATCGAGCCGGACGTCTTGCCGAAGGTCGAATAGGGTCGCCTTTCGACGCCCCATTCTGTTACAATCATGATTGCACCCAGCGCACTTGAGCGGCCGGCATCTGCAAACGTGGCGGCAAGATTCCCATCTTGCCAGGTTATTCGCATCGGCAAGATGGGAATCCTCCCGCCACGATTGCCTTGCCGTTCGACTTTCAGAGGTGCAACATGTCTCGGAACCACTTTGGCTGGGCCCTCGCGTTTCTGATTCTTGCGGGTTGCCGTATCGTCGAACGAGAAGGCATGGCGCCGTTGCCGGAGAATGCGCCGCCGCTCAGCTACGCGGAAATGATAGTGCGCGTGCGCGGCCAGGCGGGTGCTGCTCAGGATGCTTTCTACATCGATTCCTGGCTTGACCTCGAACAGGCGGCCCAGCGCCTCGAACAGACGGCGCGGCTCCTACCCAAGGCTACGGAAATTCCCGCCGGCTTGAAGCCGAAGCTCGAGCCCGAAGCCAACCAGCTGCGGCAGGATGCGGTCAAGCTCGCCGAGGCGGCGCGATCCAAGAATGCGGCGCAAGCCAACGAGGCGCTGCAGCGGATCAATTCGCGCGTCCGCTTGCTGCGCGGTCCCGAGCCTGCCGACATCCCGCCGCCCAAGAAACCCGACGAATCATGACTTCCCGCACATTCGACGTCCATTCGCTGGCCGACACCGAGGCATTCGGCCGGCGCCTAGCAGCACTGCTCTTTCCGGGAAGCGTCGTGGCGCTCATCGGCACGCTCGGCGCGGGGAAAACGAACCTCGTCCGCGCCGTCGCGATGGGGCTCGATATTCCCAATCCCGACGTCGTCACCAGTCCGACGTTCGTCCTCATCCAGGAATATAACGCCCGCCTGCCGATCTACCATTTCGATGCCTATAGGCTCCAGCGCGCGGGCGATTTCGCGGACCTGGGCGTCCACGAATATTTCTCCGGCAACGGCGTGTGCTTGATTGAATGGGCCGACAAGTTTCCCGGACTCTTGCCCGACGAGCATCTCGACATTCGCATCGAAGTGGCTGGCGAACACTCCCGACGCATTCGCGTTGAAGGCAAGGGGCCTCGCTATTTGCCGTTGGTTTCTGCCCTTTGACTGACGCCAAGGCGTCAGAAGACAATTGTTGCCAATTCGATTCTATTTTGGCGGGCATTCTTTGCGCTTCTGCGACTTGGCGCGAGGAATTCACTCCTCCAGACGAAAAATGAGCTATTCTTGGCATAACCGGTAGGTCAGGAACGCATACCAATGCGCGCATCCGCCCGGCGGGAATACCCATGCAGCACCGACGTGAACCGACACCGAATCAGCCTGCGCTCATACCGATTGCGGGCAATTATGACAGGAAGCCGCGCTCTCTCGACCGCGACGTGACGACGATTGGCCGGGCCCGAGGCACGGACCTTTGCCTGGAATCCAATGAGATATCGACTCTTCACTGCATCATTTATCGGACCGCGGCCGGGTATCGATTGCGCGACTGCAACAGCCGGTGCGGCACGCGTGTGAATGGTGAAACGGTCAAGACCTGCATTCTGCATTCAACGGACATCGTCAACATCGGCTCTTTCAGTTTCGAGTTTCATCAGCCCGCAGCCTTGTTCGCCGCGGACGCAATCCGGGCCGATCCGGAGAAGATCGAGCACTGGATGAAGTCGCGTCGTCGCCTCGCCCAGCGGGCCCTCTTGCTGCGCAAACGGCTCGCTGCCGGTTCATCGCGCGAGCAGGAATGGGCGCAGAAGGCGAACCTGCTAAAAGATAAGATCCGCAGCTATGATGCGCGTCTAAACGACCTCGAAGACGCCGAGAAAGAACTCGATCAAGAACGGAGCGAGCTGGAGACTCAAGCCGAACTACAGCAGCGCCGCGTGCAGGCACTTGAGAATGAGCTGGCGGAACGATTGAAGAACGTGGACATGGAAATCCATCAGAAATGGCAGGCGTTCCAGCAGCGCTGCCGGGCCGAGGAGCGCGCGGCGGCCAAGAAAGAACCGGGCTCAGCGGAGGCCGACGCACATTCTGAACTGGCGAATGCGCGCGAGCAGCTCCGCAGTCTGGAAGAACAATGGGCCCGGCACAACGAGAACTGGCAGCGCGAGCAACAGGAGTTTAACAACATGAAAGAACAGTGGGTCAAGGACCAAGCAAAGTCCGCCGCGTCTCACGAAAAGCAAGAGGCGGCCTTGCACGCTCAGAAGACCGAGCTGATGCGCATGATGGGCGAGCTGCGCAGCATGCAGGATAGTATTCGCCAGCAAGCCAAACCCGATGTCCGCGCTCTCCAGCAGGAAGTCGAACGCCTGTCGCGCGAGAACGCCGATGTCGTAGTCTTGCGCGAGGACAACCTGCGCTTGCAACTGGAGCTGGAAACGGCCCGCCAGCACGATGCGGGGAGCGACGTTCCGGACGATTTCGTGCGCCAGCTCGACGACCTCCGCGCCGAGATCAACCTCCTCACCGAGGAGCTGCGCACCAAGGAAGCGTCCTTGCAGGAGCTTCAGCAACGCCCCGCGGGGGATCAGCATCACGACGTGGAACAATTGCGTGCCGAGAACGCTCTCCTCAAGCAGTTACTCGAGGAGCGTTCCACTGAACCCGCGCCGCGGGCCGAGCCGCAGCTGCCAAAGAGTGAATCGGACCTCGAACTCTACGAAACCGAGTTGAACGAATATCGCCGTCAGCTTGACACAGACCGCAACAAACTGAATCGCGAAGTCGAAACGCTGCGGGAGCGCAACAAGGAACTCGACGAAGCAATCCGCGAGATGGAAATGGAGATGTCGAAGGAACGCGCCGAACTGGCCCGCGAACGAATGCGTCTCGAACGAGTCCGCGAGGAAGTAAAGGCCGACATGGAACGCATGCAGAGAGAGTCGTCGGTGCGCGATTCGATGGGCCCGGTGCAAAGGCTGCGCGAAGAGATCGCCGGCAAGAACGGCAAGGGCGGCAACGATCGCCTGCGCACGATCCGCGATCTGCCGAAATAGCTTTTTGGCTGTTAGGCATTAGCGGTTATCTGTTAGCGTTAAATCTAACAGCTAACAGCTAACAGCTAACAGCTAACAGCTAACAACTACTCGATCTTGCCGTTGAAGCCGGCCTTGCGGAGCGTCTCGATCACGGCGCTGCGTTCTATCGTGCCGCCTTCGATGCGAACGGTCTTCTGCGGACCGGCACCTTCGAAGGTCACCTTCGAGCCGTCGAAAGCTTTCTTCACCGCATTCACACACATGCCGCAGCAGACGTGGACGTCCTTCACGCTGATGGCGTCAACCTTCTCGCCCTTCTTGTTCTCGGGCAGGTCGACCTTGATTTCCTTGCCGTCGTCGGTGGCGCTGCCGAAGAAGCCGCCGTCGATGAGCGCCTTGAAGCCGGCCTTGGCAGCGGCGGCGTCCTTGGCCTTGAACTTCACCGTCTTCGTCGCCGCGTCGGCCGACACGTCGGACACGCCGTCAACCTTGCCGAGGATCTTGCCGACCACATTCACGCAAGTCTTGCAGCAAATGTGCGGTCCCTTCACTTCGACGTCGCTCGCAGTCGCCAGGCTGCTCGTCAAGGCAATCGCCGTCAAACCTGCCAGGGCCAGAAACATCGTTCGCATGAGAGAGGCTCCTATTTCACAGAGAGTGTTGATTCCAGGAATACGATACACTCCGCACGTGCACAATAAAAGGCGATAGCCTCCTTTTGTCAGCTGGCCGGCGTTTCCTCGGGCTAGGCAGCCGGTTGCTCGGCTGGTGTCGCCGTCGGATCGGCCTTGACCTTGCCGTCCGGCAAGTTGCCCAGCTCCTCGAACAGGTACGTCAGCGATTTCGTCAGCTTGCGGAAATCGCCGGCGTGCAGGCTTTCGTTGGGAGCGTGGGCGTTCGACAACGGGTCTTCGATGCCCAGCAGGAGCGCTGGCGCCCCGTCGAAAAGTTCAGCCAGCGGACCGACGAACCCGATCGAACCGCCGCAGCCGATCGGCACCGGCTTGACGCCGAAGCCACGGCGCAGCGCCTTGATGGCGGCATTGAACGCGGGGCCGGTCGGATCGGTCATCCACCATTTGACGGCGCCGCCCGGTTTGATATTCACCTTCACGCCCCATGGAGGGTCCTTCGTAAGCACCGCCTTGATCTGCTCGAACACCTCCTCTGGCTCCTGGTCCGGCACGATCCGGCAGCTCACCACGGCCCGCGCTGTCGGGAGCACCTGGTTCGATCGCCCC
>Ga0233424_10002781_pt1 | contig 11899 bp, 10 predicted proteins | sample Watercolumn_Towu_FD_181011 | JGI IMG/M metagenome (GOLD analysis project Ga0233424, IMG submission 181011) | Freshwater microbial communities from Lake Towuti, South Sulawesi, Indonesia - Watercolumn_Towuti2014_125_MG | ecosystem: Environmental > Aquatic > Freshwater > Lake | place: Indonesia... | reverse complement strand
CCCGGTCTGGACGAGGCGCCGCTGCCACCCCGCCATCAGCCCGGATCCGGCCGGCGGAATGTCTCTCAGGGATGCGGTCATCGGCTGATTATTTCGAGGGCATCCCCGCTTGCTGCCTGGGAGCAACCCGCGCTTGAATGCGGCGCATGGACTCCGCCCGCTTCACCCGCTTTGCCGATTTCTACCCCTTCTACCTGAACGAACACCGCAACCCGGTCTGCCGCCGACTGCATTTCGTCGGGTCCACGCTGGTGCTGGCCTGCCTGCTGCAGCTGCTGCGCACGGGTCACCCGGTGTGGGTGCTGTACGGCTTGTTGTGTGGTTATGGCTTCGCCTGGGTCGGGCACTTCTTCTTCGAGAAGAACCGCCCCGCCACCTTCAAGTACCCGCTCTACAGCTTCATGGGTGACTGGGTGATGTACGCCGACATCTGGCGCGGCCGCATCAAGCTTTAGTTGCGCCAGGCCACGCCCAGGTTGGCATAGCTGCCGGTGCGCTGCTGCGTGAGCGGGCTGTCGGCCGCCGGGCCCATCAGGCGGCTGCCGCCCGCTCCGCCGAACACGAACCAGTGCTTGGACAAGGGCCGGGTGAAGCTGACACCGCCGCGCAGGGCGCGCAACCCCGCGCCGGGCTCGTAGGCCGGCTTGCCGGTGGCCGCTGCCGCAGAAGCCGGCACACCGAAGTAGCTGCGCAAGTTGGTGGCATCGGCCGCCGAGACACCGACGCCCGCCGCCCACTCGAGCGTCGGGCTCCGGTAGAAGCGCCAGCCGAGGTCCACGCCGGCCGTGAGTCCGCCCTTGCGACCGAGCACGTCCTGCGAGAGGTTGGCGCTGAGGTTCCAGTCGCTGGTGAGGCTGTAGTTGGCGTACAGGCGCGCGCGCAGCGTGCGCTTCACATCGGGCAGGCCTCGGGTGGTGCTCGCGTCGCCGCTGTCGCGGCCGCTGTCCATGCGCAAGGCCACACCCAGACGCAGGCGGCTGCTGTCGATCAGCAGCGTGCTGGCTCCGGCGCCGCCGAGATCGCGACCGAAGCCGAGGATGGCGCTGCCGCCCGAAGTGCTGATGCGCCAGCGCCCCCACTGGAAGGCCCAGAGCGGCCTCAGCTTGGTATGGCGCGTGCTGGCCCCGTCGTACTCTGGCCGGCTCGCCGCGGACACTCCCAGCAGGTAGCGTGCAGGTTGGTTTGCCGGCTCGGGCACGGCCTCCGCCTTTTGCGCGAGCGCCGGCAGCGTGACGATCAGACCCAAAGAAGCAACCACACGTTTCATGCCGCCAGCCTAGCAGCGCGAGGCTGTCAGCTCACTTGCAAATCGCCTGCGAGCTCTCGGGTCAATTCAGTGAGCATGTCGTCAACCATGGCATCCAGGTCGTACTTCAACGCCCAACCCCAATCGCGCTGCGCCTCGCTGTCGTCGATGCGCTGGGGCCAGCTGGCAGCGATCGCCTGGCGGAAGTCGGGCACGCAGTCCATCGTGAAAGCCGGCAGGCGCCGGCGGATGGAAGCCGCGATGCCGGCCGGCGTGAAGCTCACGCCCGCGAGGTTGTAGCTGCCGCGCTGGCGGATGGCGTCGGCCGGCGCGTTCATCAGCTCGATGGTGGCGCGCAGCGCATCGGGCATGTACATCATCGGCAAGGCCTGACCCTCTTCCAGGAAGCAGGTGTAGTGGCCGGTCTTGATCGCGGCATGGAAGATTTCCACGGCGTAGTCGGTCGTGCCGCCGCCGGGGGGCGTTTTCCAGCTGATGAGGCCCGGGTAGCGCAGGCTGCGCACGTCCACGCCATGCTTGGCGTGGTACCAGGCGCACCAGCGCTCGCCGGCGAGCTTGGAGATGCCGTAGACCGTTGTCGGGTCCATGACGGTGGTCTGCGGCGTGTCGACGGCCGGCGTGTTGGGGCCGAAGGCAGCGATGGAGCTGGGCCAGAAGATCTTGTCCAGCTTCTCGTGGCGCGCCAACTCCAGCACATTGAGCAGGCCCTTCATGTTCAGGTCCCAGGCCCACATCGGGTGCTTCTCGCCATTGGCCGAGAGGGCCGCCGCGAGGTGGTAGATCTGGGTGATCTTGTGGCGCTTGACGACGGTGGCCAGCGCACCGGCGTCGGTCACGTCCAGGGCCTCATGCTGCAGCGTGCGCACGCGGCCTTGGGGGCTCAGGTCGCTGGTGATGACGGCTTCGTTGCCATGCAGGCGGGCCAGTTCGGTGGCCAGCTCGGTGCCGATCTGGCCGTTGGCGCCGATGATGAGGATGCGGGTGGGCTTGCTCATTGCACGATCCCCAGCTCGCGGCCGGCCTGCGCGAACGCGGCCACAGCCGTCTCCAGATGCTCGCGCTCGTGCACGGCCGAGATCTGCACGCGGATGCGCGCCTGGCCCTTGGGCACGACGGGGAAGAAGAAGCCCACGGCATAGATGCCCAGCTCCAGGATGCGGCGCGACAGCGCCTGCGCCTTCACCGCGTCGTAGACCATGATGGGCACGATCGGATGGGTGCCGGGCTTGATCTCGAAGCCGGCGGCCTGGATGGCCTCGCGGAAGTAGGCGGTGTTGGCTTCGAGCTTGTCGCGCAGCGCGGTGGAGCCTTCGAGGATGTCCAGCACGGCGAGCGAGGCACCCGCGATGCTCGGGGCGAGCGTGTTGCTGAACAGATAGGGCCGCGAGCGCTGGCGCAGCAGCTCGACGACTTCCTTGCGGGCCGCCGTGAAGCCGCCCGAGGCGCCGCCCAGGGCCTTGCCGAAGGTGCCGGTGATGATGTCGATCTTGCCGAACACGCCGCGGTACTCGGGCGTGCCGCGGCCCGTCTTGCCGAGGAAGCCGCTGGCGTGGCATTCGTCCACGCCGAGCAGCGCGCCGTAGCGGTCGCAGAGCTCGCGGATCTTGTCGACCTGGGCGATGGTGCCGTCCATCGAGAAGACGCCGTCGGTGAACACCATTTTGAAGCGCGCGCCCTTGGCTGCGGCTTCCTGCAGGCAGCGCTCCAGGTCGGCCAGGTCGTTGTGCTCATAGCGCCAGCGCTGGGCCTTGCACAGGCGGATGCCGTCGATGATGGACGCGTGGTTGAGTGCGTCGCTGATGATGGCGTCCTGCTCGCCGAGCAGGGGCTCGAACAGGCCGCCGTTGGCGTCGAACGCGGCGGCGTAGAGGATGGCGTCCTCGCAGCCGACGAAGCGGGCGATGCGCTGCTCCAGCGTCTTGTGCAGGTCCTGCGTGCCGCAGATGAAGCGCACCGACGACAGCCCGAAGCCGTGCGTGCGCAGCGCCTCATGCGCGGCCTCGATCACCTGCGGGTGCGATGACAGGCCGAGGTAGTTGTTGGCGCACAGATTGATCACCTCGCGGCCGTCGGTCGTCTTGACCACGGCGCCCTGCGGCGTCGTGATGATCCGCTCGGCCTTGAACAGGCCCGCCGCGCGGATGCCTTCGAGCTCGGACTGGAGGTGTTGGTAGAAGGCTTGGCTCATGGCGCGGCTCCTGGTGCACAATTCGGTAAATTGAACGCGTTCGATATATCGAACTTGCGTGCAGTATCTGAAAAACGTTCACACCCGTCAAGCATGAGCATCGACACCGAACCGCCGCGCGTGGGCGCGGCCTTGCAGGCCCTGCGCAGCAGCCGGGGCCTGTCGCTGGATGACCTGTCCAAGCGGGCGGGCGTGAGCAAGTCGATGCTGTCTCAGATCGAGCGCAACCAGGCCAACCCGACGGTCGCCGTGGTATGGCGCCTGGCCAATGCGCTGGGCGTGGACATGGGCGAGCTCCTGGGCACCGAACGCAGCGCCGCGCCGGCCATCGAAACCGTGCCCGCGCACGCCACGCCAGGCCTCACGAGCCCGGACGGCCTGTGCAAGCTGCGCATCCTTGGGCCCATCGAACTGGCGGGCCAGTTCGAGTGGTACGAGCTGAGCGTGCAGCCTGGCGGCCTGCTCGACAGCGAGGCGCACGAGCCCGGGTCGCGCGAGCACCTGAGCGTGCTGACGGGCAGCCTGGAGGTCACCGCCCAGGGCGTGACGAGCAAGCTCAAGGCCGGCGAGACCGCGCGTTATGCCGTGGATGGCCCGCATGCCATCCGCAACGCCAGCAAGACCCCAGCGACCGCCTTGCTGGTGGTGCTGCACCCGTAGACTCGGCGGGGTTCAACGGGGAGCCCCACCATGATCCAACGCCGTTCTGCCCTGGCCGCGCTGGCCGCCCTGCCGCTGGCAACGCCACAGGCAAGCCGTGCTGATGACAAGCCGATCCGCCTGCTGGTGGGCTTCCCGGCGGGGGGCGGCACGGATGCCATCGCGCGCCTGTTGGCCGAAGCCCTCCAGGCCACGCTCGGCACGGCGGTGATCGTGGACAACCGACCGGGTGCGGGCGGGCAGATCGCGGCCCAGGCGCTGAAGGCGGCGGCACCGGACGGCACAACCTTCTTCGTCAGCCACGACCACACCATCTCCATCCTGCCCCTGGTGTTGAAGCACCCGGGCTTCGACCCGGCGAAGGATTTCGTCCCCGTCGCCGGCTTCGCCAACTTTGCGAATGCGCTGGCGCTGTCGGGCGGCACGCCGGCGGCTAGCCTGCCCGAATACCTCGCCTGGGTGAAGAAGCAAGGCGGCCAGGGCAATGTCGGCGTGCCGGCGCCGGCCTCGGTGCCGGAGTTCCTGGTGAAGCTGCTCGGCGAGAAGAACGGCCTGAACCTGCTGGCCGTGCCCTACCGCGGCAGCGCGCCCATGATCAGCGACATGCTGGGCAACCAGGTCAGTGCGGGCGTGGGCTCGGTGCCCGACCTCATCGTCAACCACCAGCAGAAGAAGCTGCGCATCGTGGCCGTGATGGGTCAGCAGCGCCAGGCCGTCCTGCCGGAGGTGCCCACCTTCGCGGAGCTCGGCATCAGCGGCTTCGAGGAACTCCCCTACTACGGCCTGTTCGCCCCCGCAGGCACGCCGGCGGCCGTGCTGGATCGCTTCTCGAACGCGCTGGCCGGTGTGATCGCGCAGCCCGGCGTCAAGGCGCGCCTCGCTGAACTTGGCCTGTCGGTCGGCCTGATGACCGGCCCTCAGCTCGCCGCCCGGGAGCGCGCCTATTCGGCCGCCTGGGCCCGCATCATCAAGGCCGGGGGCTTCCAGCCCCAGTGAGCAGGCGGTCCAGCGTCAGGCCGGACCAATGACCTTCGGCCCACAGGTTGGCCAGCAACCCCTGGCGCTCGGCCAGGAAGCTGGTCAGGAGCGGCTCGGCTGACACGCGCTCGGGGGAGCACAGCAGCACGAAGCGTTGCGCGCCCTCCTCTTCCAGGCGGCCGACCCAGTCCATGGCCAGCAGCTTGTCGACGATGGGGCTGAGTTGCAGCGGGTCCACCCGCAGCGCCACGGCCAGGCCCAGGTGGGACAGGCCCCGCTGGCCCGCCTCGCGCGCCCGCCACAGCGCCCGCAGCACCTCCAGCGCGAGCGCCAGGGGCTGGCCCGGCGCGTCGGGGCGCAGGTGCAAGCGGCCGGTGAGGCTCGGCGTGTTGGCCGCCAGGATGGCCCCCAGCAGCACGATGACCCAGCCGAGGTAGACCCAGATCAGGAACACCGGCACGGTGGCGAAGGCGCCGTAGAGCGTCGAGTAGGTCGGCACCTGCTTGACGTACCAAGCCAGCAGTGACTTGGCCAGCGAGAAGCCGATCGACACGAACACGCCGCCCAGCAGCGCATGCCGCCAGCGCACATGCGTGTTGGGCACGTAGTGGAAGAGCCCGGCCACCGCCAGGCCGAGCAGCACGATGTCGGCACCGCCCAGCAAGGCGGCCACATCGCCCGGCATCTTGGTGAAGAAGCCCTGCCCCACGGTCACGGCATAGCTGGTCAGCGTCAGGCTGCCACCGAGCAGCAGGGGGCCGAGCGTCAGCGCGGCCCAGTAGACGAGGACGCGCTGGCCCAGGGGCCGGGGGCGCTTCACCCGCCAGATCGCGTTCAGTGTGCGGTCGATGGTGAGCATCAGCGCCAGGGCCGTGACCCCCAGGGCCACGAGGCCGACCGCGCCAAGCTTGTTCGCCTTGGCCGCGAATTGCGTCAACGAGGCCAGCACCGGCTTGGCGATGTTGGCCGGGATCAGGCTCTTCAGGAAATACTGCTCCAGCGCCGCCTGGAAACTGGAGAACATCGGGAAGGCCGTGAAGATCGCCAGCATCACGGTCAGCAGGGGCACCAGCGAGATCAGCGTGGTGAAGGTGAGGCTGCCGGCGGTGAGGCCGAGTCGTTCCTCGCGAAAGCGCTGGCGGAAGGTGTGCAGGGTCTGCAGCCAGGGCCAGGCCAGCAGCTCGGTGATGAACTGGTTGGCCAGCGCGATCGGGTTGCGCGCCAGGGGCGCGTCGGGGTTGTCGGCGGAAGCCGACGGCGGCAAGGAAGGGGACATGGCTTCTATGATGCCGCAGCTATGTCGACCGCCCCCGAAAGAACCGAACCCCGCCCGAACGAGCGCCTGTCGCGCAACCTGGCCGTGGCCAGCGTGGTGGCCCTCATCGTGCTGTGCGTGGCCTGGGAGCTGTGGCTCGCCCCCACCGGCAGCGGCACGCTTGCGCTCAAGGCCCTGCCACTGATCGCAGCGCCGATCGGCCTGTGGCGCTACCGCATGTACACCTACCGCTGGGTGGCCCTGGCCATCTGGCTGTATGTGCTGGAGGGCCTGGTGCGCTCGACCAGTGAAGGCGGTCTCGGCCAGTGGCTGGCCGTGGCCGAGGTGGTGCTGAGCGTGGTGGCCTTCACCGCCTGCACGGCGCAGATCCGCCAGCGTCTGGCGGCGGCCAAGGCGGCATGACCGAGGCGCTGCAGGCCCTGCGCGCGCAGCTGGGCGAGGCCGGGCTGCTGATGGGCGGCGACCTGGGCGCCTACGAGACCGACTGGCGCAAGCGCTACCCGGGCCGCGCGCTGGCGGTGGCCCGCCCCGCGTCGACCGAAGAGGTGGCGGCGGTGATGCGCTGGTGTCACACCCACCGGGTCGCCGTCGTGCCGCAAGGCGGCAACACCGGGTTGGTCGGCGGGTCGACGCCCGACGACAGCGGCCGGCAGCTGGTGCTGAGCCTGTCCCGCATGAAGCGCGTGCGCGAGGTCGACGTGGCCAACGCCAGCCTCACGGCCGAGGCCGGCTGCGTGCTGGCCGAGGTGCAGGCGGCAGCCGCCGGCGCCGGCCTGCTCTTCCCGCTGAGCCTGGCGGCCGAGGGCTCCTGCACGCTGGGTGGCAACCTCGCCACCAATGCCGGCGGCACGCAGGTGCTGCGTTATGGCAATGCGCGCGAGCTCTGCCTGGGGCTGGAGGTGGTGACGGCGTCGGGCGAGGTCTGGCACGGCTTGTCGGGCCTGCGCAAGGACAACACCGGCTATGACCTGCGCGACCTCTTCATCGGCAGCGAAGGCACGCTGGGCATCATCACCGCGGCGACGATGAAGCTCTACCCCGCGCCCAAGGAGCGGCTCACGGCCCTGGCAGCCTGTGAGTCGCTGGAGGCGGCGGTGGCGCTGCTCGGGCTGGCGCGGGAGCGCGCGGCGGATTCGCTGACCGGCTTCGAGGTGATGAACCAGTCCTCGCTGGTGCTGGTGGGCCGCGAGTTGCCGCAGGTGCCCCGGCCGCTGGGCACGCCGCCCTGGACGGTGCTGCTGGAGCTGTCCGACGCAGAAGGCGCCGACCATGCCCGCGCGGTGTTCGAGGGCCTGCTGGAGTCGGCGGTGGACGCCGGCTGGGTGCAGGATGCGGCCATCGCCCAGAACCTGCAGCAGGCCAAGGCCTTCTGGCATCTGCGTGAATCCATCCCGCTCGCCCAGGCCCAGGCGGGGCTGAACATCAAGCACGACATCTCGCTGCCGGTGTCGGCCATTCCCGGCTTCGTGGCTGAAATGGATGCCGCACTGGCCCGCTATCTGCCGGGCATCGAGGTGATCGACTTCGGCCACCTTGGTGACGGCAATCTCCACTACAACGTGCAGGCGCCGAGTGGCGTGGCGGCGGCCGACTTCCTGGCCGCGCACGAGGCGCCCATCAACGCGATGGTCTACGACGCCGTGCAGCAGCGCGGCGGGTCGATCTCGGCCGAGCACGGGATCGGGCGCCTGAAGCGGGAGGAACTTGCCGCCCGCAAGGACGGCACGGCCCTGGCGCTCATGCGCGCGATCAAGCAGGCGCTGGACCCGCTCGGGATCTTGAATCCCGGGCGGGTGCTTTGATCAGCCTGCCATCGCCTGGGGCGCCCGGCGCCCGGTGACCAGGCGCACGAGCTTCATCAGCATCCGGAACACGAAGCGCACCAGCAGCAGCGCCAGCACGGCCTCGATCAGCGTCAGCACAAAGGCACCCGCCATCGTGAAGCGCGCGGAGCGGTGGCGGAACTTGGCCGCCGCGTGGTCTCGGGCGATCTCGATGCTGTCGTAGAAGGTGGGCACGATGAGCAGCGTCAGCAGCGTCGATGTGATCGTGCCGCCGATGATGGCCACGGCCATGGGGCGGTAGAACTCACCGCCCTCCCCCACGCCGATGGCCACCGGCAGCATGCCGGCAATCAGCGCGAGCGTGGTCATCAGGATGGGCCGGAAGCGCTTGCGCCCGGCGTGCATCAGGGCCTCTTCGCGGTCGATGCCGGCGGCCTCCTCCTGGCGCGTGGCGTCCAGCAGCAGGATGGCGTTCTTGGCGACCAGCCCCATCAGCATGATCACGCCGATCAGGCTCATCAGGTTCAGTGTGCCGCCCGTCATCAAGAGCGCCAGCACCACGCCGATCAGGCTCAGCGGCAGCGACATCATCACGCCCAGCGGCGCGGTGAAGCTGTTGAACTGGATCACCAGTACAAAGTACATCAACGCGATGCCGGACAGCAGCGCCGTGATCATGGCGGTGAACACCACCTGCTGGTCGCGTGCGGCGCCGGCCAGCTCGATGCCGAAGCCTGGCGGGAAGTCGATCTTCTCGGCCAGCTTCTTGGCCTCGGCCGTGATCTCGCCGGGCGAGCGACCCTGGGCGTTGGCACTGACCGTGATCGTGCGCTTGCCGTCGCCGTGCTGGATCTGGCCCGGGCCCTTGCCCATGGTGACGGTCGCGATCTGGTCGAGCGGCACCATGCGGTTGGTGCCCGACACCGCGATCGGCAGGCGCTCGATGTTGGCGGCATCCACGCGGTCGCTGGGGTGCAGGCGGATGGACACGTCACGCGTCTCGCCGGTGGGGTCGACCCAGTCACCCGCTTCCACCCCCGCGAAGGCCACGCGCAGCGCCTGGGCCGCGTCGTTCACCGAGATGCCCATCTGGTTGGCCAGGCCGCGGTCGAGCTCGATCTGCAGTTCGTTCTGCGGGTCTTGCTCGGAGTAGCCGATGTCCACGGCGCCCTTGATGCCGGCCATCGTCTTCTGGAAGTCCTGCGTGATCTGCTGCAGCTTGCGGGTGTCGGTGCCGTAGAACCGGATCTGCACGGGCTTTTGTGCGCCGTTGTTCAGGTCGTCGAGCACCACGTACTCGGCGCCCACCAGGCGCGACACCTTCTCGCGCAACTCCTTGGCCACCTCGGCCGCCGAGCGCTGGCGCTCGGTGCTCTTGCCGATGTCCACGTAGATGCGGCCGCCGCTCGCATTCGGGTAGGCGGTGGTGGCCTTGGTTTCCTTGAGGGTCGTGGCGAGTGCGGCCGCTGCGTCCAGCTTCAGCTTGGAGTACTCCAGGCTGCTGGACGCCGGGCTGCGCACTTCGATGGCCAGGAAGCCCGCGTCGGCCTGCGGCAGGAAGCTGGAGCCGCCGAACTTGGCCTGCAGCACGATGGCGCCGACGAAGCTCAGCACCGCAAACGCCGTCATCCAGCGGCGATGGTGCAGCGCCCAGGCGATGACATGGCCGTAGCGGTCGGCGACGCCGTCGAACCAGTGGTTGAAATGCTGGAGCCACTTGCCGATGCCGCGCTTGGGCTGCTCGTGGTAGCCCGGGGGGTCGCCCCAGTAGGCGGACAGCATCGGGTCGAGCGTGAAGCTGATCAGCAGCGACACGATGACCGAGGCCACCACGGTCAGTGCGAAAGGCTTGAACCACTGACCCGGTCCATTGCCCATGAAGGCAACCGGCACGAACACCGCGACGATGGCAAAGGTCGTGGCCGCCACCGCGAGGCCGATCTCGGCGGTGCCTTCCCGCGCGGCGGTGACACGGTCGCTGCCACGCTCCATGTGCCGCACGATGTTCTCTCGCACGACGATGGCATCGTCGATGAGCACGCCGATGGCCAGCGACAAGCCCAGCAGGCTCATGAAGTTCAGCGAGAAGCCCATCAGCCACACGGCGATGAAGGCCGCGAGCACAGACGTGGGCAAGGAAAGCGCGGTGATCAGCGTGGAGCGCCAGCTGTTCAGGAAGGCGTAGACGACAAAGATCGTCAGGCCGGCGCCGAACACCAGGGCGTGCGTCACGTTGTGCAGGCTGTTCTCGGCGTCCTTGCCGCCGTCCTGCGTGATCTCGAGCGTCGTGCCCTTGGGCAGTTCCTTCTCGATCTCTTGCACCAGCTTGCGGGCATCGGTGGCCACGCTGACGGTCGAGGCGTCACGCGAGCGCGTGACGGAGATGCCCACGTTCGGGCGCCCGTTGCGCAGCGAGTAACCGGTCATCTCGGCGAAGCCGTCCTTGACCTCGGCCACCTGCCCCAGGCGGATGACCGTGCCCACGCCGTTGACGGTCGTGCGCTTGATGATCATCTGCTCGAACTCGGCGGGGGACTCCAGCCGGCCCAGCAGGCGGATGCTCTGGTCTTCCAGCGCGCCGCGCACCTTGCCCACGGGGGCGGTGGTGTTCTGCGCCCGCACGGCGTTCAGCACCTCGGTGACGGAGACGCCGAACTCGCGCAGCTTCTCGGCCCGCAACAGGATCGACAGCTCGCGCTTGAGCGAGCCGTTCACGCTGACCGTGGAGACGCCGGCGATGCCGCGAAAGCGCTCGGCCAGCTTGTCTTCGGCCAGGCGGCTGATCTGGGCATGGGTGAGCGTGGTGCTGGACAGCGACATCTGCAGGATGGGCTGTGCACCGGGGTCGGCCCGCGTGATGATGGGCTCGCGCATCTCGATGGGCAGCTTGTAGCGCACCGTCGCGATCGCGTTGCGCACCTCGTCGGCGGCTTCGATCATGTTCTTCGAGAAGTCGAAGAACATCACGATAGTGGCGCCGCCCTCGCGAGAGGTCGAAGTGGTCCGGTCCACGCCGGAGATGCTCTGCAGCGCCTTCTCGATGCGGTTCACCACCTCGCGCTCGGCGGTCTCCGGCGAGGCGCCGGGGTAGGTGATGTTGATGACGAGCACCGGCGGCTCGACCTCGGGGAACTGGTTGACCTTGAGCTTGGACAGCGCCAGCAGGCCCACCAGCATCAGGCCGATGACCAGGACGACGGTCGCAACGGGCCTGTTGATGCTGAAGTTGGAGAGGAACATGCGCGGGCTCCTGCTTTACTTGCTGGCGGCAGCCACAGCCGAGGCGGCACCGGCGCCAGGCGCCACGCGCTGGACGGCGGCGCCGTCCACCAGCGCACCCGTCGGCGAGCGCAGCACGCGGTCGCCCAGCTTGAGGCCCGAGGTGATCACGAGTTCACCGCGGCGGTCATCGCGATCGCCCAGGGTCACGGACACCTTGCGAAGCACATTGCCGTCGACCTTCCAGACGTAGGCGGCATCGCCCTGGCGCTGCACCGAGCCCTCGGCCAGCACCAGCGCACTGCGCTCGGTGCTTTCCACGCGGCCCTCGGCATAGAGGCCGGCCACCTGGGGCGCCTTGGCGCGATCGACGAACTCGGCCGTCACCTCGACCTGGCGGGTGGTGGCATTGGCCGATGCATCGATGCGCGCCAGCTTGCCGCGGAACTCGGCATCGCCGAAGCCGTTGATGCGGAAGGCCACCGGCTGGCCCAGCTTGAGCTCACCCAGGAGGTCGGCCGAGATAT
>Ga0233424_10002780_pt1 | contig 11903 bp, 11 predicted proteins | sample Watercolumn_Towu_FD_181011 | JGI IMG/M metagenome (GOLD analysis project Ga0233424, IMG submission 181011) | Freshwater microbial communities from Lake Towuti, South Sulawesi, Indonesia - Watercolumn_Towuti2014_125_MG | ecosystem: Environmental > Aquatic > Freshwater > Lake | place: Indonesia... | reverse complement strand
TCGTGCTCACGGGCGCCCGCAGTTGGCGCCACAATCCTGCGCAATGAAAACCCTGCTGCACCAGCGCCTGTTCCGCCCGCTAACGTCCGTGACGCGTCGGCAATGGGTTATTGGACAGCCTCGTTAGCTGGTTCAACGACTGCTGCCGCGAAAGCCGGCCATTGGTAAGCAGCTACCTCGTATGACCGCAACGCAACAGAAAGCGGTCTCTTGATAGAGCGTGATCGTGCCCACCTGCACAACGACATGGAGAGTCCGACAAGGCCGTACCCGGCTGTTCTTAAGCTGCCCGCCCACCACAAGGCATCGGCGGATTAACCGTGCCTGGCCAGCAGACCGAAACAAACGCGCAGCCGTGGCAGCAAAGTCGCTCATCGATCATCGGGACCTGGCAACGCGACCTGCGTCGATCCAGGACGTCGCGATGCGCACAGTGATGAGGCTTGTCGTCAGCGAACAATACCTTGGGCGTGATCATCGGTCTCATGATGGCTGACTCACCTGCCGCGCGATTTGCAGCTCTGCAGGCTCCCCAGCTATGGAAGTCGCACGCCAGGTCTGGACGAACCTTGACGAAGTGGGTGTCCTGGCCCGTGACGACGATCCAGTTGTCCTTGTGGTTGGGCAGGTCCCTCACCAGCGATGTGACGACTTCAACACCATGCAGCGCCTGTTTTGTGAACCCGCGGAAGTCGACGACCGAAGACGGGTGGAGTTCGGCGCCGAGTTGGTCTGCAGTCCTTCTCAAGAGGGCAGCGGCAGACTCGCCAAGTGATGCCACATGGGCCTCGAGGGAAGGGCCACCACCGTCTTCATCGCTGCCGTACTCCATGTACACCGGATCTGTCTCCTCCAGCACCGTCAACTGCATGCCGTGGAGGTCTTGAAGCACGAGTGCTGGATGGATCCCAATCCGAGGTTTCTTGCCAAAGAAGGATGTGCCTGCCGTCTCATAGCTCACCAACGTCGCGTAAAAGCACTTGTCCAGGGTGTCGCGGGTCAAGAAGCTTAGAACCTCCGTCGGGCGGACGCTGGCCGGCGTCTCCTCGACCAACGAGTCCTTGGAAAGCAGTTCATAGAGCTGCGGTGCGTCGCTCTTGAAGTTCACCCTCTCGAAATGCTTGATGGAGTTGCTTCGAGCGGGACCTTCCACAAACGCAGCCACCGGATCGATGAAGACGACGATCCATTCGCCACTGCAAATGACGGCCCTGGGCAACCGATGTTGGTGAAGCTGATACAGCCGCCTGACGTAGCCACCAACCTGGACTATGTAGTCCGGCCATTCGCCCGCAAGGGGCGATTTCGCAGTCTCACCGCCTTGGCGCCAATGATCGATGGCGTCTGCCAGAACTGTCTCAACGCGATAGGCCCCATCCTTGCGCGGCTGTAGGAACGGTTTCTCCCATGCCTTGGCCTCTATCAACAGTGCAGGGACATTCGTATCGCAGGCCTTACCAAGGTAGTCCATGCGTGTCGTCGTCTTGTCCTTCAGGCGCGCCTCTTCAACTACGTTCCCGCCCAGACCCAGCGTCCACCCCAACAACTCGACAAGCTCGTCGAGGAAGTAAACGCGCGTCGCATGCTCGTGCGGGTTGCCGACGGGACCGCCGGCGTAGGGCGCTGCGGCGATCGGTCCGTCCGGGGCATCCAAACGATCCAAGAGCTCAGCAAACTTCCCCGGGAAGTTCGCCTTGCGTGCCATGCGACTCACTGAAGTAGCTCCGGCAGCCGGTAGAGCAGCTTGCGTGCCGACGTCCAGCCCACTTCCATGAATATCTCAAGGCAATCCACCAGCGCCTGCCGTCGCGCTTCGTCCTCAAAGATCTCCTTGTTGTCCGCCAGGAAACCGCTGATCAGTCGCACCATCAGCTCAGCGCCCAAGGCTTCGAACTGATAGCCACCCCTCGATCCGCCGGTTCGAATGGCGTGAGCCGTTAATTCGAATGCCTTGATCGGATCCTGCGGTGCGAGCACCTCGATGAGCTGCAGCAGTTGATAGATGGTGTGCGCGTTGGGTTGGCGCCCGATCACCTCCAACGTCGGCGACACCTCGCTCAGGAAGATTGCACACGCAGCATCGTCGAGCCCCGAGTCGCCCGTTGTGCGCTCTGTTGCAAAGTAGAGCTGCATCGCCGCCTTGTCCACGAGCTCTGCGCAGGCGCGAAGTCGCGTCAGTTCCTCTTCCGGCAGCGATTGAGAATAGTCAGCAGCGGTCAGTTGGGCGTCCGCCGCGACAACGATGCGATGCATCAGGGCCTGGGAGCGGCGTCTAACGTCGTCCTTGCCGGTTCGCTCCGCCTGAAGCCCCAACACGACCGCTTCGCGTATCGTGTAGAGGATGGTGCCCAACGCGCTGCTGTGGTCTGATGGGCGGGCCATCCATTCCGACAGCTTGGCGTTCGCCGGCTCACTGTCGTAGGTGACGTGCAGGATCGCATAGAGGTCAGACAGCATGTCCTCCACGTCCGACGCCTGGGGCGTGCCGACGTACCGCGCCATCAGGTCGTAGATCAGTGGCTCCGTTCGCTGAGGTTCGGCGTGGATGACCGACTGCAAAACGCCCACTACCGATTTGAGGACGGCAAGGTTTGTCTCGTCCCTCAACCGGGACGTGAGGCGAGACCAGAACCCTTCTCGGTCAATGCTCCAGATGCGCACCAAATGCGCGATGCACTGCGAGCGCGTTGCCGGATGAGCGTCGATCAGAAGTCGGTCAATCTCCATCGCAAGACGGGGATAGAGGTCTTCCCGCTGCAGGCAGACGTCCAGCGCTGCCGTGGCGGCCTCGATTCGCGCCGCAGGCCCGCCCCACGACTGTGATCGCTCAAAGTCACTCTCCGTCGTGTCGTTGACCTCCGGATTGGCCGAGTTGCTCGCAATGCGCAGCAGGGCGAGAAACCGATCTGCAGGATCGAACCCATCCGTGGCAACCAGCCGCTTGCCTTGGGCGAGGTGACCGCAGCCCTCCCCGATCACGCCCTCTCCATTCAGGCGCAAGGCGGGGTGGAGATCAGGCGCATGAAGGTTAGCCGCAACGGCTTCCAACAGATCCAGTGCTTGCTCTGTGCTGATGGCCGCGCTCTGATTGCCACGCTGCGCTTCATTCACCGCTTTCGCGGCCCCCAGCGCCACCATCGCTGCAGCATTGCCCGGCAGCGACTTGTCGAGGTCCCGGATCCAAAAGTAGGGCTCAACAGGCTCCGACCCGCTGGTGATTCTGAAAAGCCTCTCGTTGTGCTGGCTTCTCCCAGGCGACTCGGCGGACATCGAATCAAGCACCGCCTTTGCATGGTCAGTGGCCAGCTGTGGTCGACCGATCGCGTTGTACAACCGGCGCATCAAGGCGGCTCTAGCCGTATCAGGGTTCTCGAACCCCTGCATGTCAAAGCTTGCCGCTGAGGACTCAAGGCGCTCTCGCTCTACAACGGTTCGCCTCTCGTACCCCTTGGCGATCAGGTCGATCGCATCCTTGCGTGTCTCAGACTGGGTCAGCCACGCCTCATCGGCCGCGATCGGCCAGAGCAGATCGACAGAGCTGTCGCCACGGCGTACGGCCGCCAGAAATAGCCGCGACCAGACAAACCCCCACTTGGAATTCCTCGCAATCTGATCGGCAACGGCGCGCGCATCCGGTTCCGGAAGTTCGACGAACGCACCGAGGAATTTCACCATCAGCGCTTCGCCATGGTGCCCGTATGAGCGATCCGGCTCGTGCGCCCACACATGGCTGTGGTCGGCAATGAGCTGGAACTCGACGCCGTTGATTGTTCGGCTAATGGGGGCTTGGTCTTCTGAGCTGTGCTCTCGCCGGATGAAGCCTTCAACCGCTGCGATCAGTGCGCGCGTGGCGGCCTGGGGATGGGATTTCAGAAACTTGGGGTAGAACTCCGCGAGCGAATACAGCGCCATGCCGTAGTCCTGCACTGAGTTTGAGGTCAAGGACAGGATTTGGCTTCGGCTTCCGCCCATGCTGGTGGTCACGTTCTCGGTTACGCTGCCAGCGAACGTCCATCCATAAACTTCGGCGGCAAAGTCCGGATCTGCCTTGACGAGCGTGGAGATCTCGCGGCACAGCGCTGGCACGTCATCCCAGTTGTGCGTGGCGGCACGGGCTGGCATGAAGATTTGCCCAAGCAGTGCTCGAGACTCATCAGGGTTCGTTGCGTAGGTCGAAACGACCCGCGGGATCACTGTTGATGCTGCGATCCTAGATTCCGGCTCGAGTGCATATCGCAACAATGCGCGCGCGCCCAAGCCGACTGAGCCTCCGGTTTGCGGCGGGCGTGCCGTTATGACCAATACGTGCAGCAACGATCCCAGCACGTAGGGGACGACCTGGACGCACCCTGCCAGTTCGCCCGCGAGGGCGGCCCAGGGAGCGAGGTTCACCTCGGGCGCGTCTTCCACACGGACGGCGAGGGCGGCTACCACGTGCCGGAGCGCTATCGCCGCAAGCTCTCTGCCATCGACAGTGTGAACAGCTATGGCATGGATGTCGTGTGGGGTCTCCGGCAGCTCCGCACTGAGCCGTCCGGCAACGCTGCGAAAGATCGCGTCGCCATTGGCGTGGCCAAGAATCCTCTCGACGGCTGTCCAGAATCGCTCGCGGTCGTCCTCGAGACTCCAGAGCTCATGTAGCAAGAAGCCCAGCGCTGGCGCGAGCATCAGGCCGACGGTCTCCCCTCGCAGGTACTCCCTGGCGCCGGAGACGATGTCATCTGCATTCATCAAAAGCCGCGAAGCGGCGTAATCAAAGATCAGGTGGTGCCGAAACTGGATGTAGCGGTCGTTCTCGACTCTGGCCAGAACACCCTGCAGAAGGAGGCTATTCAGCGCTTCAGGATTTGAAGTAGCGATGTGGGCGATGGAGGTTCTCAGGGTTCTACCGCTGACCATGCTCTCAACAACGCGCAGGAGGCAGGCGTCGGCCCCGACGCCGAGAGGCGTGATTCGGTAATCCCAGTACAGCCGCAGCAGGCCTGCCTGGCTAGCAAGGTGCACAAAGGCATCAGCAGTGATGCCTGAGTTCAGCAGCTCGCCGATCAAGCGAGTGTTGAATGGGACCATCGCCAGCTGCTGAAGCTTCGCGGGCACGCCTGCCAGCGCTTCTCGAAGACGCGGGGCCTTATCCAGCACACGCTCGAATTCTTCAGGGGACCAGGAAGGTACCGCCAAGTGCCTGACCATCAAGAACGTGCTGTCCTGGAACTCGACGTGGGCAGGTCGGCCCTTGAACAGCTCACGGAACCGCACGCCCATGCGCAGGTCAAACGTTCGAATCGATGCGATGACCTTCCATCGCCCCTTCAATGCGAGCACACGCTCGATGAGGATGCGAAAGGCCCCCTCGCCCTTTCCGCCGCGGGTGGCGTCGAGGGCATCGATGACCAGCCATCCATCCGTTGGACCGTCCCACGCTTGGAGCACACTGACGAGGTCGTGATCGAGGTCGAGCTCTTGCCGCAGTCCGGCGAGGTCCTGAACGCTGTAGCGATCGACCGCCATCTCAACGACGTCGCCATGCGCACGAAGCTCGCGGGCGAGAGTGTTGATGACCGCGCTCTTGCCAGCACCAGGTTCGCCAATGAGAAGAAGCGACCCTTCTTGGGCGGCCATCAGCGCGGCGTGCTGGCAATCTCGAGTTATCCGGATGTCGCCATCTGCTTGCTCGATTTTTTCGTAGCTCCGGAGATCGTCGGCGATCTGCTGGGAATGCGCCTTCAGCTTCTGGATGTCTCTGTCGAACTGCGGCGGCGCGCGTAGGGCTATGCCCTCCGCCCCGAGTGCCTGGCGCAATTGCACTTGGTCACCGCCGCCGCGTTGTGTCATCCATCGCTTGGAGATGACCGCCAGCGTATTGATCAATGGCCGCGCCGTTTGCGACGGCACAATCACCGCCGCCATTGTGTCGAGCGCCTGACTGTCTGTTCCGTCTGGATCGAACCTGATGACCCTGATCAGCGCTGCGAGCTCGCGGAAAAGTTCTGCAGGCATGGCCTCCGATGTCGTGGCGGACCAAGCTGCCTCCACACACAACTTGAAAACCTCCAGTGCCCTAACCTCGCCTTGGGTGAGCGCGGTCGGCGTGGGCTGCGAGAGGGATCGCAGGGCTGCCGGAAGGTCTTGTCGGATGGACGAGGGGGCCAATGGCCCGACCGCCAACACCAGGCGGTCGCGGGCCGGATCCAACGGCCGATTCCAAAGATCTGCTCCATCGCCATTGCGGCATTCCAGCCAGTGGCGAACGAACTGCTGGATTGTCTTCGCCAAGCCGCCTTTCGGGTTGGGCGAGAGGTCCACCGAGGTCTTGGCTTGCACCGCGATGAAGCCATCCAGGGACGTCGCCACCAGGATGTCGTCGACAGGAGCTTCGCTTTCGAACCGAATCCAGGCGGGAACCGCCGCCCCCAGCCCGAGCGAATGATCCACCGGTCGCTGCGCGAGCAACTGCAGGCAGAACATCGCCCCGAGCTTCTCCTGGAACTCGAAGCCGCCTGCTGCAGCCGAACCGCCGGCTTCAACGCTTTTTGAACTTCTTGGAATCCGAGAGTTTGGCAAGATGATCCGCTTTTCTGATTTCGTGATGTGGTCGCGGAGATGCTCGCCGCTCCAAATGTCTGCAGTGCCACCAACACCTGACGTTGGTGCACGGTGGTCCGTTCGCCTTTCAGTGTCCGCTTTGTCGTATTTTCCGTGAAATAGCTCATCAACGACGAATGGCGGCAACCGCTGCGAAGCAGCCGGCCAGCGGGCTCGGTCTGGCAAGTCAGGTTCCAAACATACACGCCATTTCGATCGACGGCTCCCGGAAAGCGACGGTGTTGTGATGAGACCCAATCGCGGGTCTGCTGGCCGGCATCACGCCAATGTGGAAACCGTCAGGATGGAGAGCCGGGAAAGCTCAAAGTAGCTCAGCGACGGACGCTACGCCGGACCGGAGGGCGGACGCGAGGGCCGTGGGCAGCAAAGCTCCTGGTAACCCGCCGGACGCGGCTCGACAAAAGCCGGCCTCGTACTGTGCCCTTGGGGCGAAGCTGGAAGCCTATCTGACCATCCCGGGCGTAGAAATAGACCCGCTGGCCTAGGTGGAAGCTCGTGATATCGGGCGGCAGGGCGACGCGGCCTCCGCGTTGGATCACGGCGGAGTAGCGCCTCGAGGTGGTTGGATGACGGGAGGATTTCATGGGTGTGGCCTCTTGTAGCGATGGACCATCATGTTCAGAAGACGAAATGTCAATCCGGTGCACCGCTGCGGGGCCAGGTTGGGCTGGGGGAAGGTCACCCTTTATGGGGGACCGTCCACTCCTCGGCAGGATGGATAACGTTGGCCCCGTCGCCGATAGTTCTTCCAGCCCAAGGAGATCATCATGCAACAGGTCCAGCCTGTTCCGGCCGTGCGTCACCTGAATCCTGTCCTGGAGCGCCTGCTCAACACCACCCACGCGCTGTTTCGTCGTCGCATCGCCGACGATCCGGTCTCCGTGGGTGTGGAGTCGGCTTTGCCAGGACTCGTGGTGAGCGACTCGACCTGGGAGGCGTGGGTGGCTGCATGTGACAAGGCTGAGAGCTGAACGAACCCGCGTGGATGGATCTGAGTTACTGACCGGATGCCTGTCTCTGCTCCCCGGCTGTCGGCCTCCGTTGAACATTGAGCTGTCCGTGGAATCGACGCCTGGTGAGGGCAGCCGCTTCACGCTTCGCCTGCCCAGTTGTGACGTGCCACGGCGCGCAGCCCCGACAGGCGAGGATGCTCTGTCTGCAGCCTTCGCCGGGCGACGCGTACTCGCCATCGAAGACGACCCTGCGATTGCTGACGCGTTGCAACGCCTGCTTCAGGCCTGGGGGTGTGAGGTTGTGCTTGCGAACAGCGCGGCTGAAGCCTTTGCTGCCGCAGCCGCGATGACGCCGCCCGACGCAGTGATCGCTGATCTCGCGCTGCCGGGGGGGGATTCAGGCGCGGATGTGGTGCGGCAGTTGAGAGAGCGCTGGGCTGATGCTGTTCCCATTACGTTTCTTTCGGGCTCGACCGGCGGGCCTGCTGTGGAAGCGGCACGTGCGACAGGCCTGCCCTTGCTACTCAAGCCAGTGGCGCCGGCGCGATTGCGGGCATTCTTGGCCCACGCGTTCGCGACACGCCGCCCCTGATCTGAGGGGCATGCGTTGCCCCAACGGGCAGATGTGCAGCGGGATGGGCCTGGGCATGCTGGAGTCCCTTTGTTCCTGGAGTCTTCATGTCGTTCTGTTCCCGTTTGATTGCCGGCGTTCTTCTGCTAACGAGCATCGCTGCACACTCTGCGCCGCGCACCGTAGTGACGTTCGAAGACATCTCACCCAACGATCTGGCTGACGGCTACGGGCGACTGGCCGGCTGGACTGGGCTGGGTGGGCCAGGCATCGCCGACCGCGATGTGGGCGGTAATGGCCTCAAGGTCTTCTATGGTCATCGAGGCACCTTGACCTTCTTGGATGCGCCGGTGCGCGTGCTGGGCACTCTCTACCGGTCCTACGCGCCCGACCTCAACGAACCTCCGTTCGCCGCGCTTGAGCTGTGGTACCAGGGCCAGGCTGTAGCGAGCATCATTGATCCCCAAAGTTTGAACGGACTTACTTGGTTGAGTAGCGCCTATACAGGCCCGGTCGACGCTGTGCGATTCAATGGCGGCACCGAGGGCTTCGCTATCGATGACTTCACGTACGAGCGACTGGATGTGAGCTCAGTGCCCGAGCCCGCCACGGCGTTGCTGCTAGTCGGCGGTTTCTCAGCTCTCGCATGCTCGCGCGGTCGACGGAAGGCTACCATCGCTTGAATGGTCAATAGGGCATGCCACCGAACCGGTGTCCTTCGCGGTCGTTTTGACTGACTAGCGCGAAACGCATTGGGCTGGAAAACCCGTCCAACGCCGGGCGATCGATCCAGCGCGGCTGAGACCCACGGATTGTGTGCCCACGGATCATTTGCACTGGTAAGGCCTGCCCACCATCGGCACCGTCCGGGGCGCGATTTTGTCGTTGAACGGGTCGATGCCTTCGATGCGTGACGTGAAGATCTCCATGCAAGTGTCGCCACGACGCTTCACGGTTCGGAGGTTGCCGTTGACGCTACGGGGGACGGCCTGCTGGTAAGGGGTCAGCGGGATCAGGCCCAAGGGACAGGTCTCAGTGGCCTGAAGTTCAAGCGGTTTGGCGGTGGAGCTTGGCTGAACGCCGTGACCGACGTATCCCCGCCCACGGCAAGTCTTGCTTACGTCACCCGGCCTGTGCTGGCCATGAACGGCAAGGGATCAGCGGTCGTCGCGTGGGCCAGGGAAGACGGCAGCATCATGGCATCGAGTGCTTCCCAGAACGCCACGGCCTTTAGCGATGCCGTCGCCGTGCGATCAGCGCGAACTACAACTCTCAACGCTCTGCCCGTCTTGTCGCTAGATGCCACTGGCCGCGCAGTACTGGCGTGGACCGACAACGATCTGTGGCTTTCGCAGCGCGACGCGGCCGGAACCTGGTCACTAGCGACGCAGCACGAGTCGCTCCTCGAACAGGCCGCAGCGCCAGCGCTGGTCATGTCTGCCGACGGGGGGGCGATGTTGGTCTGGCGGCACTTCATCGCGGGTGAAGGTACGCGCATCCTCGCAAGGCAACGCAAGGTGCCGTGATGCGCCAGGCAAAGATCTACCTCTGAATCTCAATATCTATAGGACTCCAATGTTCCGCACCACTACGATCACCAGCGCCGTGCTCGCGCTGGTTACCCACGTCGCTGCAGCGCAAGAGGCGCAGAAACTTGAACGAATCGAGATCACAGGTTCAAGCATCAAGCGGGTCGATGCGGAAACCGCACTACCCGTAACTGTCATCAAGCGCTCTGATATTGAGCGAAGCGGGTTCACCACGGCGTCAGACTTGATTCAGTCGTTGCCGTCCATGCAAGGCTTCGTCACTGCCTCGAAGTCGGTCAATGGCGGCGGCGGCGGAGCAACGACCGCATCGCTGCACGCGCTGGGAAGCGCGTACACCCTGATGCTGCTGAATGGCCGCCGATTGGCTCCCTTCAACACAGCCCCCCGCGTCAGAATAGTTGTCGCCCCGATAAATCCAAGAACGGGGGCGTCGATGAAGGACAAGAGTGGCTCGGTACGGACAAGCATTCAAGGACATGGCTGTAGCACACATGCTGCCGCCTGAGAGCGCGCCAGCGGAAGAAGTGGCGCGGGAAGTGGGCGTTAGCGCGAGCACGCTGGAGCGCTGGCACAGCGAGGCGCTGGCGCAATCGCCGGGCAAGAAGGTGTGGACGGCTGCGGCGCGGTTTGATGCTGTGCTGGTGACGGCTGCGATGGACGAGTCGGCCAAGGCGGCCTGGTGCCGTGCCAATGGCGTGTACCTGAAGGACCTGCAGGCGTGGCGCGACAGCGCCACGCAGGCCCTGGCGGCACCGGACGAGATGCGGGCCAGCCCGAGCCAGACCAAGCAGGATCGGCGCCGCATCAAGGAACTCGAACGCGACCTGCGGCGCAAGAACGCCGCCCTGACCGAGACGACAGCGCTGCTGGTGCTGTCAAAAAAACTCGAGGCGATCTTCCACAAGGACGAGGACGAATGATCGGCCTCGAAGATCGCCAAAGCCTGGTCCGAGACATTACCGAGGCGCATGACAGCGGCGCGCGCCTGCGCCTGGCCTGCGAGACTGCCGGGATTGATGTACGAACACTGCAGCGATGGCAAGTGGGGACAGGCCTTGTTGCCGGAGATGGCCGACCGCAAGCCGTGCGGCCGCGCCCTCCTCATGCCTTGAGCGAAGCCGAGCGCGAGCAGGTGCTGCGCGTGGCCAACGAACAGCGCTTCGCCGACCTGCCACCCGCGCGCATCGTGCCGATGCTGGCCGACGAAGGCGTGTACATCGCCAACCAACTGGTTCTAACCAAGCTCTCTCTCGGGCTGCGCAAATGCCTTGATGCCTCGAAGCCGGATGAGGCACTTCTCGCTGATTGGGTCCAGGCGGTGCTGGTCTGGGGGGGGGCGTCTTTACGCGCCACAAGAACGGCGGCGGCAATGCGGGCTGGCTCGACACGCGCCGAAGCGCCATGGACCTGTCAGCCAACCTGCAGGCTTCAATGACCATGCTAAAGACCTGCAGCATCGGCTTCGATCACGGGCCTGCCAACCTTCGGTCCAACGCTGGTCTCACCAAGGTCTACTCGTTGGCCCTGGACGACTTCATCATCTACGACAGCCGCGTGGCCGCGGCCCTGGCCTGGCTGGTAACCCGTTGGGCGCGGGAGACGGGAAGCCACATCCCCGACCACCTCAAGTTCGTATGCATGCGGGCCAAGGAGATCCCATCGAAGATCCAAGGCGTCGGTCCCACCAAGATTCGCACTCCGGACAGCAGGCTGTTCCCGTACTTCGCGCCCTCGACCAATCCGAAGGACCATAGGAAGCACGCGGTCTGGAACCAGCGTGCCAATCTGGTTCTGACAGCCGCGCTGAAGCATGCCCGTGCGAAGCCAGCATCAGCAGCCTCGGCCAAGTTCAAGACCGTCAGAGACGTTGAGGCTGCGCTCTTCGTCATGGGCGCAGACCTTCGGCATGCGCTGGCCACCTAGGCCATCTCGCGCGCACCTCACTTCGCGGGGATTAACTTGGCAATCGCGGGCAGTCAGCCCCGACGACCGTAGCATCCTCGAAACCGGTCGCAGAAACCGCCAGTCGGCCAGGTACGCCGGCGATTCCTTCAGACCAGGCAGCGTGAGGTCGCCGGTCGATCGCCAATGACGGCAACCGCTGCATACCTGCCTCTCAAGCTCGGGCTGCCACGGGGATGCGGCATCGACGGTCCTTGGTCTTTCAGTGAAGTCCGCGGTGAGGCGATGCTGGCCAGCAACCCGAAAGCAAAAGGTCCGTCGAGA
>Ga0233424_10002779_pt1 | contig 11905 bp, 8 predicted proteins | sample Watercolumn_Towu_FD_181011 | JGI IMG/M metagenome (GOLD analysis project Ga0233424, IMG submission 181011) | Freshwater microbial communities from Lake Towuti, South Sulawesi, Indonesia - Watercolumn_Towuti2014_125_MG | ecosystem: Environmental > Aquatic > Freshwater > Lake | place: Indonesia... | reverse complement strand
CATGCAGCACAAGGCGGTCGTGATCGAGGCACCGGGCGGCCCGGAACAGTTGAAGATCGTGGATGTCGCCGTGGGCGACCCGGGGCCGGGTGAGATCCGCATCCGCCATGCCGCCTGCGGCCTGAACTACATCGACGTCTACCAGCGCAGCGGCAGCTACGCGCTGCCGCTGCCGGCGCAGCTGGGCATGGAAGGCGCGGGCGTGGTGGAGGCGGTGGGTGCGGGTGTCACGCACCTGAAGCCGGGTGACCGCGCCGCCTACGCCAGCCAGCCGCCTGGCGCTTATGCCACCGCGCGCGTGATGCCCGCCAAGTGCGTGCTGAAGCTGCCGGACGCCATCAGCTTCGAGACCGGCGCGGCCATGATGCTCAAGGGCCTGACGGTGCAGTACCTGCTGCGCAAGACCCTGCCGCAGGGCGGCTTGCAAGCGGGTGACCACGTGCTCTTCCATGCCGCGGCGGGCGGGGTCGGCCTGATCGCCTGCCAGTGGGCCCGCGCGCTGGGCCTGCAACTGATCGCCACGGCCGGCAGCGAAGAGAAACGCAAGCTGGCGCTGGCGCATGGTGCGGCGCATGCCATCAACTACCGCAGTGAAGACTTCGCCGCACGGGTGAAGGAGATCACCGGCGGGCGCGGCGTGAAGGTGGTGTACGACTCGGTGGGCGCGGACACCTGGGAAGGCTCGCTGAATTCGCTGGCGCCCTTCGGCTTGCTCGCCAGCTTCGGTGCGGCTTCGGGCGCTGTGCCGCCGATCGCCATCGGCACGCTGGCGGCCAAGGGCTCGGTCTACATCACGCGGCCCACGCTGTTCACGCACATCGCCACGCACGAGTCGACCCAGGCCATGGGTGACGAGCTGTTCTCCATGGTGGCCAGCGGTCAGGTCAAGATCCACATCGATCGCCGCTACGCCCTGGCCGACGTGGCCCAGGCCCACCGCGATCTGGAAGCGCGCCAGATCACCGGCAGCGCCGTGCTGCTGCCCTGAGGGTCAGAGGATCCGCCGCAGGGCGATCTCGAAGCTGAAGGACGAGCCGACACCCGGCTCGCTCTCCACGCTCACCTGGCCGTCCATCAGCGCCACCAGGCGCTGCACGATGGTCAGCCCCAGGCCTGTGCCACCGTAGCGGCGCGTGATGCTGCCGTCGGCCTGGATGAAGGGGTCGAAGATCTGTCCGATCTGGTCGCGCGTCATGCCGATGCCGGTGTCGGTCACCGAGGCGCGCAGGCGCAAGCGCGCGGGCGGGTCGCCATCGCGAGGCTCCGCCAGGCCGATCTCGACCCGCACCTCGCCGTGCTCGGTGAACTTCAGTGCGTTGCCAACGAGGTTGATCAACACCTGCCGCAGGCGCAGGGCATCACCCACCAGCCATGAAGGCACGCCCGGCTGCACGCGGGTGTGCAGCTGGATGCCCTTGTCGTGGGCCTGCAGCAGCAGTGGCTGCAGGGCTTCGCCCAGGCAGTCGTGCAGGCTGAAGGGTGCCTCCTCGATGACGATGCGGCCAGCCTCGATCTTGGCCACGTCCAGCAGGTCGTTGATGATCGTCATCAGCCCTTTGGCCGACTGGTGGGCGAGGCCGATGAAGCGGCGCTGGCGGTCGTCCAGGTCCGTCTGGAGCACGAGTTCGGTCAGGCCGAGCACGCCGTTCATGGGCGTGCGGATCTCGTGGCTCATGTTGGCGAGGAAGGCGCTCTTGGCCTGGCTGGCGGCTTCGGCCGCCTCGCGAGCGGCGACGAGGGCCGCCTGGCTGGCTTTCAGGTCGGCGATGTCGCGGGCGTTGAAGAGCATCACCGTGTCGCCCGTCACCGGGTCACGCATCGGGCGGGCATCGAGGGCATGCCAGCGCACGCCCGCCAGCGTCTGCAGTTCGACGTCCTGGCGGCAGGTGTCACCGCTCAGCACGCGGCCGAGGATGCTCTGCGCATCGCTCGGATGGGCGAAGAGCCGTGTGAACTCGCTGCCGTCGGGCGGTGGCGGGGTGTCCCCGAAGGTGAGTGCGGCGGCCGGGTTGCGCATCAGCAGCTCGCCCTGCGTGAGGCCGAACACGGCGATGCGCACCGAGGTGTGCTGCAAGGCCTCCAGCCCGCGCAGCATCGCCAGGTCAGCGCCGCCCCCGAGCGAATCGGCGGCGAAGAGCATCACCTGCCGGCGGTCCGGCGTGCGCATGCCACGCGAGACGAGCATGACGGTGGTCGGCTCGCCCTTGGGGTAGAGCGTCCAGAGCTCGCGCACGATCTTGCCCTGGGCGTGGTCGGCGGCGGTGACGGCCAGGCGCTCGCGCACGGCGTCGCCATGCTCCGAGAAGTCGCGGGACAGGAACTCCTCGGCGCTGTCCGCATGCCAGAACCTCAGCGCGGCGGCATTGGCCCAGAGGTTGCGCTGGTGGTCAGGGTCGAAGACCCACAGGGGCACATCAAGCCAGTCGTAATGGCTCAGGCTGGCGAAGTCGAGGAGCATGGCAGGGGAGAAGCGGCGCGCGATTGTCACCGCTGGTCACAACTGCCCGTGTGAACTAGTGCGCTAAGTCGGCTGACCTGGGCTGAGGGCTTCCCGGTAGAGATGCCAGCTCGCGTGGCCCAGCCAGGGACCGACGACGATGAGGCCGGCGAAGTAGGGCAGCATGGCCAGCAGCACCAGGGCCGTGACGAGGGCGCCCCAAAAGAACATGACGCCAGGCTGGGTCAGGCACAGCTTGAGGCTGGCCAGGCCGGCGGTGACGGCATCGGTCTCCCTGTCCAGCAGCAGCGGCATGGCCACGACGCTGATGGCAAAGATGAGCCCCGCAAAAAGCGCGCCGACCGCCAGATAGGCCGCGACGAAGCCGAGCGTGTCAGCGCTGAGCAGTTTGTGGATGGAGCCGGCGAAGTCGGGCATGCCGTCGAAGCTCACGGCAAAGATGACGAGGGCCGCGCGCCCCCACAGCATCTCCAGGATCAGCAGCACGAAGCCGAAGATGGCGATCTGCTTCACGTTCGCCATCCAGGCGCCGATGGCGTCGTCCAGCGTGGGCGTTTCGCCGCGCTCCAGGCGCAGGCTGACCTGGTACAGGCCCAGGCACAGCAGCGGCCCCAGCAGCACGAAGCCGGCACACAGCGCCAGCGTGTAGATCGGCGCATGCTGGAACACCGCCAGCACCGCCAGCCCCATCAGCGCGAAGCACACGCCGAAGAAGAGGCTGACCTGGGGCGCCCGCCGCAGGTCGCGCCAGCCGAGCTTCAGCCAGCGCAGCGGTGCCGAGAGCCCCAGCTTTTGCAGCTTCGGCCCAAGCTCCACGACGGGCTCGGGCACATAGGGAACATAGCCAGGCGGGTAGGGGTCAGGTGCGTCGGACACGTCGGAGTTCATCCAGGATCAGCAGGATGGCTCCGATGGTGATCGCACTGTCGGCGACGTTGAAGGCGGGGAAATACCAGCCGCCGGCATGCACCTGGATGAAGTCCACGACGTAGCCGTGGATGGCACGGTCGATGACATTGCCCAAGGCTCCGCCCAGGATGAGCGTCAGTGCCCAGGCGAACATGCGCTGCTGCCCGTGGCGGCGCAGCATCCAGGTGATGAAGACGGCCGCAGCCAGCCCCAGGCCCAGGAAGAACCAGCGCTGCCAGCCCGAGGCGGTGTGCAGGAAGCTGAAGGCCGCCCCGTAGTTGTGGGCGCGCACCAGGTTGAAGAAGGATGTCACCGGGCGCACGTCACCGAGCTGGAAGGCGCCGATGACGAGCACCTTGGTGAGCTGGTCGGCCACGATGATGAGGGCCGCGATCAGCAGCCACTGCGTCAGGCCGGAGCCCGTGCCTTGCTTGCCCGCCATGATCAGGCGACCGTGCGGGTTTCGCCCGCCCCGTGGAGGTTGCTGTCACAACGGCCGCAGAGCGTCGGGTGGGCCGCGATGCTGCCGACGTCGGCGCGGTAGTGCCAGCAGCGCTCGCACTTGGCGTGGGCGCTTGGCGTGACGACGACGCTGAACTCCGCGGCCGGCACCAGCGTGACGGCCGAGGTGATGAACACGAAGCGCAGGTCTTCGCCCAGGCCCTTCAGCAGGGCTTCGTCGTCCGCGTTCACATGCAGCGTCAGCTCGGCCTGCAGCGAGGCGCCGACGGCACCCGTCGTGCGCACCGCCTCGATGGCCTTGTTGACCTCGTCGCGGATGTCGTGGATGCGGGCCCACTTGGCCAGCAGTGCGGCGTCGGTCGTGCCGAAGTTCCAGTAGGTCTCGGTGAAGATCGAGTCGCCCGGCTGCTTTCCGGCGAACACGGCCCAGGCTTCCTCGGCCGTGAAGCTCAGGAAGGGCGCCATCCAGCGCAACATCGCATGCGTGATCTGCCACAGCGCCGTCTGCGCCGAGCGGCGCGCCAGGCTCTTGGGGGCGGTGGTGTAGAGGCGGTCCTTCAGCACGTCCAGGTAGAACGCGCCCAGGTCCTCGGAGCAGTAGACCTGCAGCTTGGCCACCACCGGGTGGAACTCATAACGCGCGAAGTGAGCGAGGATGTCCGCCTGCAGCTCGGCCGCGCGGGCCAGCGCGTAACGGTCCACCTCCAACAGCTGCTCGGCCGGCACGGTGTCGGTCGCGGGGTCGAAGTCGCTGACGTTGGCGAGCAGGAAGCGCAGCGTGTTGCGCACGCGGCGGTAGCTGTCGACCACGCGGGCCAGGATCTTGTCGTCCAGGCCCAGGTCGCCGGAGTAGTCAGTCGCGGCCGTCCACAGCCGCAGGATCTCGGCGCCGTACTTGTCGGACACCGCCTGCGGAGCGACGACGTTGCCCTGCGACTTGCTCATCTTACGGCCCTGGCCGTCCACGACGAAGCCGTGGGTCAGCAGGCCCTTGTAGGGCGCGCGGCCGTAAAGGGCGCAGGCGATCAGCAGCGACGAGTGGAACCAGCCGCGGTGCTGGTCATGGCCTTCGAGGTAGAGGTCGGCCTCGGGGCCGGTCTCGTGCGCGGCGCCCTTGTGGCTGCCCTTGAGGACATGCTCGAAGGTGGAGCCCGAGTCGAACCACACGTCCAGGATGTCATTGCCCTTGGTGTACTGGGCAGCCTCGGCGCCCAGCCACTCGGCCGGGTCGAGCTTGGACCAGGCCTCGATGCCCTGCTGCTCGACGAGCTGCGCGGCGCGCTCAATGAATTCGAGCGTGTTGGGGTGCGCCTCGCCGCTGTCCTTGTGCAGGAAGATGGGCAGCGGCACACCCCAGCTGCGCTGGCGCGAGATGCACCAGTCCGGCCGGCCGGCGATCATGTCGTGCAGGCGGGCGCGGCCGTTCTCGGGGTAGAAGCTGGTGGCCTCGATGGCGGCCAGCGCCGTCTGGCGCAGGCTCTGCGGGGCCTTGTCGGTCGTGAACAGGCCGTCGCCGTCATCCATGCGCACGAACCACTGCGCGGCGGCGCGGTAGATGACCGGCGTCTTGTGGCGCCAGCAGTGCGGGTAGCTGTGGGTGATCTTGCTCTGCGCCATCAGGCGGCCGGCGTCCTGCAACGCCTGGGCGATGACCGGGTTCGCCTTCCAGATGTGCTGGCCGCCGAACAGCGGCAGGTCGGCCGCGTAGGCGCCGTTGCCCTGCACGGGGTTCAGGATGTCGTCGAACGCCAGGCCGTGGGCCACGCAGCTCTGGAAGTCGTCCAGGCCGTAGGCGGGCGCGGAGTGCACGACACCGGTGCCGTCGTCCGCCGTGGCGTAGTCCGCCAGGTAGACGGGGCTTTCGCGGTCGTAGCCGGGGTGCACATGGGCCAGCGGGTGCTTGAACTTCAGCAACTCGAGCTGGCGGCCGGGCACGGTGGCCACGGCCTGGCCTTCGAGCTGCCAGCGGGCCAGGCATTTCTCGACCAGCGCCTCGGCCACGACGAAGTAGCCCTTGGGCGTGTCCACCAGCGCGTAGGGCAGTTCGGGGTTGAGGTTGAGCGCCTGGTTGGCCGGGATGGTCCAGGGGGTGGTCGTCCAGATGACGGTGAAGGCGTCCTTGGTCAGCGGGGCCACACCGAAGGCGGCAGCGAGCTTCTCGGGCTCTGCGCTCAGGAAGGCCACGTCCACGGCCGGCGACTGCTTGTCGGCGTACTCGATCTCGAACTCGGCCAGCGAGGAGCCGCAGTCGAAGCACCAGTACACAGGCTTCAGGCCGCGGTAGACGAAGCCGCGCTCGAACAGGCGCTTGAGCACCCGGATCTCGCCCGCCTCGTTGGCGAAGTTCATCGTCTTGTACGGGTTGCCCCACTCGCCGAGCACGCCCAGGCGCTTGAAGTCGGTGCGCTGGCCGTCGATCTGCTCGGTGGCGTAGGCGCGGCTCTTGGCCTGCACCTCGTCGCGCGGCAGGCCGCGGCCGAAGGTCTTCTCGATCTGGTTCTCGATCGGCAGGCCGTGGCAGTCCCAACCGGGGATGTAGGCCGCGTCGAAACCGGCCAGCTGGCGGGCCTTGACGATCATGTCCTTCAGGATCTTGTTGGCGGCGTGGCCGATGTGGATCTGGCCGTTGGCGTAGGGCGGGCCGTCGTGCAGCACGAACTTCGGGGCGCCGCAGCGGGCATCACGCAGCCGCTTGTACAGGCCTTGCTCTTCCCAGGCCTTCACCCAGCCCGGCTCGCGCTTGGGCAGGTCGCCGCGCATGGGGAAGGGCGTGTCGGGCAGGTTGAGCGTGGAGCGGTAGTCCGGGGTGGTCATGGCGTGCGGCCAGGCGGCGAGCCTGGCAGTCGGGAAGCGGGGGAGGGCGGAATGAGAGCGGCAGGGCGCCGCTTCAAATTCGGTCGCGCGTGGTCTGGCGACGCTGTGCGGCGTGGGTGGCCAGGAAGGCGCGTGCTGCCGCCGTGTCCGCCGCGATGGCGGCCGTCAGCGCATCCAGCCCGTCGTACTTGGCTTCGTCGCGAAGTTTGTGCAGCAGTTCCACGCGGGCGAGTTTACCGTAGCCCCCCTCGGGCCCCAGCTCGGCGGCAGGCCAGTCGAGGCAGTGCACCTCGAGCAGCACGCGGCCAGCGTCTTCCACGGTCGGGCGGTTGCCCAGGCTCGCCACGCCGGGCAGGGGCTCGGCGCTGAGGCCATGCACCATGACCGCGAAGATGCCGTGCGCGGCCGGCTTGTCGTGCGGGAAGCGCAGGTTCAGGGTGCGGAAGCCGTCGGCTGCGCCGGGCTTGGTTTCGCCGAGCTGGCGGCCGAGCTTGCGCCCGTGCGTGACGTGACCCGTGATGGCGTAAGGGCGCCCCAGCAGCGCCGCAGCTGCGGCCATGTCACCGGCGGCGAGCGCGTCGCGCACGGCCGAGCTGCTCACCCGCAGGCCGTGCACCTCGTAGCTCATCATGCGTGCGACGTCGAAGCCTTGGGCGCGACCGGCGGCGTCGAGCGTGGCGTAGTCGCCCTGGCGCTTGGCGCCGAAGCGGAAATCGTCGCCCACCAGCACGTAGCGGGCGCCCAGGCCCTCATGCAGCACCTGGCGGATGAAGTCCTGGGGCGGCAAGGCGGCGAGGGCCTCGTCGAAGCGCAGGATGACGACCTGATCGACCCCACAGCGGGCCAGCTCACCGAGCTTGTCGCGCAGCGGCGCGATGCGGGCGGGCGCCAGTTCGGGCTTGCCCAGCTTCGCCGCGAAGAAGTCGCGCGGATGGGGCTCGAACGTCATGACGCAGGTCGGCAGGCCGCGGTGCCGGGCCTCGGACTGCAGCAGCGCGAGCATCGCCTGGTGGCCGCGGTGCACGCCGTCGAAATTGCCGATGGTCAGCGCGCAGGCGCTGGCCAGGCCGGGGTGGTGAAAACCTCTGAAGACTCGCATGGGGCGGGATTGTCGTGTTGCTGGCGGATTCTTTGGGGACTGCTTGGCACGCTCGTCGCCCAGATGGCCGAATCGCTCCTGGCAATTGACTGCTTCAAGGGGAGAAAACAGCATGACTGACTATCGAAGTCTTCGGCGTGGACTGTGTGCGCTCAGCTTTTGCATACCGGCGGCTGGTCTTTTGGCTGCCTGCGGCGGCAGTGGCGCTCCTTCGATTCCGGCGGATAAGGCTCCTCCGACTGTTGTTGCGGTCACTCCGACCCCGCAGGCTACGGTCGGGTTGGCGGATGCATTGATCAGTGTCGCTTTCAGCGAACGTGTGGACTGCGCCAAGCTGGCCGGCAACACCGTGACGGTGAGTGGCGGGGGCTTGTTGCTGCCCGGCACAGTGTCGTGTGCTCAAAATACATTGAGCTTCAATCCGACGTCGGACCTGCCCACCAATGCGACGCTAGACGTGACAGTAGGTGCGGCTGTAACGGACCTCGCTGGGAATCCGCACGGCACTTCGTTCACGTGGCAATTCAGCATTCGCGCGTGGACAGTGCATCTGGGCAGTTTGGGCGCCGATGCCTTCAACGCCGTTCAGGTGGATAACGCCGGTAACTTGTTTGTGGCTGGGAGCACCTCCGGCAGCTACGACGCAGCCAGTCCAAACGGAGGCGCACTGCTCGCGACATACGATGCCTACGGAGCGCAAAGGTGGGTCCGACAAATTGGTGCGCGGTCCGATTTGGCCACGGCGGTCGCGGTCGACTCCAAGGGCAACGTGTTCGTTGGCGGGCGTGCCGACAAGTATCCGGTCGACTTCCCTCGCCAAGCCTACTCAATCTTCATCGCAAAGTACGACAAGAGCGGAGCGCAGCTCTGGCTGAGGGGCTTTGGCAGTCAATCGACCGAATACGTCCGTGCTCTCAGTGTGGATGCCGACGGCAACGTCGTTGCTGTTGGATATACCGCGGGAAACTTGTTCCGTCCGGTTGCCGGCGGTGGTTCGGACTTTTTTGTGATGAAGCTCGACCCAGCCGGCAACTTGCTTTGGGGTCGCCAAGACGGCGGCCCGGGAAATGACAATGCCGCGGGTATCGCCATTTCTCCCATTGGGGAGCTGTTTGTCTCCGGATACGTGTCGAGTCCGCTGTACGACATGACCCCTAAAGGCAGCTCGGACGCCTTTCTGATCAAGTACACCGCTGGTGGCGTGCGCCAGTGGATGACATTGTTTGGTACGACCGATGCTGACTTCGGGCAGCAGGTGAAGCAGGATGTTGCTGGCAACCTCTACTTGGTGGGACGTACGGCAGGCAGCTTTGCCGGTCAAACCAGCGCCGGTGGGCTGGACGCCTTTGTTGCCAAGTTGGACCCAAATGGCGCTGTCCAGTGGGTCCGTCAGTTCGGAACGGCGGGTGACGACTATCCCAATGCCTTGTCCATTGACAGTTCCGGCTACTTGCGGGTTGCCGGCTTTACCAACGGCACCTTCCCTGGCAACTCGCTTGCCGGGGGCTTCGACGGGTTCCTTGTCCGCCTGGACTCGAACGCTTCACTTCAGTGGGCTAGGCAATGGGGTGCCGCGGGTGATGATTACGTCTTCGGCCTTGCCATGGATGGGGCGGGTAATGCTTTCGTGGCTTCAACGGGCGGTGTGTCGGGTATTGCGGGCGCAGGTGACACCGATGGCTTCTTGCTCAAGTTTGCAGCAGACGGCACGCCACGTTAAGCCGGCTGATGTTCATGAGCCCTCGGGCTGATTCGTCGCTGAGCAAATCGGCAACGGAAGGGCGCGCGGTCAACGATTCGGCTTTGGCGCTCGCGGTCCGGGGCGTCAGCGATGAATTTCAGCGGGGCTACCGACCCAGCGCCATTGCCCGGGTGCAAGGTCCGCCGGCAAGGTGAGGGCGCCGAAGCTTGGGCGGTGCAGGGCCTCGACCCGGTTGCCCACGGCCGCCACCATGCGCTTGACCTGGTGGTACTTGCCTTCGACGAGCGTGAGCCGCAGCAGCGTCTCGTCGACGATCTCGGCGCCTTCGGCCTGGGTCACCTCCGGCGGGCGCTGGAACTTGCCTTCGGGCTCCTTGAGCTCGACGCCGGCCAGCAGCTGCTCGACCATGGCGGCCGTCAGCGGATGCTTGCAGCGCGCCTCGTAGACCTTGGGCACGTGGTGCTTGGGCGAGGTGAGCTTGTGGATGAGGGCGCCATCGTCGGTCAGCAGCAGCAGGCCGGTGGTGTCTTCATCGAGCCGGCCGATGGGCTGGACGCCGCGCTCGCGCAGCGGTGCCGGCAGCAAGCTCATCACGCTGGGGTGGTGCTTGGGCTTTTGCGAGCACTCATAGCCGGCCGGCTTGTTCAGCAGGATGAGGGCCTTGTCGAAGAAGGGCCAGGTGACGCCGCCGATCTCGAAGGCGAAACCGGCGGTGTCGTACTCGGCGTCCGGATCGTCCACCACCTCACCGTTCACGCGCACTTCGCCGTGCAGGATGAGGCCGGCGCACAGGCGCCGGGTGCCGAAGCCTTGGGAGAAGAGGATCTGGTCAAGTCGGAGCGGTCGGGGCATGGCCGTGATTGTCGGGCCATGCCGCCGGCGCTCAGGCGAAGACGCCCGCCGTGTCCTGCATCCGGGCGCTGACCTCGCCCAGGTGATGGAGCGTGTCGCCCCACTGCATCTCCATGACGGTCAGGCGCTTGAAGTAGTGGCTGCCCGCGTACTCGTCAGTCACGCCGATGCCGCCGTGCATCTGGGTGCACTGCTGGCCGACGAAGCGCATGGCCTGGCCGAGCTGCACCTTGGCCTGCGAGAGCGCACGCCGCCGCACGGCCGGGGCGTCGCCCAGGCGCAGCGTGGCGTAGTAGCTCATGGAGCGCGCGAGCTCGAGCTGCATCTTCACGTCGGCCGTGCGGTGGCGCAGCGCCTGGAAGCTGCTGATGACGACGCCGAACTGCTTGCGGGTGTTGAGGTACTCCACCGTCATGGCGAGGTACTTCTCCATCACGCCGACCGCCTCGGCCGCCTGGGCGGCGATGCCGATGTCGGCCGCCAGCTCCAGCAGGGCATGGCCCTGGTCGGGGCCAGCGATCAGCTGGGCGGGCGCGTTGTCGAAGTGCACTTCGGCCGCGCGAGAACCGTCATGCAGCGAGTAGGCGCGGGTGTTCACGCCCGCAGCCGAGCGCTCGACCAGGTAGAGCGCAATGCCCTCGGTGCTGTCGTCAGCGCCCGAGAGGCGGGCCGGCACGATGAAGGCGTCGGCGATGTCACCGGCCGGCACCAGGCTCTTCACGCCGGTGATGCGGCCGTCCACGGAACGCGTGGCCACGCGGTTGAGGCGGTAGCGTGACTTGGCTTCCTGGTGCGCCAGCACGACCAGGGCCTCACCGCCGGCGATGCGGGGCAGCCATTCGCCCTGGAGAGCTTCCGGGGCGTGGTTCAGCAAAGCCGGTGCAATCAGGGCGCCTTGGGCGACGGGCTCCAGCACCAGGCCTCGCCCCAGTTCTTCCATGACGACCATCGCCTCGACGGCGCCAAAGCCCAGGCCGCCGTGGGCCTCCGGTACGGCCAGCGCGGTCAGGCCCAGGCCGGCCAGGCCTTCCCAGGCGCTGCGGTCAAAGCCGCCGGCGCGCACGATCTGCGTGCGGCGGTCGAAGGTGTAGTCCTTGTCGACGAAGCGGCGCACCGCGTCGCGCAGGGCTTCCTGGTCTTCCGTGAAATCGAAATCCATGTTGTCTGTCTCCCCCGGTCAGCCGAGCACCGTCTGCGCGACGATGTTGCGTTGCACTTCGTTCGAGCCGCCGTAGATGGTGGTCTTGCGCACGTTGAGGTAGTTGCCGGTCAGCGGGATGGCGTGCGAGGCGCCGCCGATCCAGGCGCCGCCCAGCCACTGGTCGCCCTGCCAGCCGGCCTCCATGGCCTCCAGCACATGGGGCAGGGCCAGCGGGCCGCCGGCCAGCATCATCAGCTCGGTGTAGCGCTGCTGCAGTTCGCTGCCACGGATCTTGAGCAGGCCGGCCACGTCCAGCGGCTGCTTGCCGGTGCGCTCGCCGGACAGCACGCGCAGCACCATCATTTCCAGCGCCACCACGTCCACTTCGCACAGGGAGATCTGGTCGCGGAAGCGCTGGTCGTCCATCAGCCCTTCGGCGGTGGCGATGCGCTTGAGCCGCTCCAGCTC
>Ga0233424_10002778_pt1 | contig 11908 bp, 11 predicted proteins | sample Watercolumn_Towu_FD_181011 | JGI IMG/M metagenome (GOLD analysis project Ga0233424, IMG submission 181011) | Freshwater microbial communities from Lake Towuti, South Sulawesi, Indonesia - Watercolumn_Towuti2014_125_MG | ecosystem: Environmental > Aquatic > Freshwater > Lake | place: Indonesia... | reverse complement strand
CAATATCTCAGAGGATTATCTGGAACTGATTTCAGGATACTGCCGCTTACGGATTGGAAACTCGTTCATGCTGATTTTAACAAGGACTCGATAAGATATGACTTTCAAAGCAAACCAACACTTAACAGCATGGTTGGTCATTTTGTGATATACTTACACAAATTTCCAGATGGGAGTTCGGCAATAAGAGGTGAGGAGAGATGTGACAGTGACACAACAATTCTTGAAGAAGTGCATTCTGCGAAATTTTACAAGGCAAGCGAACTAGAATAAATTACTTCCACTACTATACGAATGAATGGCCAGATCCTATCAAACCGCTAATGATTTTTGGAAAACGGATTACCAAGAATCATGGTATGATTTTGGGGTGGTTTCTACAGAGCCTAAAAACTTAATTAATTTTTAAGCAATAATACTGTATTGAATCGTATTATTTTATTTACCATTATGGTTGTAATTTTACTTGGTTCTGTATTTACAATAAACTCAGCTTTTGGGCAGAGAACAATCGAGGAGTTAAAGGCAAAAAAAAGCAAGTTTTCCGGGTTTCAATCCTTGTTATGATGGATTTGTCATTTTGACATGCAAGACGATATTCAAATGATGGTAGTGGAGATGTAAGTTTCAATCCTTGTTATGATGGATTTGTCATTTTGACGGTCTAGCAAAAGATCTATACTGTTACAAAGCTTGTTTCAATCCTTGTTATGATGGATTTGTCATTTTGACAACGACACAAAGCTTCCGTCTTTTCTGTTTATCAAGTTTCAATCCTTGTTATGATGGATTTGTCATTTTGACTTTCTGCAAGCTGATTCTTTTTTGTGTCTTTGATGAGTTTCAATCCTTGTTATGATGGATTTGTCATTTTGACGTGTCGAAACATGCCCCATGATGTGCGAAGTCATGGGTTTCAATCCTTGTTATGATGGATTTGTCATTTTGACCTAACTGCTATTGTCTTTGCGCCGGCGTCTAAAGCTGGTTTCAATCCTTGTTATGATGGATTTGTCATTTTGACACAACAAAACAATATGAAGCCTGGGTGAAGCTGAAGTTTCAATCCTTGTTATGATGGATTTGTCATTTTGACCAGCTCTAATCCATTTTTCAAACACCCAGATTATGGGGTAATGCCGTTTCAATCCTTGTTATGATGGATTTGTCATTTTGACCTGTCACTTGGGTTCATCTTTTCAAACTCGTCTATAGTTTCAATCCTTGTTATGATGGATTTGTCATTTTGACGCCCAGGGCATCGGGCTATTGCTTGTTGCAGTATCAAGTTTCAATCCTTGTTATGATGGATTTGTCATTTTGACAAAAGATGCCGTACTAATGTGGATATTGGAGAATGTTTCAATCCTTGTTATGATGGATTTGTCATTTTGACACGGGGGATGGGAGCGGTTTTATTATTCATCTAGGTTTCAATCCTTGTTATGATGGATTTGTCATTTTGACGATTATGGCGTGATACCAAATCTTGCAATTTTAGCTTGTTTCAATCCTTGTTATGATGGATTTGTCATTTTGACTTTACGAAAAAAACTACCCAAGCGGTGAAGATTGTTTCAATCCTTGTTATGATGGATTTGTCATTTTGACCTAAACGAAGGGACAAACAAACTAGTAATTAGGATGTTTCAATCCTTGTTATGATGGATTTGTCATTTTGACACTATATATTATGGAACTCTTGCCACAAAGTGGCAGTTTCAATCCTTGTTATGATGGATTTGTCATTTTGACAAGAGAATAAGGGCTTAACTCTCTAATATCCACAGTTTCAATCCTTGTTATGATGGATTTGTCATTTTGACCTTACGAAAAGTTATGCGAGGTATACCAATGACCAGTTTCAATCCTTGTTATGATGGATTTGTCATTTTGACCTCTTCTTTAATTGTCATCATTATGTCCTTTGCGTGTTTCAATCCTTGTTATGATGGATTTGTCATTTTGACGGCAACTTTGGGCAGCCACCACTGGTTCGGTGACTGTTTCAATCCTTGTTATGATGGATTTGTCATTTTGACCATACTAACGCCTCAGGTAATGGTGGATCACTTAAGTTTCAATCCTTGTTATGATGGATTTGTCATTTTGACGGGAGGGTGTATTAGATAGAAAATATTGGTGTTCAGTTTCAATCCTTGTTATGATGGATTTGTCATTTTGACCTTATTTTGTCGCTATCATCCATTGTTAAGCACCTGTGTTTCAATCCTTGTTATGATGGATTTGTCATTTTGACCTCAGGCAAGAGAACAAATAACAATCAACCAAAAAGTTTCAATCCTTGTTATGATGGATTTGTCATTTTGACCTTCTTTTATTTGATTTTGTGTTGTCATGCCGTGCCGTTTCAATCCTTGTTATGATGGATTTGTCATTTTGACGTGTTTGAAAATCGGATTCGAACTAATGTATGGCGGTTTCAATCCTTGTTATGATGGATTTGTCATTTTGACATGAGGACACTAACGGATTCAACATACAACTTTCGTTTCAATCCTTGTTATGATGGATTTGTCATTTTGACCACAACCCATTGATACTTAAGGCACGTGTAATCGGGTTTCAATCCTTGTTATGATGGATTTGTCATTTTGACCCTGATAATGAATACTGCTTGCTTGTGTTCACTTGATAGTTTCAATCCTTGTTATGATGGATTTGTCATTTTGACCTTTTTTGACTAGTTCGCCTGAGGCATTGACTAGGGTTTCAATCCTTGTTATGATGGATTTGTCATTTTGACCGGCAAATTTTTCACAGTTTCTACGCATGTTTTTTACATATCTGATAACTTGCTTCGGAAAAACTCACCGTATCTCAAAATTATCATATTGTATTTAAAGATCCCACCGGACAGATCCTCCTAAAGCAACAATCAATGCATCTATTATCAAACTTGGAATCAGGCATGATGCCGGTTTTAATTAATTGTTTGACTTTGAGTAATGAATCCTGAGCAATGTTTTGAATGTCGCTGTCAACTGGAACATCTATTACGTTTCTATGCTCTTTTTGAAATATTATTCTGGCAGTTTTTACGGGCTTGCCGACATTCTCTTCAATTAACATGCTTAGGAGCCCTATCTGAACTTTGAGTGTTTTACCGATGATGGTGCTATCAGTAAACTTTCTTTCAATTAGGAAAATCTGATCCTCAGTTTCTATTGCCTCGTCAATTTTTCCAACTAGTCCAAGTTTTTTCGAATATAGTTTTACTCCAATTAGTTTCTTCCCGGAAATTTCATCTGGAACATAGTTCCTGTTTGTTTTCTCATGGGTCTCGTGTAGCTTTCTGCCGCTTTGAATTGTCCCTCGTCTTTGCTCATATTGTTTTAAGCTCAAAACATTTCCAAAATACGTAAATATTGGACAGAATGCGTATTCGACTACATCTGTAACGGTTAACAATTCACTCAAAATACCGTTACACTCTTCTCATCAGAAACATATTCCTTATCAAATCCCTTTCCAACAATCATCACTTTGCCAAAACATGAATTGCAACTAAGCAACAAGTAAAAAGAATCATTATCCGATACAACAGACTTGATCGTTTCGATTAGGTCTTTTTTCTGCTGGTTGGATATGTGTCCACAAAAAACACTCTTCTGAATCCTGACAAACCCATGATTCTTTAGAATCTGAACTACAGATGAACGTGTATCATCATCAGAAATATCATACACTGCATAATACATATTCTTCTTAATGCTACTCCACCACCAAGTTCTCAGATAGGTCTTTGCAGAATTTCCAAGTATCGGCTTCGATCTTTTTTTGATTTTTTCCCCGATACTCTTCCAAGATTCTCATTCTACCGATCTTTGAAAAATAAACACCGTCGATGATTTCTGTATCAAACCATGCGTCGCTTACTTGGCGTTTTGTAAACAAAGCGAGTATTGTTTTATCAAGTTCGGGACGAAACATCTCTATTATATCAAATGCTAATGTGGGTTTTCCATATGAATCAGAATGGAAAAAACCCGCATTTGGATCAAGCCCAGAAAGAATTATAATTTTTTCTATCGAAGAATATGCCATTCCGTAAATATAGTTTAAAGCTGCATTGAACCCATCTTTTGCTGGATGTTGAGTGCGCTTTTCAAACTTCCATTTTTGGGGCAGTATTGCTGAGATTGCACTAAAATAAACTCGTCCTGCAGATCCTTCTAATCCTCTGAGAGAATCCTTTTCAAGAACATTTTCATTCAAATCCTTGATTTTTTGAATAGTCTGATTGATTGAATCGATTGCTAATTCAAGCTCAACTATGTGCTCCTCTCGGTTATTTCTTAATTCTAAAAGTAAGGATTTTTGTTTCTTAAGTTTGGCAATAACGAGATTCTTTGCTATTTTCTTTGATAATGTGCTTTCTTGATTAAGATATTGCGCCCTTCTGATGGATGTAGTTCTGCCGTATGCACTGCTCCATAATCTGGCAAACGGTTGACCAGAATATTCTGTGAGAACCATCTGTATCTGTCTTTCCAAACACAGTTTGATGAATTGTGTTGTAATGTTACAATTGGCACTGATTATAAATGCGTCAACCTTTTCTGCTGGAATATCTATCACCTCATCATTATTCTTAATCACAAATGATTTGTGATTTCTTTTTAGACTGGTTCCATGTTTAGAGATTTCAACAATCAATAGATCTTATTACACCAAATCCTTTTGAAACACTTTTTCCTATTCCCAGATGTTCGGGAATGTTGATTGTGGATGTAAATTGTGGGAAAAATCCGACAAAGGTGTTTTCATGCGCTGTTGTCTTTTTGATAAACTGCTTTTGTATTTTGACTTCGATTCTGTTCTCAATGTGAATCATCAGTCCCTTGTAAAGCGATAGGATGTTTCCAACAAGTATCCGCTCCAACTGCTCCTTCCTCTGTTCCCTGTTAAGAACTCTGAACTTTTCATAGTTTTGCTTGTTTAGTGCAATCCATGGGGATGCAAATCCGTATTGGAATGCCCCATACCTTCGCACAAATTCCGAATTTTCTATCTGGATGTTTTTGATTGGAATCTTTTGTTTCTCTGTTGTGATATGATCTATATTGGAGATGTTTTTTGCAACAATCTCGGCAAACTCACCGATCCCAATTATTGCAATTCTCTTGTCCAGTCGCTTGTATTGGATTAGTGGATAGTGGTACGAATCAGCAGAGTGGTGGTGAAACTCGGATATGTTTGAGAAAAGATGTGCCATGAACCCGCGAAATCTTGTAGGGGATATTCTGTAATCGGAATCATAATCAAACGATGCCCTACAGATCTCTATTCTCTTATCAGCCATACATCAAGTCCCAGGTTTCTATCATAAATCTCTGAGAGTCGCTCTCTCTTCGGTAAAAGTATTCCTTTTTCCAACAGCATAGAATCAAAAAAGTCATTTTTGGGTAAGTTGGCTTTTGCGGGAAGGGAGGCCGAGATCAGTCCAAATTTTTTAAATGAATTTTTTACGTCATTGTTTAGAAGCGATTTTCTTACCTCCTCCCACTCGTCATCATTTGGAATGAATACAGTATCTTGATCATCTTCGGCAAAGACATGTCGGTTTACAAAATCCCAAGTTTTCGCAAAATCAAGTCTGGAAACATAGTCATCAAGCTCCATGACAAGCGACATGTTTCTAGTGTTCTTTGATGAAATGTCTGCATAGTAATTCGAGAGAGTTTCGTAGAGATCTTCAGAATTTACAGTGTGTTGTATTCGCTTTCTAGATTCTTGCATGTCGAGCTCAAGGTATGGCATTCGGTCTCCATCTGTCTCAAACACTATGATCTGTGCGTCAGGATCTTTTCCCTCTCGGTTTAGTCTTCCCATCACTTGAACAATGTTGTCAAGAGGGCACATCTCTCGATAGACATGTGAAAAGCTCACGTCAACTCCTGCTTCCACGACCTGCGTTGAGACTAACGCATAGTCAGTCTGATTTTGTAGTTTTTTAAGAATTTCTTTTCTGTCTCTCTTTCTCACGCCTGTTGAAAGATATAACGCGTTTGGATGCTGATCATTTACTCTGATGAACATGCCTGCTGCCTTTTTCCGTGTGTTTGACATTATCAGAGTTTGTTGCACTTCAATGCTGTCAAGATCTAGGCTTGGTTGGTAAGAAATGTTTTTTCTCGTTAGCGCCATGTATCTTTCTAGAATTTTCTGGTCAAACTCAACCTTTGGAAGATCATCTATCTCAAAAGGTATTGTCGCGCTTACAAGTATTGTCTTTGTCCCCATGAATTTGTTGAGATTTCTGAATATCTCTTTTAGTTTTGGCAGGATGATTTTTGGAATGACTTGAACTTCGTCAATTATCAGAACAGAATTTCTAAATGAGGCAAGCTTGAGATTCTCTCTCTGTTTGTTTGAGAAAAGTGTCATCAATAGCCTCTGCATGGTAGTAATGACAAACTTTCTATCAAAACTCTCATTTTCAAACATCCATCCAGAGTGCTCTCTTTGTCCACTCTCAAATTGTCGCTTTTCTTCTATTGAACCAGCAAAGATATGATTGTATGATAGAATGTCTTCAAGGTCTTTTTCGGAGACAACCTGCTCTACTTTATTTTCAAAATCATCAGTAAGCGCCAAGAGGGGAGAAAAATAAAATACTCTTTGGATTGATTTGTCATCTTTGTATCTAGATAAAAGATCTAAAAAGACCTTGGTCTTGCCTATTCCTGTAGGCGCATTGATGACCGAGATTGGTTCCGAGTCGTCAAAATTTTCAATCACTTGATTTTGAAACTCCGTCCTTGTTGATGCGAGTGGAGAAGACCGATGGATTTGGGATTCTGTGTTAATCGAAATATCGTATTTGGTATGAGTCTCGCTTCCAAAACTACCCCTGTCTGCCTGAAGCAAGCATGAAAAGCCAAAAAGCACCTCAAGAAATTCCTCGGTTCCAGAGGCGTATTCACTAATATCAATCTGAAAGTCCACTGGCATACCAAACTCACTGACGCATGCATCCCAGTCAAGACACTCAAATTCCCTTATTGTAGATGCTATACTTGAAAACTCGTTTAATGTTGGAATCATATCGTTTTTGGAATTTTTGAAATTTTGGCTCTCTGTGTAATCTCCAAGGCTTTTTCTTATTTTTGAGTGGTGTCCGTAAATCATTAGAAGGATTTTGATTTTCTCTTTTTTCGAAATTCCAAGTTCCTTTGAGAGAAGTTTATCCGCAGCCCAAGCAGATAACGGAGAGTGGACTTGATCGTATATTTTGGAGACAGACTCAAGAAGCTGCGGTGATTGTACTTGCGAAAAGATTTTTTGATAGAACGGGTTTAGCTTTCCAATGTCATGAAGCAGCCCCGAATAAAATGCAGTCTTGGGATTTTCAAATTTTGACTGGGAAAAAACTTTTTCAGCTCTTTTTGCTACGGTAATTGAATGCTCGATTAGAGAGTTTTTCTCTTCTGTGAATGGATGTGAATAGAACTTAGTAGAGGCAGACAAGAAAGCCATCAACACTTACAAACTCGGAAAGGTTACCGACAGAATGTTCAGCAATTTTAAACTCCGATTGATTTATTGGAATCCAATGCTTCAGTACTCGTTTTTCAAATTTTTCTTCTTCAAAATAGTGATGCAGGTGTCTTTCTATTATTACTGAAGAATTCTCTTTTGCTTTCTTCAAAGTGAATCTGAATTTTATGTCATAAGTTTCAGATTCATCAAGGATTACACATTTCGTTATGTGTTCTTCGGGATTTTGGATCTTTTCTTCATCAAAGAACCGGACATTCGAAACTGATGCTGGACAGTAAGCATGTCCAAAGTAAGGCGAATATTTGAATTGGTTTTTCTTTAATGCGGATTCTAATTTAGAATAAAACGGCTCTTCAGTTTTGACAAAAATTGTATACTCTGGATTTTCTAACAGCTCTGTCTTAAACGGCTTGGTTTTGGCCTCTTTGAGGGAACGGTGGTTGGTAAACATTGTAACTTTTTTTGGATTCTCTGTCTCTAGTTGCAAGCCAATTCTTGTCTTTTTGAAAAAGTCAAGATAGTTCTGACCGTATGCATCGCCAAGCTCATTTGAGCGTTCGACTCCGATCATCGCTCCTAGTAGTCCTACCAAGGCACTCTTTGGGGGGATAAAGTAAACCGTCTGGTTAGATGTTACTGACGGATCCCTGAATGCAGCAAATGCGCCTGAAACAGTAAATGAGATTATTTTTAGCAAAGATTCTCGACTGAGATGCCTTTTGATTTTAGTTCAGAGACTAGTTTGTCGACGTCTTTTTCAATATCGCTTGCACCACATACTCTTATCTTTTCCACAGATGACTTTCTTTTTGCAAGCGTGTCAACAAGAAGTGAAAAATCAAATGGAGATTTTCCAAGTTCCTTTGCCATTCCTTTGAGAGATTCATTTTCTTTTACGAGATTTGGTAGATCGTTGTAGATTGTATCTGTGTATGACACATCTATGTAAAGAATGCTTCTTTGTGGGAATTTGGAGCGGGTAACAAGGTTGTTTGTTCCATTCCACAGGCAGTCAAGTATCATGTCAGTTTTTTCCTCAAATTTTTTCATAATGGATTTGTTGTCAGAATAACTGCCGAGGTTTTCTGGGTTCAATCCGCCATGAACCTTAATTAGTGCATACTCTACAGAGTAGAACTTTCCAAACGTAGAGTATTGTTTTTCTCCTGTTTTTTCCTTTCCTACAAATCTTCCAGAGATCATAGGGTTGATAATCTGAACCTGGTTGACACTTTTTGCAATGCCGAACTGGAGTGCTCCTGTTAGTTTTTCAGAGCTTCCGTCTGAATCATCAGATTTTTTTCTAATTGGTACCAGTGCGCCAAAGAGCGGGACATCAAATGTTTTTTCAAGAAGGCCACCAATCACATCTCCCTTGAGGCTCCCGAGGATCTCTTCTGCCCTTTGGTCTGCCTTTACTGCGGAACCATCATTTCCATAATCTACAAAGAGAGTCTCGCTGTGTTTTGTTTTTGCATAATCCCTCATCGTTCTTTTGATTCTCACATCGGTAACCATTATGGTCTGATCTGGCATCATCCTTGGCTGATTCTCAAATCCTGGATCTCCGTTAGGATTTTGTTTTGACTCGTAGTAAAAGAGAATCTCTTTTTTGGTCATGCAAGAACCTCCTTATTTTGGTAGAATCCCTTGTAAAAGAAATACGAGTAATCTTTGTGTGCTTCGCTGTCTTCTATTTCGTTTTTTGGATAGAGCGATGATATGACCTCGTTTATTGCAGAAACGTCTTTTTCGTTTGCTTTGGCAAGATTTACTCCAATTCCTATTCTTTGCAAGACAAATCGAAGCTTTTCCCTGTCGTATTTTGAATATGTCAAAATATCTTTCAGCGAATTGCTTTCTTCGCCTATTTTTTGCTTAAAGTCGATATAGCTTTTTGCTATCTGGCCTATTTTGAATGCAAATTCTTCATTGGCGTTCATAGTATTCTGGTCGTGTGTTCTATTAGTTAAGGTTTTTATGCAGAATTCTGATTGTGAAAAAAATTCCTCTTGTTCATCGGTAGATTTAGTTTTAAGCCAACTATGAATCTTAGAGCGAAGCATCTTTGAGAAAATTGAAAGTAGGTAATCCTTCGGAATCATGTTTTCTGAAAGAAAGTTTTTGACTGCATAAAGATAGGTACTCCAAAGTACCGACTTTCCAATTGATTCTATGAGGATTTCAAATGCGTGAAAAGGTATGTCGGCATTATTGATGTTTGTAAACATTCGATTCATCTTTTCCATTGTGAGGTTTTCATCAATCATAATTTCCTGCTTTGCCTGCTGCTGTTTGTAGCAAATTACTTTGATGACTGCTTTTTCCTTGTTGGTATGATTTGATTCTGAAATAATTTTGTAATTTTCATAAATCTGTGAAAAGATTCCACGCCGTGTTTCTACAAATTTGTAAATGTTTGAGGAAATGTCAGTAAAGACCCAGCTCATTCCAGAAATATTGAATGTCTGCTCTTTTGGGAAATGGATTTTGTCTAATGATTGGGATCCGATCCCAATGTTTTCATAAAATTCTGAATCCTGTTTGCAGTTAAGGGTGAAGGCCTTGTCATCAAAGGAGAGAAATTTAGATGTCTTTGTGGCTCCAGATGCAAAGCCTTGGGCGCTGCTGCCAAATGAATCTTTGAACGACTTGGAAGGGTTTTTTTCTAATTCCGGCAAATCAAATGAGATTTTTTCATTTGACGGAACAAGAAACAGAGAAAAGCTGATGTTGCCTGCACGTGGGTTATCCAATTTCCGCTTCGTGGCAAATTCGATAAATTTCAAAATTATTTCTTCGTATGTCTTTTTGTTTAGTTTTCCATCAGAGTCAACAAGCCCGGATTTTACATATTGTTCAAAGAGAGAATCTTTTCCCACCATGTATTTTTTTTTCTCTAGTTTCAGAGTTACCTGGCTTTCTTTTTTTGCAACAGTCCCAGATTTTACATCAAATGTATGTGAAATGACTGATGGAGATTTCCCAATGCTCAGAATCAACATGGATTCTTTTGATTTGTTGGTCTTCATCGTACCATATACCATTACGTATGGGCTTGGCTGTGCAGGAGAAGTTCTAAAATCTGGGAGGTTTAGTTTTTCGGCGTTGGATGTAGATAACGGCATCAAGAGCCAATTTTGCAATGATGAAAACTTTGCAGGTGTTGCAGATCCGTATTCTTCGATTGTCTTTGAGTCAATTATCCATGAATTGTTTTCGAAAATGATTTTTTTTATTGGTTTTAATGACTTGACGTCTCCGGAAGTCGAGTCACGATTGTTCATAAATAACTCAAAAGCAAGCATTGGGTATTATGCGCCAGATGTTTTTTTAAAGATTTATGTGATCGTGGCGGTGTAGAAACCATTTAAAAAATCAATCCGCCATGGAATTCGTCACGGAATGATGCGGTCTGTTTTTTAAAATAGAAAAAATTCTGATAACTAGGTATACGAATACTGACTTTTTTGATTACTAGATTTTTTAGTAATACGACATAACGCCAATCATAAAAAAGACTAGAAAGTATATTGCTATCATAATACATGTCACAACTATCCCAAGAACCAAACATTTTTTCGCTAATTCCTTGTCATCATCTTGCAGTAGCAAATATGCAACGATCCCACCAAGGATGCCAAAAAAAATCGGGACTAGATACCACCAACGACTTTTACGAGTTTGATGAGAACTAGATGTTACCTGAGAAGAAACAGTTAATCCAATACCGCATTTTGAGCAAAAGTTCTTGCTTGACGTTTCCTCATTGCCACACTTGGAACAAAAGACCACATGTTTACCCATAGGTTCTCAAATTAAAAGGATTTCTAAAATCATGAAGAACTTTTGCCAGACCCAAAAAGCAAACTAGAATCAATCAAGCAGATCTCAATAGGAAATTTTTAATGTAATAACTTGGATTCGTTTCTAATTGAAAGTCATTATTGGACTAGTTCTTGGCCTTGTGCTTGTATCTGCTACTTTTGTAAATAATCCATATGCGTACGGCGGAGACCAGATATGGCTAGTAAAGACGAAAAGGGGAATCGATATTTCATGCCCTCCGGGTTTTATGTACGAAGAGGAAATCATAGTAAGCTGCAAAGCAGATGGTACCGCATTTAATGCATTTTTGCACTATAACGACCTATACCTAGAAGGAGAATTTTTCAATGAAAAAGACATACTGAAAGAAGCGATTATCGGAGTCAAGACTTTACCAGATGTCAAAATTGTGGAAAAGAAAACGGCATGATTGATACGATTCCTAAAGACAAAGCAGAACAAATTCTCAAAGTTGTCAGAAATTGAATGGAGGAAGCAAGAAAAGCACTAGTCTGATTTTGTAGGCTTTACTGACTTCTTTATTGTATTGTCT
>Ga0233424_10002776_pt1 | contig 11913 bp, 7 predicted proteins | sample Watercolumn_Towu_FD_181011 | JGI IMG/M metagenome (GOLD analysis project Ga0233424, IMG submission 181011) | Freshwater microbial communities from Lake Towuti, South Sulawesi, Indonesia - Watercolumn_Towuti2014_125_MG | ecosystem: Environmental > Aquatic > Freshwater > Lake | place: Indonesia... | reverse complement strand
AGTTGATGACCTTGCCGCCGACATCGGGGCCGACGATTTGCGAAGCGAGAATGTTGCCGTTCTTGAGCGCGACCATCTGATGCCGCCAGCCTTGCGACGACACGTCGGGGAAGGGTTTAATCGTCTCCCATGTCTTGCCGCCATCGGTCGAGCGCAGGCCTTTGCCGGTGACGAGTGTCCCCTTCGCAGTCCGCACGATCGGCGACAACCCGTGTTTGCGGCCATCGCCGAGCGGCGTCTCTTCGCCGGTCTCCGGATTGTAGACGACCGTGCGATCCATGAGCGGCATCAGCCAGGCCTTCGGGGACAGTTCGACGAACGGATGTCGGATGACGCTCTCCGCCTTGCCGTCGGCGCTCTTGGCGAGGTTCTTTGGTTCGCTCCAGGTCGCGCCGTCGTCGCTGGAGATCGAATACGCAACGTAGCGCGACCGCTTCTTGTCTTCGAGCGAAAACCACACGTTCCAGGCATGCACAAGCCGCCCGTCAGCCAGCGTCGTCGTCGACCCCGGATAAACCTGCACCTTCTCCGTATGCGGAAACAGCACGGGCTTCGACCATGTCGAACCGCCGTCGGTCGAACGGGTGAGAAGGTAAGGGGCGTATTCCTTCTTGCAAAAGACGGCCACCAGCGTCCCCTTGCTGCTCGCACAGAGCGCAGGGTGAATGTGCCCGCTGACTCCCGTTTCAAGGCGCACGGGATTGCTTTGGGCCAGAAGAGGGGCAGCGAAAAATAGTATGGCTGCGATGGCAAGGATGCGTGTCATGGCGCCCTCGTGACCACGGGATCAGGGTTGCGCGGAAGATCTCGCCTGAATGCCTATACGCTGCGGCTTAGCTTTTCGCGGTGGGCGTGATCGCGGATGGCGTCGAGGTGATCCTGGACCATCGCGAGCATGGCGGCCATCTGCTCATTGGCGTCGAGGACGCGGCGCATGCCGTTCTGGAAGGCGAGCATCGTCGGGAATGGGGTCTTGCGGCGCACGGGGCGTGAGAGGTCGCGGAAATCCGCGATGCGCTGCAGAAGCTGCGTTTGGACCAGTTCGGCCAATTCGCGGGCAACCCGGTCAGAACTGGCCAGCAGTTGCCGCAACGGCAAGCGACGGAGGCTTTTCTCGCTCATGGCAGATCCCTTTACAGCCATCGATCTTGAGACGATTGGGCAACGGCAAGATCGCTCAAATGGACGTTTTTGCTGGCATGGCCAGCTTTTACAGTATACCTTTTCCTTTGTGGCGAGTGAAGGCTGAAGGCGTACATTCCTTCAGGCCCGTGCCCGCGCCTGCACTCCTCTGCCACCGTGGGAAACCCGTCTCCATGCGGATTCTTTTGCTGGCCGACATCCACGCGAACTGGGCGGCGCTGAACGCCATCCAGGAGCCGTTCGACGTCTGCCTGTTCCTGGGCGACCTCGTCGATTACGGACTCGAGCCAACGCCGTGCATCCAGTGGGTCCGCGACCACGCCACCTGTTCCGTCCGCGGCAACCACGACCACGGCGTCGCGCAGCGTGTCAACGTCAACGGCAAGAGCGGCTTCAAGTTCCTCACCGGCGTCACGCGGAGAATCACGCAAGAACGCATCCGCGCCGAGGATCGCCGCTTTCTCGGCGCCTTGCCTGTCAGCAAGCGCGTCACGCTGGAGAATGCGAAATTCCTGCTCGTGCATGCGACGCCGCGCGATCCGCTCGATGAATATTCGATTGCCGACGTGGATTTCTGGTCGCGGCGCCTGGCCGGCGTGGACGCGCAGGTGATCTGCGTCGGCCACACGCACCATCCTTACATCCTCGAAGTCGGCGACAAGCTCGTCATCAACCCCGGCAGCGTCGGCCAACCGCGCGACGGCGACCCGCGCGCCAGCTACGCCATCATCGAGAAGAACCGCGTCGAACTCAAGCGCATCGAGTACCCGGTCGAAGAAACCGTCAACACCGTCCTGCAAAGCGGTCTGTCCGATCTCGAAAAGGCCCTCCTCGTCGAGGTCTTCCGCTCCGGCGGCCTCTCCAAACCCGACAGCGGCAAGATCAAGAGCGAACCTCCCACCACCACGCCACCGATCTCCGCCGCATCGCAGCCGGCGTAGGGTTCTTGAATCACGAATCTCATGGCGCCTGAGTCAAGTTGGGGTGGCACGCGTGCCACGAGTGCCACGCCGTGGAATGCTTCATTCGTGTTGGTCTGAGGTGAAACCTCGTTTGCGTTTCAGGCACCCTCACCTTATGAAACGGTAGAAACGATGAAATCGTAAGACAGGGTATTACGGCTCACCGCGTGATGGCGTCAGTAGCGACCACCAAATGTCAGCTGCCATCTCACCCAGACGGTTGTTGCCGCGAGGATCGCCAGGACGGCGACGCAGGTAAGGAGGGGGTAGTCACTTTGGGCCGCTTTCAGTTGACATCCGCAACTTCATTCGCCACTTTGACGTGCGACATTTCCACCATGACGTGAAAAATGCGTGAAGGGAGAATTGGTCCGATTGTTCATGCCAATTGGATCACGAAAGCACGAAAACACGAAAGAAAAGGCAGGGATTGAAGTGTATTCCTCCGCAGCTCCTCTACTTATTCCTTTTCGTGGTTTCGTGTTTTCGTGATCCAATTGGCAGAATTGGCCCCGATCGAAAGAACGGGGCATCTGCGAGGACTCTCGTGCGTACGGGCTGGTGCAACAACCCATTTGAGTATTGGCGACACTCCACTACTTTCCCGCGGAAAATACCCTGTCGATCCTCGTCACGTTGCCCTGGCGGTCACGCACCGAAACCGTCAGCGTGCCGGCGGCGACCGACAGCGGTTCGGCGAGCCTCAACTCCCACACGCCCTGAGCGGCCGACTTGAACTGCTTGGCGAGATTCTGGCCTGCCGCAACGCCATTGATGGGGATGTTCGCGACTACTTGCAGTGATGTCTCATCCAGGCCGGCGTAGTCGTAGGCGCCGAGCAGCAGTCGATCGAGCGGCGGGTTGGCGCCGGCGCGCGGGTGGGTCAGCGTGAGCGTCGGGCGTTGATCGTCGAGCATCCAGCCCTTGGTCTTGGCGCTGGCTTCGTAATCGAGATCGATCGGACAGCCGAGATCGACCCAGCGCACCAGCGTGAGCTTGTCCTCGTCGGACAGCGGCGCGACCTTGATCGTTTGCCCGTCCGGGCCGCGATAGGTCCCCTCGATCGCTTCCCTGGGCGGCATGGCGCTGCCCACATAGTCGAGGTCCGCTCGATTGCGATTCGCGAGCGTGTCGGCCACCGGCTGGCCCTTGAGCGCCATGGTCTTCGCGCCCGGCGCCGTCTCGGATGGGAAGTCGTCGTTGCTCCAGCCGTCGAGCCGTTCGCCGTGGATTTTCCAGATCAGCAAGCTGCGGCGCGACTGGAACATGCGGATGTAGCGCGATGCGTTCGGCCCCTTCCATCCGGTCAGGAGAGGCTTGTGGCCAAAACGCCCCGCAGCGTCCATGGCGAGACGATAGTAACTCCCCGGCACGTCGTCGGTCGTGGGGGTGCTGACCATCTTGTAATCGTCGAGCACGAGGTTGCCGGCCGGCTTGGCCCATTTCTGCGTGTGGCATGCGACGCAGCTTCGCTCGAAGATCGGCTTGACGTCGCGGTGATACTCGACGTCCTTCACGCCCTTGTCGAAGCGCAGACCAGTCTGGCTCTTCTCGTCCCACTGCTTGCCGGACTGATCGCTCGCTTTCGCGGTGATGAGCGGCGTCTTTTGCGTGAGGTCGAAGATCGCGTAGTCAGGTCTGGCCGCGTAGGTGTCCTTGAAGTGAGTCGGCTGCTGGCTGTGGGCGTGGCAACCGCCGCAATCGTGGCGGATCTCACCAGGCCGAAGCTGGTGCCAGGTTTGCGACATGTTGAGAACCATGCCGCGCTTGTCGATCGTCTGGAACGTGAACCCGACGTCGGCGGGAATCTTGGCGAGGAAGCTCGTATCGGGATTGCCGTCGGGGTCGCTAGGTTGTTTTCCGTCGATGAACTTGCGTACGGGGATTTCACCTAGTATGCGCAGGCGCTCGTTGGCGTGGCTGACGAAGGTGCGCTGCGACTTCGGCCCTTTCTGGCGATCGGTCGTCGGCTCCATGGCGAGGATGCGGATCGCGTGGATGTCGGAGTTCGAATAGCGCCCTGCGTCGGCGCCCTGATTGAACCAGTTGAGCGACACGCCCACCTCGGCCGTGTTGAACGGATCGAGGTCCTGATAGCCCGTGCGATCGAACCCGCCGGCATGGCTGGCCGTCACGCCGCTAACCTTGCCGTTGGGATAGCTCTCGCGCTTGTACAGGCTCGACGTACCCACGAGGCCGAACGGCGTTCCCGGCGGCAGGTGCGGCGACAGCTTGCCGTCGTTGGCAAGGCTCGGCAGTTTCGCCGGCTCGGCGATGCCGTAGATGCGCTTGTACGGTACCAGGGCTCGCGGCCATTGCTCGTTGTAGCGCGGATCGTTCTTGATGAGCAGCAATTGGCCGGGTTCATCGATGCCTTCGCCTTTCTTGAGCAGATACAGGCCGCCATCGACCGCGGGGACGTGGACCGTGTAGCCGCCGTTGACGGGGCCATTGGACCAGACGAGCAGCAAGTGGTTGTCGGGCGCGCCGGACTGATGCGTGACCTTGCCGACGCGCGGCGAATTCTTCGCGAAGCTCTTGAGCGCGACAAAGTCGGCCGGCCCCTCATCGACGCGTGCAAAGCGTGTGACCGATTCGATGCCGAACGGACTGAACGGCAAGCGGCGATTGCGCGCCTTGCCGCTGTCGAGGCGTCCCTGGCGCAGCGGCGGATTGCGCGGGTCCTCCGTGTAGCCGGGGCCGAACGCCGACCGCCCCTTCGGCACGTCCACGGGGAATTTCACGAGTCCGCCAAAGCCGTTCGATGTCTGGTTGTAATATTCTTCGGCGACGATCGAGCCATCGGAAAGCTGCGTCTGGAAGTGATACGCTGCCGGGCTGTCGCCGGTCATGAAGGCGCTGACCATCGGCCCCCAGTTCGTGCCGTCGGGATGAATGGTCCACAGCCCCCACAAGGTCGAGATGCGCAACCCCTGCGACTCGAGCGAACTGAACATGATCCGCCCATCCTTGAGCACGACCGGATGCAAGGCACATCCCAGGTTGAGGTGGCCGATGCAATCGACATTCTTGCCGTCCTCATCCATGACGAAGAGCTGAAGCGTGTGGGGCAATCGCTTCGGCGCCCGGAAGGCGTTGCGATTGCTGGTGAAGACGATCTTGCCGCCGGGGAGCGGGCAGGGGCCCATGTTGAAGACGCCGTATTCGATGTGATTCTTGCCGGCTTCGGGCGTGCGGAAATCCTTCGCCCAGTCGGCGGCGCCGGTGTTGGGAGTGAATTCCTGGTGCGTGAGGCGGACAATCTTGCGCGAGGGCACGTGGATCTTGTAGATGTCGGCGCCGGCGGGAGCGCTGCGGATCGGCGACGCGCCGCGCAGGTCGTGGAAGTAGGAGTAGTACACCCATTCGCCATCGAAGCTAACCATGGGATCGGTGACGGAGCCGTTGCCGCCGGCGACGAGGACGTCTTCCTTGCCGTCGGGATAGAGGATCATCAGGTCGGCGCCGGGGTCCATGAAGACGGGTTGCGATATCTCGGTCCAGGTCGTGCCGACGGCGTCTCCCTTGCGCGGCGCCCGGACGTAGATGATCGGATAATCGAGCTTCACCGACGGATCCTTGGAGAAGTGCGGCGGATTGATGTTGATCGGGTCGGGAAAGGTCTTTTCGCCCGGAGGTTGCACGAGCCCGGGCGACGTGACGAGCAGGACTGCGACAAGACCCATGCCGAGAAACACGCGCAGCCGCATTGGCAAACTCCGTTGAGCCGGGATGAGAATTCAGGCGGGAATTTAAGCGGACCACCTTAGTCTATCAGACGAACGTGCGAGGATAAAGAGACGGCGCGTGATCCTGTGCGCGAAACCGCAAGCGGGCATTCTCGCGATTGCAAATGCGTTAGACCTTGCGGCCGCGCACGAATGCGCGAAACCACAAGCGGGCATTCTCGCGATTGCAAATGCGTTAGACCTTGCGGCCGCGCACGAACACGGCGGCGACGCTGCCGGGGAAGGTGACGCCTTCGAACGGACTCCAACCGCATTTCGTTTTCAGGTCTGCGCGGCGAATCGTCGTCGGTTTCTTCAGGTCGAGCACCGTCAGCGATCAAATGTAGCCGGGCAAGAGTCGGCCCCACTTCTCGCGCTGATACGGATTCACGAACGTCCCCGGATTCGCCGAGCAGATCGCCGCGATGCGTTCGGGCGTGAAACCTTTTTCCACGAGCAGCCAGGTCACGAATGGGCCATAGGTGTCGAGGTGCGGCTGCCCCGAGACGCCCCTCGCCTTTTCTTCGAGCGTGTGCGGCGCGTGGTCGGTCGCCAGGTAATCGGCCGTCCCGTCGCGCAACGCTTCGAGCATCGCCTCGCGATCGCGGGGCGAACGCAACGGCGGGTTCATCTGCATCGATTGGCGATTGGCGGGCGTGATCTGGGCCGTGTCGTAGAAAACGTGGTGCGGCGTTACCTCGGCGGTCACGCTCAGCCCCTTCGCCTTCGTGGCGCGGATGAGCGGCAACCCCTCGCCGACCGAGTAATGGCACAACTTGCCGGCGAGGCGATACTTCTCGATCATCGCCAGGGCAAAGCGCGTCGCGCTGAGTTCGCACACGGGCGGCCGGCGCTCCTCGTGCGTCGGCGCGGCTTTGTGCTGCTCGAGCAAGACCGGGTCCTCGCAGTGAAAGCTCACCGCGCGGCCTTGATAATTCGCGAGCGTCCGATCGAGTTCTTCGAGCGACTTGAAATAGAGATCGCCGACGCTCGGGCCCATGTACGCCTTATAGGGGACATCACGGCTGAGCGGCTTCGTCCCCGGTCCGATGCCGGCGTAAAGGGTGAAGACGACCGGCAGATTCTGCTTCGCCAGCAGGTCTTCCTTGGCGCGGTAGGACGCATCGTCGATCGGCGCCGCGGGATTGTTCGGCATGTCGGCGACGTGCAGCACGCCGCTATGTAGCGCCGCCGCCGAAGCGCAGGCGAAGGTCTCCTTATGGGTCTCCTTCTGCGTGACGTCCTCGCGCGCGTGGATATGAATATCGCCCATGCCGGCGAAGATCAGGCAATTGTCGCCGAACGCCTGCGTGGCCGCGCCGATATTCGAGCCGATGGCGGTGATGACGCCGTTTTCGATGGCGATCTGTCCGGGGCGCACGCCGTCGATATCGGCGAGGCGGCCTTCGATGATGATTGGCGGCATGGGGTCTTTCTTCGTTTAGCGCCCGCAGTTTGCCTCGCATTCGCGTGGCGTCATGCGAACGCGAGTGATGCCGCGGGCGCTAAACGGGGAGTCGTTACTTCTCATCCCCCACCTCGCGGCGATGGCGGTCGAGGTCGGCGCGCAATTCGCGCAAAGCGGCGGCATAGTCGGGGTCGGCATACACGTTGCGCATCTGCTGTGGATCTTTTTGGCGATCGAACAGCTCCCACTCGGGTTCGAGCTTGAGGTCCTTAGCGCCTTTCATCTCGAGCGCTTTGCCGTAGTAGTGGATGAGCGTGTAACGATCGGTGCGGACGCCGTAGTGGGCGGGGACGTTGTGTGCGCCGTCCATGTGCATCCAGTAGCGATAGTAGGTTGACTTACGCCAGTCCGGCGGCGTTTTGCCCTCCAGGATCGACTTGTAGCTCTTGCCCTGCATCGACGCGGGGGCCTTGCCGCCGGCGAGTTCGAGGAAGGTCGGCGCATGGTCGATGTTGATGATCATGTCAGTGTTGACCGTTCCTTTTTGCGTGTGGCCCGGCCAACTGATGATGAGCGGCGTCGTGATGGCGGGTTCGTACATCAAACGCTTGTCGTAGAAGCCGTGCTCGCCGAGGAAAAAGCCTTGGTCGGACGTGTAGACGATGATCGTGTCCTCGGCCAACCCTTCCTGCTCGAGGAACGCCATCAACCGGCCGACGTTCTCGTCCACGGCGGCGACGCAGGAGAGGTAGCGTTTGAGGTATTCCTGGTAGGCCCACTTGCGCAACTCGTCGCGCGACTTGTCCTTGGGGATCGGCATCTGCAAGTCGCGCTCCTGAAAATCCTCGCCCACTCGCATGCGGATCAAGCTCACCTGCTTGGCGCGCCCCTTGTAATCGTCGAGCAGCGTCTCGGGCTCCGGAATCTTGACGTCCTTGTAGAGGTCCTTGAAGCGAGGCGCCGGGTCCCAGGGCCGGTGCGGCGCCTTGAAATGGCAGAGCAGCATGAACGGCTTGTCCTTGTCGCGCTTTTTGATCCAGTCGATCGACAGATCGGTGATGACGTCCTCGGAATAGCCGCCGGTGAATTCCTTCAAGTCCTTCTTCTTCGAGCCCATCATTTGCAGCTTGGGATTGATGTACTGCCCCTGGCCGGGCAGGACGCTCCAGTAGTCGAACCCGGTCGGGTCGATGGCGAGGTGCCATTTGCCGATCAGGCCAGTCTGATAACCGAGCATGCGCATGAGATGGCCGAGATGCTGCGTCGTCGTCGGCAGGGCGTCGTTCAGCGTGTAAACGCTGTTCTTGTGGCTGTACTGCCCCGTCATCATGGCGGCCCGGCTCGGCGTGCAGATCGAGTTCGTTACGACCGAGTTCTTGAAGAGCATCCCGCGCGCTGCCAGCTTGTCGAGGTTTGGCGTCTTCACCACGGGCTTGAGCCACGACCCGTACGCGCCGATGGCGGCATTGGCGTGATCGTCGCTCATGATGTATATGATGTTCGGCGTCTTCTTCTTGCCTTGCGCGTGTGCGATTGTGGGCAGCACAAGCAGGAGCGCGACGACAAGCGTGATCCAGCGCATGAATCTACCTCCGTTAATGCGAAACCGACGGTCCCATCCGAGCGGCGGCGGCGATGGCGTTGCCGCGCAGGAAATCCGCCGCGATCATGCGGCGCTTGCCGGCGGGTTGCAGTTCGAGAATACGCAGCGCCGTCCCTTCGCCGCACGCGATCTGGAACTCGGATGGATGGATGATGACCGCCCCAGGGGTTGCTGTCGAGACAATTCCGGCCGGTTCGGCGCAGTTGACGATCAAGCGCATCGCTTCATGGCCCGATCGATGCAGGTAGCAATACGCCGTCGGCCAGGGCTGCATGGCGCGAATCTGATTGCACACGGCAAGGGCAGGGCGGGACCAGTCGATGAGGCCGTGTTCCTTTGTCAGCTTGGGCGCTTTGGTCGCCTTCGACTTGTCTTGCGGCACTCCCGCAATCGGCCCTTTGGCAAGCTTCTCGGCCGTTTCAATCGCCATGCGAGCGCCAAGGGGACCGAGCCGCGCCTCCAGTTCGCCTGCCGTTTCGTGCGGCAAGATGTCCACCGCTTCCTGAGCGAGCATGTCGCCGGCATCGAGCGAGATCGACATGCGAATGATGGTGACGCCCGATTGCGCCTCGCCGTGATAGATGGCCCAGTTGATCGGCGCCGCGCCGCGGTATTTGGGCAAGAGCGACGCGTGCACGTTGATGCCGCCCAATGGCGCGGCCGCGAGCACATCCTTCGAGAGGATCTGTCCGTAGGCAGCCACGACGAGCAAGTCGGGCGCAAGCGCCTTCAAGCCCTCGACGCCCTCGGGCGTGTTGATGCTTTCGGGCTGCAAGACGGGAATGCCGCGCTGGACGGCGATCTCCTTCATACCGGGATGGGCGAGGCGCGACGAGCCGCGCACATTGCCGGCGGCGCGGTCAGGCTGCGTCACCAGGCCGACGACCTCATGCGCGCTTTCAAGCAGTTTGAGGAATGTCGGCTCCGCGAACGTGCCTGTCCCCATCATGACGAGCTTCATGCCGATTGTTATATCGCGAAGTGCGGGCTCAAGCGCGGCCTTCCAGCGCCGCCAGGAATTTCTCGATCTCGACGTTGGGAGTAATCTCCCCCTTTTCCTGGGCCGTGCGGAAGGTTTTTTCGAATTGCTTGACCGAAGCGCGGGCGGCGAACTTGGCGACGGGGCCCATCATGTCGATGAAGAGAACGCCGTTGAGATGATCGATCTCGTGCTGCCAGGCGCGCGACTCGATTTCACTGACGACCTTTTCGACCAGTTCGCCCTTCATGTTGTACGCCTGCACCTTGATCGTGTGCGCCCGGCGAATGTTCTGATACAGCCCGGGAAAACTCAGGCAGCCTTCCTCGTCCTCCATGAACCCCTTGCGCTCGACGATGCGCGGGTTGATGAAGACCTCTTCGCACTCCGGCTTCGTGGGGTCGCCGGTAATGTTCATGACGAGCAGTTGATAGGGCAAGGCAACCTGCGGAGCGGCCAGCCCGAGGCCTTTCGCCTTGTACATCAGCTCGATCATCTCGCCGATGTTGAGGCGCAGTTCCTTGTCGATCGACTTGACCGCCTGCGATTTATGGCGCAGCGCCGGGTGCGGGTAATGAACGATCTTGCGTGCCATATCACTATTATTCCACACGCGCCGCCGCATGACAAGTTTAGCCGCTTGCCGAAGGCGAGCGCGGACGTGAATGCATCCGAGCCGCGCTCGCCTGCGGCAAGCGGCTAAACTAATTCCCCGTCGATCGTTCCTTCGCAAAGAAGCGAGCGCCTTGCAAGATCGGCTCGATGGTCGTTGCGGGGACGAAGAACACCGCTTCCGGCCAGTAGCTCGTGTTGGCGAAATGGCCGAGGTTGCCGAACGCCGGGCCGACCGTCAGCGTGATCGTCGAGCCGTCTTCCAGGGTCATGTCGAGCTTCACGGACGCGTCCTTCGGACCGAGCTTGTGCTCGGTGCGCGGGCCGCCGGTGTAGGCGACGAAACGCTCGGTGCGCAACTTCGATACGTCCTTGAGCATTTGCGCGACCTTCTCGCTGTCGAGCTGGAACTCCTTCAGATTCGACTTGTCGCTCCAGGTCTTTTCCTTGGCGTCCATGATGAAGTGGAACGAACGCAGCTCGAAGGGATTGCGGATTTCCATGCGCACTTCCTTCACCTTCTCGGGGTCGAACCTGTGCACTTGCCCCGAATAGTGCGGCGACAGGAAGAGCAGGGCATTCACCGCGTTGATCGAGCTGGCGGCCTTGTTCAGCGCTTCGAGCTGCGGGACCGAATAGAGCATGGCCGAGCGGTCGCGGTATTCCTGCTCCCTGGTGAACTTGACGAGTTCGCTCTGCATGAGGAAGAGCAGCTTCGAGCCGCTGTGCCGGGCATAGTAGCCGCCTTTGCCCTTTTCCTCTTTCTTCTCCTTACCGATTTCGAGCGTGACGACCTCTCCCTTGTCGGCGTCCCCTCGCAGCGTGAACGCGGTCACCGCGGAGATGATGGCGGCGTCGGTCGAACCCACCATGCCGCCGAACAAAGCGCCAGCGGCCACGAACCCGTTCAGCCGCTCGGCGTCGGTCTTGCCGAGGAACGGGTTCTTCTTCACGGTCGCCGTGATGACCATGGACGGCGACTTGAGGCCGAGCGCTTCGAGGTCTTCCTTCTCGCCGAATTCGCGCAGCCATTTATTCGCGCGAAGCGTGCCGAGATCGACGGCCAACTCGTGCACCTTCTCGGTATCAGCGATCACGAGGCCGGACGGGGCGAGCGCATCCTTGATGTACCAGCGCACTTTCCCCTCAACGAAGTGGCGCTGCATCTCGAGCGTCTCGCTCCCCTTGTCGGTCACGCGCTGCAGCTTCATCGACACCACGTCCTGCGGCGGGAAGGCCGGCAACGCCGTGTCCATGTAAGCCACCGCCATGCCCTCCGTGGGCACTACCTTTTCCAGGATCTCCTTCTTCATCGCGAATCGGCTCTTGGTCGTGCCGTCCTCGAGCGTACGGCGGACGTTGACGAGTTCCTTCTCCACCTTGCCGACGGCCAGCGTCACCACCGGCTTGGCGCCGTCCTTGAGCTTCGGCATCTCGTCTTTCTTCTCGTCCTTCTTCGGCTGGTCTTTCTTAGGATC